>Ga0209542_10020850_pt1 | contig 10332 bp, 7 predicted proteins | sample RifCSPhighO2_01_FD_184028 | JGI IMG/M metagenome (GOLD analysis project Ga0209542, IMG submission 184028) | Soil microbial communities from Rifle, Colorado - Rifle CSP2_plank highO2_0.1 (SPAdes) (version 2) | ecosystem: Environmental > Terrestrial > Deep subsurface > Rock core/Sediment ...
CCGCTGTCCCTAAAGACATTTCGGGGAGAACCAGCTATTACCAAGCTCGATAAGCTTTTCACTTCCAACCACAACTCATCCCGTGGCATTGAACGGCCAATGGGTTCGGGCCTCCACTCTTCTTTCGAAGAGCTTCACCCTGGTCATGGTTAGCTCGCCTGGCTTCGGGTCTTACCTATACTGCATAACCAACACTCTGTGTTGGAATTTCTAAATCCTAATTTCTAATTTCTAAATAAATCCCAAATCCTAATTTCAAAAATTTGAATTTAGATATTTGATATTGTTTAGAGATTAGGGTTTTGAGTTTAGAGTTTTCCAATACAAAGTATTGGTAGACGCGCTATTAACACTCGGTTTCCCTTTCCATACGTTCCAATGGAACTTATAGTGCAGTGTAAGTAAACTCGTTGGGTCATTCTTCAATAGGCACACCGTCATCCCTCGCTTGCGCTCGGGACTCCGGCTCTTTGTAAGCACACGGTTTCAGTTTCTATTTCACTCCCCTCGCCGGGGTTCTTTTAACCTTTCCCTCACGGTACTGGTTCACTATCGATCACGAAAAGTATTTAGCCTTATCCAGTAGTATGGACAAATTCACCCCGGACAGTCTTATCCTGGGCTACTTAGGGTCGAATCCGCGCACATAAAAACTCGTAAAAGTTTTTATATGCGGGATTGCAAGAACAGAAGTTTAGAGATTTTCGCGTACAGGACTGTCACCTTCTATGGTCGGCTGTTCCAAGGCCGTTCCGCTAATTTCTAAATTTGTAACTTCTTATGAAGTTTTAATTCTATCAGTGATGTGTCCTGACAAAATTAAAATTTCAAATGTTCTCCCCTGTTACCCCACTTCCCGATTATTTGCATAACTAGAAAATGGTTTGGGCTACGCCGCTTTCGCTCGCCGCTACTGACGGCATCTAATTCTATTTATTTTCCTCTGGGTACTGAGATGTTTCACTTCCCCAGGTACACCCCGCGCTCTGCGCGGAATTTTCAATTTTTAATTATTAATTTTTAAAAACTAATAATTTGGACTTAAAAATTCTGTGCAAAGCACGGTCGCCGTGGTTTGCACGGCGGGGTTTCCCCATTCGGAAATCTCCGGATCAAAGCCCGCTAGACGGCTCCCCGAAGCTTATCGCAGTCACGCCGCGTCCTTCATCGTCTTTTCGTGTCAAGGCATCCTCCGTGCGCCCTTATATTGAATAATCGCTTGATGAATGATTCCTTCCCGATTCAAGAACGTTGCTTCGCAACTTCGGTCGTCTAAAGACGATCTTTCTTGAACGGGATTTTCTATTTTATCCCGTTAGAAGTAGGTCATCTTTAGATGACCGTCAGTTCTAATGGGACGGTGATTTAATTTTTGCAACCCGCCTAAATATTTACTTCCGTAAATTTTTGGCGGGACCCTACTACCCAGTATATCTTCTGCGACTTACTTTCAGTTATCGTTCACTTCGCGAACGATGTCGCAGTAGTATTACTGGGCTAATTATTCAGTTGTTCAGGTTCAGTCGGCTTAGCTTCCAGTGATTGCCCGCCTTCGGTGGCCAATCACTGGTTTCCAAGACTCAATTTTTCACTAAAAAGGCCGCTTTTGAGCGGCTTTCCACACCATCACAATCCACGTGCTTTTTAGCCGCTTTTATGCCTTTTTTGTGAGAAAGTAATCATATATTTAACCGTGCTAACAGTATAACAAACCCGTCTATACACAGTCAATAGACAATATAAACGCATGAATTATCGCCTTATTTCATGCACATGCCGCCTTCGTACGGATTCCATTATTCTATGTTAGCACCAAGCGGATACGCATTCAATTCGGTCGTATTCACGGGCGCGATTTGGTTCCATTTGAAACCATTGCGACTGAAAGCGTCAACCGTCTTTATCCATCTTTTTATAACAGAATTATTTTGTATCTCCAATTTATATATCTTCGTATCATTCGGTCCGCGAATCAAATTATTATCCGCGATGGCATTTATTTCCAATGGTGACACCACAACTACATCTGACCATTTATTTCCATACGATAGAAAGACCTCGGAATTGTTCATCCAGCGTTTAAGTCCGCCCTCGGTAATGTAATAGGTTTTAGAATCATTCTGTGCCCGCATCAACTTGGCTCGAATATATGATGAACGGGCCGATGGAGACAAAATCTTTACTTGGCTCCAAGAGAAACCGAGCTGATTGAAAACGGACAAGGTCGGTATCCAGTTCAATTTGTTACCGACAAGGACTTCAAATACTTTGGGATCATCACTGAAACGCACTAATCCAGTGCTGACCGTCTTAGATTCTGGTGTTCCGCTCGGAATCGGAGTAACAGTCGGTGTCGGCGAAGTGCTTGGAGAAGGTGTCGGCGTCTTGGTCGGGATTGGTGTTGATACGTATCCTCCACCTCCACCTCCGCCGCCTCCCCCACCACTTATTACAGTAGCCGTTGGAGTAGCGATGGGAGTTGGTGTGGCCGTTGGTATGGCCGTAGCTGTTGGAGTTGTTGTTGGAGTTACTGAAGTTGTAGCCGTAGGTGTTGCAGTCGGAGTGGGAGTCACAGTTCTGACCGTTATTGTGATCGGCTGGGCCGAGTTCAGCACATTAACATCAGAGTCCCTATCCAAAACCAATGTCGAAGGACTGAAACTGATCTGGGCTGGGCTGCCGGTCGTGGAAATTGCTTTCATGGTCAGCACAGCTAGCGTGCCGGAACCGGTCTTGGGCGCGTCGGGCGACGCAATCAAAGTCATAGAGGCATCATCACCTGAAATGGACGGACCGACGAGCTCAATAGGCATATATGAACCTTTTATCAATGAGATCGGCTGAAGAGTAACCGCCGGAAAATGAATATGAAGTTCGACTCCGGTTAAATTTTTGACTCCCGCGTCTATATTGATACTAACAGAGAACTCCTCATTGATAAGAGGAGAGGAAGTGCTTGGCTGAAATGAAAGAACGGTATCGCCGGCCGTGGCTCGACCTTTGTTGTAAGAGATACTGACCCACTTGGTAGGATTTATGAGATTAAAATAAGAGCCAGCGGCGACACTGACCATAAAAAGAACGATGATTATTCCTATTTTTTTCTTCATTGTGTTCTATTTGCCGTAATTGCGTGACAAAATATTAAAATCAAATAGATTCACTACCCCGTCATTGTTTAGGTCTCCCTGAAGTCCTGGGCCGGTCTTTCCGTAATTCCTGACCAGAATATTAAAGTCAATCAGGTCTATCAGATCATCATTATTGGCATCTCCTGGTTTTCTTGCCGGAGTTGAACTTGCTGTCGGTGTTGCTGTTGGAGTGGGTGTTGTCGTTAAAGAGGGCGATGGCGTAGATGTCGGAGTAGGCGTACTTGTCGGCGTCGGTATCCTAGTCGGCATGGGGGGAGTCAAGGTAGGTGTCAGAGTAGGAGTGGTCGTTTGCAGAATAAAGGTTTTTGGGTTGCCGTTCAGATTGGTATTTACCGAAGAATTATCAATATCTATGGCATAAGCACAAATGCGATACTGCTGACCATTCCGATATTGAACAGGTATCGGGAACTCAAAGCCGTGCGCGCCGGTGATGCCGAGCGCGCCGTTCACATCGCCTCGCACCTTAGTTGTGCCAGTATTGCCAACGAAGGTCACCGGTGTGGTATCGCTTTGGCAAGCATAAAAATGGACATCCACACCTGATTCTGAATGGTCGGGGTCATAGGCCCAGCCGATGGCGTTGCCCGATACATCAACGCCATCCAACCAGCCGGCAGGCAGACGATTCACTGGTGTTAGGGTAGGTGTTGAAGTGGGGGTAGGCTGTATGGTAAAGGTTTGCGGGTTGCCCGGAAGGTTAGTGCTGACCGAAGATATTTCATTATCTATGGCATAAGCGCATATCTGATAACTTTTCCCGTCCCGATAGGCGCCCGGAATGGGATAATAAAAACCATGGGCTCCGGTTATGCTTAATTGGCTGTTTACGTCTGTTCTAATTTTGTCAGTCCACGTATCACCGACAAAGGAGATGGGGGTCCTGTCATTAGAACAGGTGTAAAAATGGATGGCGACACCGCCGAGCGTATTGTCCGGATCGACAGCCCAGCCGACGGCGTTGCCGCCTGCGTCAACGCCGTCAAAAGAACCGATCGGCCGACTGGTTATATTCGGGTTGCTTGGAACCCAAATACCGTATAAGTCCCATCTGCCCCACGTGTCACTGACCGAATTGTAGTCCTTCGGAGCAGCAAAACCGAATATGATGCGGCTTCCTGATAATAGATAGCCATTTCTGTCAGAGGCAAATCCGGCATTGTTGGCAAAATTGGGGAAATTATCCTTATCCAATAACTGATAGTCATTGCTCCAAGTAATACCATCTGTCGAGTACGTGTATCTTAGCGACGAATTAACGCTATGGCCGCCGTCCAGATAATACATAACAAATCTTCCTTTTACGTTATCATATCTAATGTCTTCTGATGTATGCCAAGCATTTGGATAACCCGGGAAATTTATTTTTTGAGCAGTTGTAGCGTTCCATGATACCGGATCAGCGGATTCCATCATCCACAGGTCGGATTTACGCGTTGGATTAGTGGATGTATCGGTATAGTAAATCCTGATCTTGCCGTTATAAATTACTTCCGTGGTTTGTCCCGCACCATAACCGATCTCGGCTTCCGATCCGGCAATTTTTGCTCTGATAATTTCTTTTGGCGGATCCGAACCATCCGGATTGATCACCCACCTGCCGCTATCGGTGTAAACGGCGTAGGTACCGTCTATAGTCGGCGAACGGGCCACCTGAACGACAGTTTGGGCAAAAGCATCATAACTTGAATAAAACATATAGTAATAACCTTGCCAGTAGATGACATTTGGATCACAGGCGGCTATATCACGACCAGTTTTAGGTGAAGCGGTCAGTTTTATTTGGGAGGTGGACCATGTGGCGCCACCATCGGCCGAATAGACATAGCGGATATAATCCCAGGCACCGTTTGCTCCCACCGAGCAGAAAAATACGTGATAGACCCCGTTTTCATATATTATGCTCGGACTATAAGCGTATTCCACTCCGTTTTGCTGGGCATCAACGATTCGGAAAGGGGCCGAAAAATCGCCAGCCGCTCGGCCTCTGTTAAGCGTGACCGCTAATTTATGAATCGCGCCTTGCCTATAAACGAAATAGAAAAAACTGGCGGAAGCGGCAAGAACATAGACCAAAATCAACATCACGACCGGCCAATTCCGCGGATTATCGACTGAATTCATGGGCTAAGTATAAATAAACATAAAGGCCCTTGAAAGGGCCTTTATGTTTATACTCTTGCCAGTATAAATATTCCCTTGCGTTTGAGATACCAACCCCCAACCACTAAAGAAGCAATCAAAGCAAAGCCCATGCTCCAGTCAGCCGGCCCTGTTTTGACATTTAGCGCTCCGGCCACCACTCCGCTTGAAACAGTCACGTAAACGGGGTTGGAATTGACCGGGCCGTGATTATCGGCCCGGACCGATGAATTGTTGGTGTATGTCTGGCCGTTATATGCGCTGGAATCAACGGTAGCAAACAACCGAATGGTATTCTGCTGACCGCTATAGAGATAGCCAACATTGAGGCCATTGGAATTAACAATACCATCAGCGATAACTCTACCGTTCAATGCCGTACCGCCTGAAACATAGTGAAGGCCGGCCGGCAGATAATCAATGACATTCACGTTTGACAAGGTCGTACCCGAAGCACCAGTAACAATGAGGTCAAACTCAATAGTATCACCAGGTCTGGCATTGACTGTTGTCTGATTAGTGATTTCTCCGCGCGATACGTTATGCCCGTATTTTTGAACAGACAATCTGGGAACCGGAGTCGGATATGGGGTTGGATATGGGGTTGGATAATACGAGTAGTAGGGATATGGGGTTGGATATGGGGTCGGGAATAAATATTGGTATAGAGGTATTGATACCGGATAATAATACGGGTACGGAGTGTATGGCGGCGGAGTGGCGCATACGCCGGAAACCGTGACTACTGTTGACGCGGTAAATGGCGCAGAACCTTGATTATTGGTCGCCGTCAAAGTATAAGTCGTGGTCTGGGTCGGTCTGACCAATATGTCGTTGCGTAAAGCAACCTCTCCGATACTGGAAATAGTTGTGCTGGAAGCATTATTGGTTGACCAGGCAAGAACTGAAGATTGACCGGCGCAGATAAAGGCAGGCGAAGCTATGATAGTGCCAGTTATCTGGCCAGGTGCCGGCGTTAGCGTCGGTGTCGGAGTGGGAGTGGGAGTAGATATCGAGCAATCAACACCATAATTAACAACTACACCAATAAAGACAGTGCTGGAATAAGCGGAATCAGTGGCATAGTAACCGGCATCATATTGAGTCCGTCCGCAGTTGTAAGTCCGGGTATTATACTCTAATTTAAGCGTGCCGTTTTCGCCGGGACTGTATGAATCTTTGCCTGATATTTTAACAAACCCCGATCCAACTGAACCATCATAGATGCCGCAACCGGCTTGGTCGCTATGAAAAGCGGCGTAATTAATAGCATAAGGATGATCAGAATTATTACTAGCGGTTATATTGTAAGCAAATGTTTGGTTGGCGCCATTAGGGCTAACGGTGATGCATGGGTCAGACGATTTGCCTGATTCAGTAAAATAAACCCTAAAATCACCCGAAGCGTGAGCAATGACAGTGGCGGAAATAAGAGTTACGAGGGCGATAACCCCTGATAAAATTAAGATAAATTGCTTTTCTGGCACTGTTTTCATATTATTATTTTATAACATTATATTATCTAATCTGTCAAGGTTCTAGCTCATCTAATCCTAACCGCCGCCACCGCCACCCGATTCGTGTCGGTACCGACCGGCCAGCAAGTGGAAAGAATAAGGTCGCCAGTCATGCCGGAATCCAATATCTGCTGGACAGAGCCGCGCCGGACAGTGGTAACCCGATATATATGTTCCCGGCCCTGATATGTCAAGTAGATCAGGTCATCAGGAGCCATCGCGCCAAGCTTGGCGAATATGGCGGAATATTTCGTCCAGGGAGGCAAAGATGAGGAATGGCCGATGATGACCGATTGGCCCGATTGACCCGGCATGGCTGAACCGGGAAACAGCACTACGCCCTTCTTAAGGGCGGCGAATATGTCGTCGTCATTTTCGCGCAAGACCGCTATCACCGGCGCGTTGATGGAAAGTTTAGGCACCGAGAGCTTCAATTGCTCCTGGCCGGCCTGTCCTGTTTGAGCCAAATAACTTAACTCGGGGTGACTGGCATAGCCGTATAAGGCACGGTATTGGTCGGTCAGGGCTTGGTTGTCCTTTTCTTCGGAGTGGGTCATGGAATAACTGACCACGCTTGTAGCGGCGGGCAGATTGAACAGGACCAAGACCAAAACGAACACGACGCCAAAGATTATTCCAGCCATAATCATGGAACGATATTTTCTGGGCGGTCTTGGGATTATCAGCGGAGATTCGTTCATTATGGGATTCATGGCAATATTATATTGCTCGTCAAAAATTGATGGTCCTTCATCGCAAACACCAGTAAAGCCACGAGCGCCAAGATCACAGCTCGGGTCAACAAGGTCGGGGCCCGCAAATGCATCCTGGCGAACAAGTTGATGGCCAACAGGGCCAGCGCCGCCAGACCGGCCAGGGTCATCAAAAGTTGGAACATTGACCATGACAGATAGGTCATCTCGTTGGTGGGCGAGGTCTGACTGACGCCGGCCACGACCGTCTTCCCGGCCGGCTTTGGCCCGGCCGGCTCACCTGCAAAATGTATCGCTTGGCTCGGCAAGGTTCGCAAGGCGGCGGCTACTGGGGTTGGGCTGACAGTTGGTAAAGATGTCGGTTTTACAACCGGTTGACCGAATTCCTGAACAACAACTGTTCTAGAGCGGCCGTCAATAATGGCTGTCCCGGTGACAATACCGATCTCGGTGAAGTTCGGATAAAGGATATTTTGTCGGTGATCTGGCGAAGCAAGCCATGCCCGCATCACATCGGAACTGGAATTAAAATCCATGGCCAGATTCTCGCCGGCCGCCTGATAGTCATAACGCGCTTTTTCAAACCAGGCCCACGGCGTGATGCCTTGGGGCGAGACATGGCCGAAATAGCCGAAAGAGCCCATGTCTTGAAGTTTCAATTGAGCGGCCTTCTCCAACTCCGGGTTTATCTTCAGAGCCGGAAGCTCATTATCGGCACGGGCCTTGTTTGTAAGAGTGTAAAGGTCCGACTGGGTGACCTGATTGAAAATATCCGCGCCCAGATTCTGATCGTAAGAAATGATGCTAAGCACCTTCAAAAAAACAAGCACGATAATCATGCCCGCGAATGATTCCGACTCAAGGATGCGAGGCCGGTAACCATTGTGTTTGTGGGGCACGAGCAAAACGATAAGTTTGTGTATTAAATCAGTCATTACTTTGTCAGAATTAACGGACCGTCTTTGGTTATGGCAACCGTATGTTCAAATTGAGCGGCCAGGCCCCCGTCTTTAGTCACGAATGAAAAGCCGTCCTTTCCGTCCTCTATCTTCCAATGACCGGCGACCACCATCGGCTCTATGGCGATGACCAATCCCGGTTCCAACTTTTCCTTTCCCTCACCCGGAGAAACATAGTTCAGGACTTGAGGCGGTTCATGAACGTCTTTGCCGATCCCATGTCCGACTAATTCCCGAACGACGTTAAAATCTTGCGACTCTACGTATTTTTGTATCTCTCGTCCGATATCCTTAAGGGCATTACCGACTTGAGCCTGTTCAATACCGATATCAAGAGCGCGCTTAGTGACCGATATCAATTTCAACTTCTTAGCGTCTTTGGCCTCTCCGACAAGGACGGTTCTGGCGCTATCCGTGTTAAAACCTTTATAGCGGACGCCGAAGTCTATCTTAAGCACATCACCTGATCTTAAAATCCTATCGGACGGAACACCGTGGACCACCTCTTCGTTGATTGAAGTGCAAATAGAAGCTGGGAATCCTTCATGGTCAACGAACCAGGACTTCGCGCCGGCTTCTTTTAGAAGCTTGCGGGCAATATCGTCAAGTTCTTTGGTGGTCGTTCCGGGCTTAGCCGCGACAACCAGCCGATCAAGGATATCGGAAAGAATATGGCCCCCTTCGGCCATTATTTCAATTTCTTCGGGTGTCTTTAATTTCATCCCATTAGAAATATCCCGCCCGAGGTCCTGCGGACTGCGCATGGCGCAGGCGGGATTTCTAACGGGATAAATGCATCACCATAGTTTATTCAGTATCTCGCGATGCACATCCTCTATGGACTGCTCGCCATCTATGGTAATTACATTATACCCTTTTTGGGTCAAAAAGTCAATAATTAGCGCGGTTTCGGAAAGATAGACCTGATAACGTTTTCTGATGGTTTCAGGGATATCGTCAGCCCGGGTAATCAGGGGGCTGCCGTCCTCCGGACAAACGGTAATATCTGGGTCTAAAATAGGATGGCCGTTGGCCCGACAGACCCGCCGCTTGGAATTGCGCTTGACGGATTCTTCCTCGCTTAATGCGATGGTAACGACTTTTATATTTTTGCCGTAATACTTTTCCAACACTTCCACTTCGGTCTGGGCCTCCTCAACTCTGCGCGGCCAACCATTGGCGATGAGGCCCCGGCCAGCCGCGGCTGAAGCAATGGCTTCCAATGTCCACTCCTCTACTAATTTTTGGTCCAACAGTTCCCCACTCTTATACTTTCTTTTCTCTTCGTTCATAACGGCATCATTCGGTTCGGCGGCCGCGAATTTTTGTTCTATGATATGAGAAGTTTTTATTTCCTCCAATTTTAACTCGCGGGCCAAAAGCTCGGCTTGCGTGTCCTTGCCGCTCCCCGGCGGCCCCATCAGTATGATTGCCTGCTTCCGACCTGTATCCATATTTGAATAATACCGTTTTTAATGAAAACAAAAAAGCGGGCCAGAGGCCCGCTTTTTATTAATATTCGTACATGGACAGCTGGGCATCCAGCTGTTTCATGACCTCCAATGCCACCGACACAACGATGAGGATGCTGGTGCCGCCGACGGCGAAGTCGGTGATGGAGGTGAAGCCCTGGACGATGTTCGGCAGGACAGCGATGAGACCAAGAAATACCGCCCCGACCAGAGTGATGCGGGTCAAAAGATGATGCAGGAACTGGGCGGTGGAAGGGCCGGGCCGGATGCCGGGAACGTATCCCCCGTTCTTTTGGACGTTCTCGGAAATGGACTTGGGGTCAAAAGTGATGGCCGTGTAGAAGTAGGTGAAGAGGAACACCAGCAGGAAATAGAAG
>Ga0209542_10020851_pt1 | contig 10331 bp, 9 predicted proteins | sample RifCSPhighO2_01_FD_184028 | JGI IMG/M metagenome (GOLD analysis project Ga0209542, IMG submission 184028) | Soil microbial communities from Rifle, Colorado - Rifle CSP2_plank highO2_0.1 (SPAdes) (version 2) | ecosystem: Environmental > Terrestrial > Deep subsurface > Rock core/Sediment ...
AAGCGCGATCCTCTCGGCCTCCAGGTGTTCGTCTTCATGATGTTGATCGCCAGTGTATCAGCGCTTTTCTCGTGGCTGCCAATGACCGTGATCGCAGCTACCTTGGCAATGATAGCCATGATCTGGCTCCTTTTCGGCCCGTCACGCGCACGCTGGCTCCACGTGAGGATCCAGAAAAGCCTCTACAAAATCGGTTACCTCAGCGACGCACCTGCTCCCGCGTAGGCGAGGAAGGCTCGCATAAAATGAGACGGGCGCTCTGCGGAAACGCGAGCGCCCGAAATCTATGGATAATCGACTCTAAAGTCTATAGGGCTGCGTCGATCATTTGCTTTACGCTTTCGTACGACTGCGCGCCTTCTATCGGGGTTTGGTTCTTGCCGACTATCATGATTGAGTGGGGTGTCCCCTGGCCTCCTGCGGCACCGACTTCGGCAACATCTGTGGCGATACGATCAGAATATGTACCGCTCGCGAGGCACTGTTCGAATGCCGCCTTATCAAGCCCGAGCGAGACGGCGATGTCGGAGAGTTGGCCCGCGTCGGTCGTCGAACGAGGCTTTTTCTCCGTGTAGTAGGACTTGCCATCAGCACCCTTCGGAGTAGGCGAGGGGGAGTTGTAGACGCCGATATCGAGAGCGTTGTTGGAGCCTGTCGCTTCGAACACCTTGTCGGTATATTTCCAGAACACATCGTTACTTGTCCCGAGGGAACTCGAGGGGCCGCCCTGTGCCGCGGCACATTCAAGTGCTTCAGCTTCCTTGGGAGCCTTGGGGTGCAGCTGGGGGATAGGCCAGTGGCGAAAAACCCAGGCGACTTCCGACGGCTCGTATTCGCTCACGATCCGGTGCAGCGTCTCGTGAAAAACCTTGCAGAACGGGCACTCGGTATCGGAAAACTCGACAATAACTACTTTTGCATTGCGATTGCCGACTATATGGTCGTCTCCCTGCACGCCGCGGATCTTCTCTACTACCTGACCGACCGGCGGCGTATTGCCGCCTCCGCCTGTACCTCCTCCAAAAAAGATCGCACCCGCAATAAGGGCTCCCGCGATCACTATCGCGATCGGAATACCTAGTTTCTGGATAGTGGTAGACGAGCTCAAACCTTGTTCGTTTGGCATGGTGGGACAAGTATACATTACCTGCTGCGCACTTTCAGCTTGGTTTGTTTCTTCTTATTGATCTTGGGCAAACGGATGATGAGAATTCCATGGCGCTCCGAGGCTTCGGCCATGTCGACGTCAATCTCTTCGGGCAATAGAATAGTGCGTGAGAAAGCGCCCCAGTATAGCTCGCGCTGAAAATAGTGCTCTTCTTCAACTTCACGCTCGTCTTGTCTCGTGCCGCTTATGGTAAGCATTTCCCTCGTGAGAGCAATATCGATAGAAGCAGGATGGACTCCCGCCACGAGCGCTTTGACGACGATCGCATCGGGGGTCTGATACACGTCTACTGCAAGCTCGCCGGCAGGTTCTTCGCCACCCGCCCAGGCGCCTTCTTTGTTGCCAGGGCCCGTGCGCGGACCAAGGTGCGCGTGCCGCTCCCCGCCCTCACCCTCGAAAACGGCTTTCGTTGCCTTCGGGTCGTCGAAATAATTATCGTATTCGTCCCCTGCGCCGGTGAGTTTTGAAAAGAAACCTTTTGCCATAGTTTATCTGAATCGTTGTCTGATGACGGGATGTATCCGTTTAATGTATTCTAGCATGGCCAAAAGTGCGATAAGTCCGAGCCATACCAAGCCAAAGGTGCGCATGAGATGCTCCTCTGCTGTGTTGAGTATAAGAAAGTTGAAGATACTGTGCAAAAGCACTGCGAGGATAACTCCGCCCACGCTATACAGTCTACGCACGTTCTTTGACCTGTAGAATGAGAGGCCGAGCATCACGCCGATCGCCGCAGAGGAAAGCACATGGAGGAGCGTCGCGCCGACGAAACGCAGGTTGCCCGTCATGACAGTCTGCAAAAGGGAGTCGCCGGCGAGAGGGGAAATGAGAAAGAGTGTGTTTTCAGCGGCAGCAAAGCCGAGGGCGACCGTTACCATGTAGATCACCGGGTCGATGGGCTCGTCGTCCTCCCGCCTGCGAAGGACTGTCACTTTGGCTACGAGGAATTTCATAACCTCTTCGATTGCCGACCATGCCGTGAAGATCAGGGTCTGGCTTACCAGAAAGGGCGCTACAAATTTCTGAATCGGGATAACGAGCGCGACCGCTACCATACCTGCAAAAAAGGCGAGTGCGATAAGCCGCCGTGGCTCCGGGTGCGGCGCATCCTCTCGTCGCCAAAACCAAAGCCACGCGAGCGCAGGAAAGAGCCCTCCTGCGATAGCACCAAGGAAGGGAGTCAATTCTGGCATCCTGCTATTGTATCGTGGGCCACTTGGCGACCATAAGCATTTCCGACTCTTTTGTGGGCAACTGTTGCCATATGGCCTCCGTGACGAACGGCATGAAGGGGTGCAATAGTTTGAGTGATGTAGTCAGTATTGCGTAGAGCGTAGTCGCACGGGAAGCAGCGGCTGGCCCACCCAATTTGAGTACCGATTTAGAGTCCTCGATCACCTCTGCAGCGAAGCGATCCCATACGTAATGGTAGACAATGTCTGCCGCAAGGTCGAGCCTGAATTTGTCGATATGCTCTGATACGTGTTTTGCGATCCCGTTCGCTTCTCTGATCAATGCCTCATCCTCTTTTGCGATGACTTTACTTTGTAAAGTCATCTCACCCTCGACTTGGTTTTCGAGCACGAAGCGGGTGATGTTCCAGAGTTTGTTGGCAAAGTGTTTGTAACCGCGCACGCGATCTTCCGCAAGCTTCACGTCGGTCCCCGGAGCAGCACCCATGACGAGCGAGAGGCGCGCTGCGTCGGCGCCATATTTTTCCGTCATATCGAGTGGGTCAATGATGTTGCCGAGCGATTTGCTCATCTTGCGCCCCTGTCCGTCGCGCACAAGGCCGTGCAGATACACTTGGCGGAAGGGAACGTCTCCGAGCAAAAAGCTCGTCATGAGAATCATGCGCGCCACCCAGAAAAAAATGATGTCGTAACCGGTCTCGAGCACGCTGGTCGGGTGGTAGGTCTTGAGATCGCTTGTCTCTTTGGGCCATCCGAGCGTCGAGAACGTCCAGATGCCCGACGAAAACCACGTGTCGAGGGTATCTTCGTCTTGTGTCCAGCCTTCGCCTTCCGGCGGAGTTCTACCCACGTATATTTCATCACCCTTAAAATAGGCGGGAATCCGATGTCCGAACCATATTTGCCGCGAAATGCACCAGTCGCGAAGGTTGACGATCCAATGGTAATAGATCTTTTCGAACCGCTCCGGCATGATCTTGATCGCGCCGGAAGCTACGGCTTCGTGCATGCGCTCTTTGAGTGTCGTTTCGCGGCCGTCAGGAAACTTGACAGTCTTGCCCACGCTCACGAACCACTGCCGTTTGATCTGCGGCTCGATGATGCCTCCACCGCGCTCGTTGGTCGCCACGTTGTGCACATAGTTTTCTTCCACTTTCACGATTAATCCCTTCGCCTTCAGCTTTTCCACAATCATCGGTCGCGCTTTCTTGATGTGCTGACCCGCGAATTCGCCCGCAATCGGGAGCAATATTCCCCTGTCGTCTATGACCTGTTCGACGTCGAGCTTGTGGCGCTGTGCGATCTCAAAGTCGTGCGCGTCGTGCGCGGGCGTAATGGTCATCGCACCAGAGCCGAAGGACATGTCGATCGTCTCGTCTTTGATGATCGTCGCGGTGACGGGACCGTTGATCCATTCGAGCTCGATCTTCTGGCCATGCTCATATTTTTGGTAGCGATCGTCGTCGGGATGCATCACCACATACTTATCCCCGAATTTTGTCTCTGGTCGCACCGTGGCGATTTCAAATGGTCCGTATTTCAAATAGTAGAAGGGGTCTTTTTGTTCGACGTATTCGATCTCATCGTCAGAAACTGTCGTCTGGAGTTTCGGATCCCAATTCACGATCCGATCGCCACGGTAGATTAGCCCCGCTTCGTACATGCGCACAAAGGCTTCCGTCACCGCCGCGTAGCGAGGTTCGTCCATCGTGTAGGCGTAACGGCTCCAATCGAGCGAGGAGCCCATCTTTTTGGTCTGATTGATGATGGTCGCTTTGCTCTCCTCGACAAACGCATCAATGCGCTTCAACAGCTCTTCGCGCCCCAGGTCGTGCCGGGTTTTCTTCTCTTTCTTATAAATATCCGTCTCCACCTTCGATTGTGTTGCGATGGCAGCGCTGTCGGTGCCGGGCAACCAGAGCGTGCGGAACCCTTTCATGCGATGGTAACGGATCAAAATGTCCTGCACCGCGAGCATGGCCGCGTGACCCATGTGTAAGGTGCCCGTTACGTTGGGCGGAGGCAATACTATTGAATAGGTCGGCGCATCCGGCTTTGTAAGCCCAGCCGCTATCATTGTGTCGGGATTTGCGTAGCCGCTGCCTTCCCACAACTCCAGCATTTTAGGTTCCTGCTCTTGCGGATTGTACGGCTTCAAGAAAGTCTCCGGCGCTTTCGATGGCTCCATCGCCGGATTTTAGCAGTAAATTCGAGCTTTAGCCTAGTTTGAGTTGCCCGTTCGCTGTAAGAGCACTCGGCTCTGCAAATTCTTTGTTGAGCGCGTAGAAGTAGCCGGAGAGGGCGATCATGAGGCCATTGTCGGTTGAAAATTCGGGGGGACACACCAGCATCTGACAACTTGCAGCCTGCAGGCGGGCAGTGAGCTCCGAACGAATATGGCTATTGGCGGAAACACCGCCGCTCATAATCACGGCGCTAACGCCGTACTCTTCTGCGGCGTGCACAGTCTTTTCGACAAGCACTTCAGTGATCGTATCCTCGACCTCGCGCGCGATCTCCGCTTTGATCTCTAATGGCAAGGTCTTACCTTGCCAATCAGACTCAAGAAGTCGCAGGACTGCAGTTTTCAATCCGGAGAAGGAGAAGTCGAAGTTGTCTTCGTTCAACATGGGGCGTGGGAGTTTGATATCGCTCGGAAGATTCTTTTCGCGGGCTTCGGCGGCGAGTCGCGCGATCGCCGGGCCGCCGGGATAGGGAAGTTCGAGCATGCGCGCTATCTTGTCAAACGCTTCGCCTGCGGCATCGTCGCGCGTTCGGCCAATGTATTGATATTCGCCGAGGGCTTTCATCAGAATAAGCTCTGTGTGTCCGCCCGAAACCAAGAGGGCGAGCGCCGGATAGTCGAAATTCATCATCGCACCTGATGATGGAGATCGTATCTCCATCATGGACATTATCAGGTGACCTTCCATATGATTCACTCCGACTACGGGAATGTCCCATACATCGGCGAGGACACGCGCGAGATTAATACCGGTCCAGAGGCAGGGCTCGAGCCCAGGCCCCACCGTGACTGCGATTGCGTCGACCTCCGGGGGGTCGTACTTTTTGAGAAACGCATCGAGGTGTTCGAATATCTCCGGCTCGCGGACGAGGAGCTCACGCACGTGTGCGACGTTGGATGCAGCACCTGCTTCGAGCGCTTTCGCTTCGCGCAACACCTTCTCGAGCGTCGGCACAAGATTTTTCGCGTGCTCGCGCTTCGCGATCGCCGGGAAAATACCGCCGTAGCTCGCGTGAACGCTTTGCGATGCGACAGCGTTGCCAAGCACTTTGAAGTTGAAGTCAGCTCCAAACGTGCCATCCGCCTCGATGAGTGCGACGCCGGTGTCGTCAGCTGAAGTTTCTATACCTAGTATTCTCATAGATCGAAAGAATAGAAAACGAAATTCAAAGCGTACACATCCCGCCCCGTAGCCAAACGCGAAGCGTTTGTGGTACTGGGGTCGTCGGCCGATGTCTCTATTCCTAGAATTCTCATGTGAAGACTCTACCGTAGACGGCTCCGTTGAGCGAGGATTGCGAGGCAATGTGGGCCACCCACAGGCGGGTTCATTTCGGGGTGCTTATATCGCTGTATACTCTTGGCATGGTGGAGGGAACGATGGAGCGTGTGGAGCCAATTCGGATTCAGGATCACCCGCTCCTTTTGAGGCTTCAGGCGGGTGGGGAGGGTGTAGAGAAGGAATACGAGCTTGAACGACGTTTTCTGCCCGCGCGGCAGCCATCTCCAGAAGAACTTGTTAAAATGGACGAGCGGGAGATTGAGCAGGCATATGTGACGACAGTGGATGAGCACGGCAAGTTGCATACAACGCGCCTTCGGAGAACGTTCCACAAAGGTGCCGAAGGTCACAAGCTGCGCATCGCCGAAAAAAAACCGATCAAGCACACGCGCGCGAAACTTGAATACCAAATAAAATTATCTCCCGATGATGAACTTGCACGGGAATTTGAGTTGCTTTGGCAACAGCGCGACCGTGAGTTTGCGATCACGCCGAAAACTCGCAAATACGAATTAGTACCCGTGCAGTATACAGATCTGAAAACACGCGAAATGAAAGACGGTACATGTGAGATCCACTTCGATACGCACCATGCGGAGATCGAGGGTCTCGGGCGAATCGAGGTGGAATATAAGGGGGGAGATCCGGATGCGCTCGAGGCATATATTACCGAAAAGGGGCACCGAAATTTCCTACCCGATTGGCTGGGAAAAGATATTTCGGACGAAGATTGGTTTGGCGGAAAGAATATCGCGCGTTCGCTCGCGCTCATCCAGAAAGGCGACTTCAGCCCTGAAAAAGTCCAGAGACTGCTTGCCGAAATGGAGCGACAGAAATCTTTGCGGTAAGGCCGTGGCAAAATAGAAAACGACCCGGCGGATCCCCAGAGGAGATCCTGCCGAGTCGCTGTTTTCCGCAACTGAAGCGACGCAATCGTTTCTCTGCGGCGCCGTTGCCGCTTACGAGTTGAAGAAGCGCCGCCAGAGCGCGGCGTTTTCAGGCTTCGCGTCGTCGACCGTCCACGGACCGCTGATTGGCATGGCGAAGACGACGATCTTGCCGCCCTTCTTGAAGATCGAGTACTGGTCGCGGTGCGCGTCGTTCCAGCGATTCTCGCCGTGGTACTGCACCATCTTCGCGCCGGTGACCACGCGGACAGTCTGTTGCTTGCCGTCGATCACGGCCTGCTCGAACTTGACGCCGCTGTCGAACGACGGCGGGGGCAGGATCGTGCGTACGCCGATGAAGGCGAACATGGCGATTCCGAACAGTAAAGCCGGATTCTTGAAGAACAAGACCATGGGAGGTCTCCCGTTGTGTAGCGACCGTTCGCTACGTCGCGCGAATATACGCCGAAACCAACGACTATTCAAGTGTAACGGCCTCTCATTTGTTTTGTGCGCGCTAAGGCATCCGGTGGGCGGTACAGGGCTCGAACCTGTGAACCTTCCGCACGTCAAGCGGACGCTCTACCAACTGAGCTAACCGCCCACGCTTTCCGCGATTTGATTGCAGAAAGTTTTAGCAATATATACGAGTTTTCGTTGGATTGCCACACGTGAACATCGCACAATGCAAACCCCATTGTAATGAGGATACGTCGGTCGCCCTGCGGTACGCACATCCAGAGACGGACGAGTGAAATTTCGTTTCGGAATTCCAAGTGTCTTGGACCAGTATTTGATGATTTTCTCGGGATTCTGGTCAGCCCGCAAATGAAGCTCACATTTCATTTCAGTGATGGGTACTCCGTAAAGCCGATACAATGAACCTACAAAGAAACGCAAGATGAGTGGATCAGAATTTCCCATAGCGGTCACGACGGATTTTTTTGCACCTTCGCCCATGTAGAGCAGCGCAAGCGCAAGCTCCAAGATCTCATGGCGCTCGGTATCTATCAAGGTTAGCGTTTTTTCACCCTCCTCCGCCGCAAATGCAAGCCGCTCGGCTTTCTTACCATTGTGCCATTTAACCGCAGCAACCCTTGCCTTTATCAGAGCTCGATCCCAGCGCCGTTTCAGTAACCTTTTGTTGTGCAGGGAAATCTCAACGTCTCGAAACCAGTAACTTAATGTGGAACGAGCAATCCCTAGGCGTTTTTCTATATCGCGAATCGATGCCCCTCGTTTTCGCAGTCGTATCGCCTCGGATTTTAATTCGAACTGCTGTATATGCATTAGTACCAGTATATCATCAATGGTTCGCAAACAGTGCCAAGTCCCAAAAAAAGTGGATAATCTCGATATGAGAATAGTACAACTCACACCGGAGAACCTCAACGAGAGTGTAAGAAGTGCAGCGAGTGTATTGCGAGAGGGAGGAGTGATCATCTATCCTACTGACACGCTCTACGGGCTCGGAGGCGATGCGCTTTCTGACGATGCGTATGAAAAAGTCTGCATCATAAAGGAGCGCGACGAACGTCGGCCCATTCATGCTGTCTTTGCCGACCTCACAATGGTCGCAGAATATGCAGAGGTGAATGACGTGGGGAGAAAACTTGCTGCGGAGTTTTTGCCCGGCCCCCTCACGCTCATTTTTAAAAAAAAGCCGCACGTACTAAGCGGCATCGCGCGCACGCTCTCAACGATAGGCGTACGCATACCAAAAAATACATTCTGCCTCAAGCTCGCTAGGGAGTTCGGTAAACCGTATACGACGACAAGCGCGAACACAAGCGATACAGAAACGCCCTCAACCGTCGCCGCGATAGTAAAGCAATTGGGAGAGCGCTCCGCGCATGTCGAGCTTGCCATAGACGGTGGAATCCTACCCGCCAACGTTCGTTCGACCGTCGTCGATGTGCGCGATGAACCGTTCATTATTCGTGAGGGCGCCATTCCAGTCGACGCGATTATGGCCGTTTTGCCCTAATTTACTGCTTTTTAACGCTATGTACCCTCGCAGAAGGGGTTTTTTCGTTGCCTAATGCGATTTTGACCTATTGACAGCCTATGATTTAGGGTAATGTTGCGAATATTAGTCTAATTCCGGCAGAATTTAGGATAATTATGGCAGAAGTGAAGGATAAACTAAGAAACTTTCTGGATATTCCGTACGGCAAACTCGAGGCAATGAATTTAAAGGGGAAGGAGCGAGCGGAGAAAGCAAGCGCAAAAGATCTCGAACGGGAATATACAAACTACCTGCGGAGAGAAAAGCGTATCAAAGCGGTTACACTCTGCTTTTCGGATATCGAGGGGCGCCTCCACATGCTCGACTACGACAAGAAGTTTTTGCTCGACTCGCTCTCCAACCTCACCTTCGATGGTTCGTCCATCCGCGGATTCACGGCGCAGCACGAAAGCGATCTCCGGCTCGAAGTGGATTGGGCAAGCTGTCGGCACATGCCTTCAGACATCTTTGGATCGGGCAAAATAATCTTCTTTGCATCGGTGATGAACCGCGACAGAACGCCCTATATCTCCGATTTCCGAGGGCGGCTAAAAGCGTATACGGCCGAGCTGAAAAAAAGTGAAGGTCTCATCGCATACGCCGCGCCGGAATTAGAGGGGTTCGTGCTCGACGGCGAGAATGCGGAGCAGAGTTTCGATCCCGTCAGCGGTTTCAAGCTTATCTCGACCGGCGGATACTTCCATTCACTTCCGCTCGATCCTCTGCGTCGCTTCATCGACCACTCTGCCGAAGCGCAACGCGCGCTCGGATTCAAGAACGAAAAGGATCACCCCGAAGTAGCGCCTTCGCAGTTTGAGATGAACTTCTCCTATGCGGAGGTAGTGCGCGCGGCGGACAACGTGCAGCTCTACAAACTCGTCTGTCGACAAGTGGCGCGGACCATGGGCATGACCGCGTCGTTCTTACCGAAGCCAATTATGGGTATCAACGGAAGCGGCGCGCATACCAACTTCTCGCTCGGCAAGGGAGGCAAAAACATCTTCTACGATCCAAAAGGCGATGAAGGGCTCTCGAAAATGGCCTGGGATTTCATTCTGAAACTGCTTAACCACGCGCCCGAAACCTGTCTGATACTGAACTCGTCCGTCAATGCGTATCGGCGGCTCGACCCGCACTTTGAAGCACCGAATCAGATCAAGGTTTCCGCGATCGATCGCGGAAGCATGATCCGAATCCCCGTGGGCAACGAGCGGAGCGCACGCATCGAACTCCGATCGGTGGCGCCGGATGCGAATCCCTATCTCGTGCTCTTTACCATGCTCAAGGTCGGCATGGAGGGGAAGCGCCTTGCGAAAGACGAGGGCAAACGCGAGCGCGTCCGCTTTCTGCCCGACAACATCTACGACGCGATCGCGCTGTGTAAGTCCAGCAAATTTATCGCCGACGTAATGGGCGATGAGAGCAAGGAGAAATTTATCAAATTCAAGCAGGCCGCGGCCGACCGATCGCCAAAGGCCTTGGGCACGACCGTGAAGCGGTCGGAAGTCATTTATCATCACGAAGTAACCAACCAGTATCTATGGAACA
>Ga0209542_10020852_pt1 | contig 10330 bp, 5 predicted proteins | sample RifCSPhighO2_01_FD_184028 | JGI IMG/M metagenome (GOLD analysis project Ga0209542, IMG submission 184028) | Soil microbial communities from Rifle, Colorado - Rifle CSP2_plank highO2_0.1 (SPAdes) (version 2) | ecosystem: Environmental > Terrestrial > Deep subsurface > Rock core/Sediment ...
TTGACTGCCAGCGGTTTAAGATTGGTCAGGTAAAAGAATACTATCTAGTCGTTGGTCGGCAAGAACCGTACAAACGGACTGATTTGGCGATTCTGGCCGCTAACCAATTAGGGGTTAGGTTAAAAGTTGTCGGCGGTGGCTCGAAGCTCGAGCAATTAAAAAGGTTGGCCGGACCAACAGTTAAGTTTACTGGTCGGGTTAGTAATGAAGAATTAAACGCACTTTATTCGGGAGCGTTGGCCTTCCTGTTTCCCCCCAAAGAAGATGCTGGCATTACGCCGCTTGAGTCAATGGCTTCCGGCCGACCAGTGATTGCCTATGGTGAGGGTGGAGCGTTGGAATCGGTGGTGCCGGGTGTCACCGGTGAGTTTTTTAAGGAGCAAACAGTGGAGAGTTTAGTTGAGGCACTGAAGAATTTCCGAATAAAAAAATACGATCCGCAAACCATTCGCCGCCACGCCGAGCAATTTAACAAGGAAGGGTTCAAGGCCAAAATTAAATCCATTATCGAGGAACAATACCGACTCTCCAAAACTGGATTGTCATCTTGACAATTAATCAAATACAACTTAAAATACGACAGTATTGACTGCACATCACATCGAGGAGGTGAACATAATGGCCAACGGGACACTAGACGGCGAGAAGTCCGGCTACAGCTTCGAGTACGGAAGCAACAGCCGCCATTGCCGCGCCCGGTCAACCATAAAAGAGAGACCGGCCATCGTGGCCATGATCGACGAGTGGTTGAGTCGAGCTGATTTAGGAAGGAAATCACCGTGGTTAATTGATCCGTCAACTGGTAAAGAGATCGATTCATCAACTCTGTCCATCAAGTGGTGGATTGGTTCCCTCAATCCCAGACGCCGAGCTTCGGGCGATACTTACGGTGTCGCACTGGAGGCACGACCGATCGACGGTCATAACACCGTCTATTGCTTGGTGCAAACCGGCAATAACACTACCAGAAGGCCAATCGCCTTCATCTTTCCGTTCAATCTGATCAATCCCGACATCCTCTCTCGCGATTATTTCTACGAGAGGCTAAGGGAGGTTGAGGGGTCGACGAACGATGTCTTAAGGGCAAGTCGCGATAATCGCTCAATCCGTAGGGAGGGAGAAGAAATGCCACAACTAGTGACACCAGAGGCTGAACGGGGTTTTAGGGAGATTCTTCTTTCTTTGGCCCAGCAGTCGTCCAGGCCGGATTACGCTATTCGGCTCGTTGATTACCACGACGCGACAAGGGGACGATTCAATCTTAACCGTCTCCAATCACGCGAAAGTCTCAATCAGCTCGAACAACAGGGGTTAATCGAGCGGAAAAAAGGAGCACACGGGACGAGGACATTGGAGATTTATTACAACCCCCCGCCGCAACCGGCTGGTTGCGGCGACCTGACCTCGAATGGCAACGGGAAGAAGCCGGTCACTTCTGTAGATGAAGCTTCTGTCGAAAACGTGGCCGAACAACCGCAACCTACTACTACATCAGCAGAGAGGGACTTCAGCATCTCCGACCCGGACACCCTGCTGTTTACGCTCCATGATTTGTTGGGAGCACCGCAGCTGGAAATTGACGGTGGTGGTCTGAGGATCGCCAAGAGCGATGGGATTGCCATCTGCTGCCGGACGTGGTCTATCGACAACGCCCGGGGTAAGGGGCCGAGCTTCAGTTATCTGCACGATCAAGGCTTTCTCGTCAGGGACGGCGACTTTCTGCTTCTAACTGCGAAAGCTGTTAACTTCGTCGAAACCAATCCCATTGGCAACCCAATTGGCTTGCCGGAGAGGGCGACGGAGCTACTGGGCCGTTTTACACTCGATACTCAACCGGTCGAAATGCTTGCCGAAGCGGCGGAAAGGCCGGTTTCGGCTGAGATGAACCAACAAGAGCTCTACATAGCGCTGGCTCAGCTCCAGGGGGTGTCGCCCGCCACAGCCAAACAGTTCGAGACTGCTTGCCGGTTGAGTGAGGAGTTGGAGTTGGCTAAAGAGCAGTTACCCATTGCCGAAGCCGAAGTCGAGCGGCTTAAAGCGATCGTCGAAGACGAGTGCCACTTGCAGGCCTTCAAGTTCGTTACTTGGCTCAAGTCTCTCAAATAAACCCAATCCCCTGCCTGTTTAGCACCCGCTTAACAGCAGGGGATTTTTAATAATTTAAGGTCACTTGGTTTGGTTTTTGACGACTTTTCAGGTACAATTAGATCAATGCCTAATCCCTCCAAGAGTGAATACACCGCCTCCCAGATCACCGTTCTTGAAGGACTAGAACCGGTCCGAAAACGACCAGGAATGTATATCGGTGGAACTGGAATCGAGGGTTTGCACCATCTAATTTGGGAAGTCTTAGACAACTCGATTGATGAAGCGATGGCCGGTCACGCTACCAAGGTGACGATTATATTATTAGAAGACGGATCGGTTTCAGTCGAAGATAACGGTCGAGGGATCCCGATTGATATGCACGCTGTTACCAAAACGAGCGCTTTGGAGACGGTTCTAACCAAATTACACGCCGGCGGCAAGTTTGGAGAGGGTGGTTACAAAGTTTCCGGTGGTCTGCATGGTGTTGGTGTTTCAGTCGTTAATGCCCTATCGGAGCATCTCTTAGCCGAAGTTTTTAAAGAGGGCAAACACTACCAACAGGAATATACCCGAGGAAAACCCAATTACGCCACCAAAGATGTTGGAACAACCGACAAAGAGGGGACTCGAATTACTTTCAAGGCCGATCACGAGATCTTTCCTCAAACTACCTATTCACGCAAAACCGTCCTCGATCATATTCGCCAACAAGCTTACTTAACCAAGGGAATTTTTATCACCATTGAAGATCTTCGCTCGAGCGAGGGGATCCCAACTGAAGATAAACAATACCCGTCAACTTACAATTTTCATTTTCAAGGTGGGATTGCTTCCTATGTCGGTCATTTAGTCCGACACAAAAAGTCTCTGATAAACAAGCCAATTTATCTGTCGAAGAACGTTGACGACAACCAAATCGAGGTCGCTTTAACTTACGTCAATGATTACAACGAGCACGTTTTTACCTTTGCTAATAATATCCATACTATTGAGGGTGGAACTCATCTAACCGGTTTTCGCTCTTCAATTACTCGGGTTATTACCGATTACGCCAAGAAGTTAGCTGGCAAAGATGCTGATGTCGGAATTGTCGGCGAAGACATTCGCGAAGGATTGACGGCAGTAATTTCGGTTAAATTGCCTGATCCAGAGTTCGAAGGACAAACAAAATCGAAGCTCGGCACGCCGGCGATGCGCGGTCACGTGGAAAGTGTTGTTAATGAGGGCTTGCAACGTTGGTTTGAAGAACATCCCTCAGAAGCCCGGACGATTATTGAAAAAATATCCCTTTCCGCCCGAGCCCGGTTAGCCGCCAAAGCCGCCCGGGAAGCGGTGGTTCGTAAAGGAGCTTTAGAAGGGATGACTTTACCGGGCAAATTGGCCGATTGTTCCGAACGCGACCCCGCCAAAAGTGAATTATATATAGTGGAGGGAGCGTCCGCCGGAGGGTCGGCAAAATCGGGTCGCAACCGAAAATACCAAGCCATTCTGCCTTTGCGCGGTAAGATATTGAATGTAGAAAAAGCCCGTCTTGATAAAATGCTGACTAATGAGGAGATTAAATCACTGATTGTGGCCATTGGTATGGGCGTCGGCGAAGAGAAGAATGTCAGTAAGGTTCGTTATCACTTTATTGTTATAATGACCGACGCTGATGTTGATGGTGCCCATATTCGTACCCTCCTGCTAACATTTTTCTACCGACATTATCCAGAATTGATCGAAAAGGGTTATCTCTACATCGCTCAACCACCGCTCTTTGGCGTTCAATACAAGATGGGGGTTGAATATGTTCATAGCGAGGAAGAACGAGAGGGAGTCTTGGCCAAGATTAAAAAAGACAACCCCTCTCTGGCAGGCGTTAATGTTCAGCGATACAAAGGTCTCGGCGAAATGAATCCAGAGCAACTCTGGGAAACAACGCTAAACCCTGTCAATAGAGTTTTGTTACAGGTTACTGTTGATGACGCCGAAAAAGCCGATGAGATATTCTCCGATCTGATGGGCGAAGATGTCCTACCTCGCAAGAGGTTCATTCAGAATCGTGCTGTCTCGGTTAGAAACTTAGATATATGACAAAGGTGAAGCACATTAAGTTTCGGTGCGATGATGGATATGAGACACAGTCGATTATTCAGAACAAAGCAGCTAGTGTGAGGAATCTTGATGTCTAAAATAACAACTCAAAACCCAACAGAAAAGTTACCCGAAGAAACTAATTTCGGTATCATCCGACCTCGTCAGATACACGACGAGATGAGTGAATCATACCTCGATTACGCCATGAGCGTTATTGTCGCTCGGGCCCTGCCTGATGTTCGGGACGGTTTGAAACCAGTCCAACGACGCATCCTCTATGTTATGCGTGAGATGGGTCTGTCGGCAAATTCTAAACACCAAAAGTGCGCCAAGATTGTCGGTCAGGTGATGGGACTCTACCATCCGCACGGCGACTCTTCTATTTATGAAGCACTGGTTAGAATGGCCCAGTGGTGGAGCTTGCGTTTACCGCTCATTAACGGTCAGGGAAACTTTGGTTCGATGGATAACGATCCAGCGGCGGCGATGCGTTACACCGAGGCCAAATTGGTCGGAGCGGCCGAAGCACTGCTGGCCGATATCGATAAAGATACCGTTGATTTTCAAGACAACTACGACAGTACCCACCGTGAACCAGTGGTTCTGCCGGCCCGTCTACCCAATCTACTAATTAACGGCTCGCAAGGGATCGCCGTTGGTTTAGCCACCAATATTCCACCCCACAATGTCAGTGAAATTATTGACGGCCTACTTTTATTACAGGAGAAACCGGAAGCCGAGATTGATGAATTAATTGATATTGTTAAGGGACCAGATTTTCCAACTGGTGGTATTGCGTACGGCCAAAATGATATTAAAGAAGCCCTCTCAACTGGTCGCGGTCGGGTGGTCGTGCGTGGTCGGGCGGAAATTCAAGAGGAGAAAAACCGCAGTCGGATTATTATTAACGAACTGCCCTACCAAACCAATAAGGCGACCTTCGTGGCCCATATCGCCGATCTAGTCAAGTCAAAGAAAATCGAAGGGATTAGTGATCTTCGCGATGAGTCTGATCAAAAAGATGGCGTCCGAGTGGTGGTTGAACTGAAAGTTGGGGCGATGGCTTCAAAAATCTTAAATCAACTTTATGAGCTGACGGAATTACAATCAGTCGTCCATTACAATTTAGTGGCTTTAATTGATGGGCTTCAGCCGCGACTATTAAATATCATTGAAGTCTTGAGCGAGTTTTTGGCCCACCGCATTACAATTGTTACTCGCCGAACCGAATATGAGTTAAAAATTGCCAAAGCCCGAGCCCATATTTTAGAAGGACTGAAGATCGCCCTTGATCATCTTGATGCGATTATTAAGCTAATTCGAGCGTCTAAAGATCGCGATGAAGCCAAGGCAGAATTGATTAAGCAATTCAAACTCTCCGAAATACAGGCCAATGCCATTTTGGATATGCGTCTGTCGCAATTGGCCAACCTTGAACGACAACGGATTTACGACGAATATGACGCCGTGATGAAACTAATCGCCGATTTAGAGGATATTTTAGCCAAACCGGCCCGGATTCAAAAAATTATCAAAGACGAACTCCAAGAAACAAAATCAAAGTACGGGACCGACCGTCGAACTGAAATTCGTCCAGAAGCCCTTGGACAGATGACGGCGATCGACCTTATTCCCGAAGAATCAGTTCTGGTTAGTTTGACTCGCGGTAACTATGTTAAGCGACTACCAACCGATACTTACAAATCGCAACAGCGCGGTGGCAAAGGGGTAATTGGGATGGGCACCCGTGATGACGATGCGGTGGTGGATATTGTCTTTACCTCAACTCACGATGATATTATGTTTTTCACTGATGCGGGGCGAGTCTTTACGGTCAAGGCCTACGAGATACCAGCTTCTAGTCGCCAGAGTAAGGGGGTTGCTCTACCAAACTTAATTCGGATCAATGCCGAGGAGAAGGTGACCGCTTTAATTGCTATGCCAGATCGAGATCGCTCAGGTTTTTTCTATTTTGCGACCAAACTCGGTGTTGTCAAACGAGTGGCGACCGAAGCGTTTAAGAATGTTCGTAAAAGTGGTGTCGTCGCGATCGGCTTGAAACCTAAAGATATTCTCTTGTGGGTTAAGCGAACCACCGGACAAGATGAGATCGCCCAAATTACCAAGGAGGGTCAAGTTATTCTTTATAACGAATCGGAAGCACGGGTAATGGGAAGGGGCGCGTCTGGAGTTCGTGGAATGCGCTTGAGGGGTGATGACGAGATTATCGAAACGACCGTTTTGACCGGCGAAACCGAAGCTATCTGCGTCATCTCCCGAAACGGCATCGGCAAGAAAGTTGATGTCAAGGAGTTTCGGAATCAACATCGTGGTGGCTCAGGGATTCGAATCGCCAAATTGACTCCCAAGACCGGTCTATTAGCTGGTGGGGCAGTTATTGATAAAAACTCCAAAGATTTAATTATTGTTTCCGATTCTGGTCAAGTTATTCGAATCCCTATTTCAGCTGTTAAAAAACTTTCTCGTCAGGCCTCGGGGGTGATATTAAGACGCTCAAGTGGGGAAGATAAGGTGGTTTCGATGACAGTGGTGGATGATGAGGATGAAGAAGCTGGAGATGGTGTAGACAAAGAGGTTAAATCAGAAATAGATAACGAGTCGAAGAAGGGGAGTGAATAGATGAAATTACTAAATTACGAAATTACGAAATTACTGAATAATCCACAATTTTGTAACTGCGAACGCAGTGAGAAGCGAGCGAAGCGACATTCAGTAATTCAAAAATTCAGTAATTCCCAGAGCATAAATTGGAGCGTTAGCGAATAATATGTCTAACCCCAAGCTTCTCCAACTACCTGACTCCATCTCGGTTCGAGCTTTGGCCGACAAGATGGGGGTCAATGCGACTGAGGTCATTGGTAAGCTGATTAAAAACGGGGTGATGGCGACCATTAACCAATCAATAGATTACGACACCGCCTCGCTTTTGGTTGAAGATTTCAACTGGACGGCCGAACCGGAAATTCAGGCGACAAACATTCGTCTGAAAAGTAATGACACGAAAACTTCAGTTAGCCGAGCGCCAATTGTGACGATTATGGGTCATGTTGATCACGGTAAGACATCATTACTCGACTACATTCGGTCATCAAAAATAGTTGAGGGTGAATCGGGTGGAATCACCCAACACATAAGTGCTTACCAAATTGAGTTCAAAAGTTCCGAGGGTTCAAGGCGTAAAATTACTTTTATTGATACCCCAGGACACGAAGCCTTCTCGGCTTTGCGAACCCACGGGGCCAGCATCACTGATTTAGTTATATTAGTTGTCGCCGCCGATGATGGCGTTAAACCGCAAACGATTGAAGCCCTTCATAGTGCACGAAGCGCCAATGTTCCGGTCATTGTGGCGATTAATAAAGTAGATTTACCTAGTTCCAATTTAGAGCGGACTAAACAACAATTAGTTGAACACGATCTGTCGCCGGAAGAGTGGGGTGGTAAAACGGTTGTCGTTCCCATTTCAGCCAAAACTGGTTTCGGAGTTGACCAACTGCTGGAAATGGTTGTCTTAACGACCGATTTACTCGAACTCAAAGCTGATCCCGAGGCGGCGAGCGAAGGTATTGTCATTGAAGCTAATATGGATCGTCAAAGAGGGCCGATCGCTACGGTGCTGATCTACAACGGCACTCTTCGAGCCGGGCAAGTGGTGGTGACTGGTGGGACTTATGGCCGAATTAAAGTCCTTGAAAATGATTTGGGTCAGTCTATTGTCACTGCCGGTCCAGCGACCCCGGTGGTAATTATGGGGTTGAAAGACGTACCGATCTTCGGTGACCGTCTAATTACGGCTCCGAACGAAAAAGTCGCTAAAACGATGGTGACCCAGAGTGTAGACAAAACGAAGGCGATTGCAACTGAAGATGATAACCATTTGCGTCTAGTTCTCAAAACTGATGTCGGTGGCTCACTAGTGGCACTGGAAGATTCCATTTCCAAGCTCAAAGTTAAGGACGCGACCGTGGAGATACTTTCTAGTGGTATCGGGGCCGTCAATGAAAACGACATCAACTTAGCCAAACCAGCCAAGGCAATTATTATTGCTTTTCGTTCCACCCCAACCAAGCGTATTCAGGATTTAGCCGAAAAAGAAGGGGTGGAACTGAGAGAATTTTGGATTATTTACGAAGCCCTCGATCTCTTAACGGAAAAATTAAAGAAGATCGCTACGCCAGTTTATGTTCGAGAGGAATTGGGTCGAATTAAGATACTGCAAGTTTTTTCCCAGAAAAAGGGTGTTGCTATCGCCGGTGGAGATGTTACTCAAGGAGTGGTGACGATGGCGGATGAAGTTGTTATCTATCGTGATAAAGAGGAGATTGGACGAACCAAGATGACTGGACTCAAGATAGGTAAAGTGACAGTTGATCAAGCCGAGGTTGGTGAGCAGTGCGGCGTTGGTTTGGAAGGTGCACCCGAGCTTGAGAAAGGCGATGTCTTCGCCTTTGTGAAGATAAATATCGAGTAGTTCTAATCGACCATACTTGCACCCCTGGGGTGCGATATGGTTGGATTATGTAATATTGACACATGTACTTGTATCCTGTCGTTAGTTGATGAATACTAATTTCAGGAGGGTTTGATTGAGTCATTAAAAGATTTCTGGCAGGGTTGGATCGGTTTTGGAGGAGGCAACAGGAGTAGTTGGTTCTACCTTTTGGCTGATATATTGTTAGTCGCGATTGTTTGTTTCGTTGTCATTAGAGCTTTCAATTCTAAGCGAGGGGTTGGCTACCTGGCCTTAATCGGTTTGGCAATAGCTGTATTAATTATTAGTGCCTATCTCAACTTGCCTGGTCTTCACACTGTGTCACAATTTGGTATTGTCCTTCTGGTAATCGGGCTACCGTTTTATTTTCGAGATCGTTGGCGAGCACTTGTTGGTGCTGAGACGGCTAATATTACCGCCACCCAATCAACTACGTCTTACCTCAACCCCTTAACGATTGGTTTACTTTCGATAATTACCTCTTTTTTGGTCGTCGGAATATCAAGCGGACTTGGGACCAAGACCGCCGAATTGCCAAACGGAGTTCCGCTCGTAGCCGTAAACTTACCGGACGGGATGGCGGCTAGTTTTGGCAGTCAAGTAACGGTTCGGGTAATTGTCAGGGCCGAGACGAACCAATGGCAATCACTTACGGCTGATACTTTTTCCGCTACCATTGATGTTGCCCATCAAACTGCCGGTACATATGATCTGCCAGTTACGGTGACTTCGAAGGTCCAGGATATTAATACTGTGAGAGTAAATCCCAGTCGGGTCGTTGTGACAGTTGAACCAATCATTCGCAAAACGGTGACGGTTTCGGCTAAGTTTACTGGTAGAGCTGGGAGCGAGTTGGTGCCAGATGATCCCCTAATTGAACCAATGAAAGTTGAAGCCAGTGGCCCGAAATCGACCCTTAGCGACTTTTCCCAAGCGTATATCCAGGTAAAACTAAACGGAGAAACGCAAAAAATTGTTAATAAATTTGGTGTTACGGCCTTGAACACAGCCGGTGAAGTCATTAATTCAATTAAATTCATTCCGCCCGAAGTTGAGGCGACGATCAATTTAATCAAAGCCGGTAACTTAAAAACGGTTGGTATCCGGCCGGTCATTAGTGATTCTCCTCAAAACGGTTACTGGGTGAAGTCAATTACTATTGAACCCCAAGTAATTAATGTTACTGGTTCAATTGAGTCACTGGCGTCACTAACTCAAGTCCTCACTGGTTCAATCTCGGTCGCCGGTCTTTCAGCTGACACGACGTTCTCAACGACCCTCGATCTGCCGAGTGGTGTAACGATCGCCGACGGCAGTACTGGCAAGATTACCGCCTTTGCGGATCTAGAAGAAAGTAACACTAGTAAAACTATTACTCCAGAATTAAGTTACGACGGCTTAAGTGCTGGTTTGAAGGTTGTGACAGTGACGCCTGCCTCGGTTAGCAGCCTTGTTTCTGGTACCTCAAACATCCTGGCCAATTTAGCTGATAGTTCCATTAAATTAAAAATAAATCTGTCTCCCTATCAATCGGCTGGGACGTATTCGATTACGCTAAAAGGAGCCGACTTTGCCTTCCCCGACGGTGTCGGCTTGGTCAGTTATTTACCTTCGGCCTTAAGTGTTGTGCTCGAAAATAGATAGGCGATT
>Ga0209542_10020853_pt1 | contig 10330 bp, 9 predicted proteins | sample RifCSPhighO2_01_FD_184028 | JGI IMG/M metagenome (GOLD analysis project Ga0209542, IMG submission 184028) | Soil microbial communities from Rifle, Colorado - Rifle CSP2_plank highO2_0.1 (SPAdes) (version 2) | ecosystem: Environmental > Terrestrial > Deep subsurface > Rock core/Sediment ...
CCTCGAATCGAGGGTTTAAAGATTTAAAAAATTAAATTTTGCTATTGACAGGTTTTCGAAAAAACAAAAAGCAGGGCTTATTCCCTGCTTTCGAATTTTTCGCGAGACCTTCGAAGGTCTTCCAGATACCGCCTCCGGTAGTTCGAACCTTCCTTTGTTTCTCCCGGAAATCTAATCCAGGGAACAATTTTATCGTAAAGCCAGATATCTGGTTTTCGACGGGTTGCCGGATTTGAGAAGAGAGCGGCAAATTTGGGAGTAAAGCCCCAAGCGCGCTCGTAGGCAAGAATGGTATCCCCGGAGTCAGAGAGGTCATCAAAAACAATCGTATCGTTTCGAACTTCTTCCCAATTGCGAATAAACTCTAGGTCAAGAAGGTTCGCAAGCATTGCTGCACCCGAAACTCCGCCTAGAACAATCCCAAAGGCACCCGAGAATTTTTTGGGCCTTGCCCATTCCGCAACGACAATTAAATCCTCCTCCAACCATCCTACCGGGTAACGATAAACCGCCTTGGGTCCACGCAAAAGGACTAAGAGTTCCTGATGTGAATGTAGCTTAATCTTGCTTCACTAATCTGAAAAAGGCAAGCTAAGAAATTTCTTCATTTCTCCAATGAGAATATTTTTTGTTCGCGCTTTTTTAATAAAAACAGGCCAATTTTCTTGGCCTCTTTTTCGTTTTTGCAAGTTACAAAAACTAACGTCATCCGCTACAACATTTAAATATTCAGAACTTAAGAGTTTAAAGCCAGCCTTTGACGTGCAGTGCGTTTCGCGCCGCCTCTTCCTGTGCCGCCTGTTTCGAAGGGCCCTCCCCTTCTGCCATTTTCTCATCACCTAAGAAAACGCCGACGATAAAATGTTTGTCGTGGTCCGGCCCCCACTCACGCACCACTTCGTATGTGGGAGTAGTGCCCGCCCGTTCTTGCGCCTCTTCTTGAAAAAGAGATTTGGGGTCTTTATATAACTTATTTTCTACAATTGCATCAAGTTTTGGCATAAGGACGCGGTGGATAAAGTTTTTGGATACGTCATATCCTTGGTCTAAATAAATGGCTCCGATTAAAGCCTCAAAAACATTGGCCAGAATAAACTGGCGGGCTCTGCCCACATCTCTGGCTTCTCCCCGAGAAAGCATAAGATATTCGTTTATTTCCAGTTCCACCGCCACCTCGGAAAGCATGCGGGAGTTAACTAAAGCCGCTCTGAAGCTCGTAAGTTCACCTTCCGGCTTTTCGGGGAATTTGGCGTATAAATCTTCGGTAACAATCAATTCCAAAACAGCATCCCCTAAAAATTCAAGCCTTTCGTTCTGTCCCAGCCGGAATCCCGGATTTTCATTCAAATAAGACCTGTGCGTTAAGGCCTGCAATAAAATATCCTCGTCATTAAATTTAAGAGAAAGTTTTTGTTGAAGTTCTAAGAGGTTGCTCATCAAAGTATCTATGCCAATATACGAATGGATACCAATTATCAAGACATTATTCCTTTTTTCCCGCTTTTTCTGCCACTTTTTTAGCTCCCTTGTCCGTCATAGCTTCAGTGGCGGCAGATTCTTCGGCTTTTTTCTTCGCAAGTTCTTCGCGGTTCGGATATTCCTTGCCCGGCTCCCCTATCTCTCGGTAAACAGTTCCTAAAACCCCGTTCACAAATTTACCTGAAGAATCACCGCCAAAAGACTTGGCAAGCTCAATTGCTTCATTAATGGCTACTTTAGGAGGGACCTCTTCCCTGCTTCCGAATAAAAGCTCGTAAAGGCCCAGACGCAAAACCGCGCGGTCCACGGAAGTTATCTGCGCGATAGGCCATTCGGGGGCGGCTTTTTCAATAATTGTGTCTATGGTTTGCAGGTTTTCGATCGTCCCTTTCATGAGACGATCAATAAACGGGTATTCTTCATCAAGTCCGGGACCGAATTCTTTTTTGTTGCGCTCCACAATCTCATCGAGAACTTTGGGATCTTTACCATTAAAGTCCCACTCAAAGAGAGACTGCATGGCGATGGAACGAGCTAAATGCCGGCTAGCCATAAAGAACGAAGATTTTGTTTTTAATGAAAATTACTTATGCGAAAGTTCTTCTGCGGATAATTCTTTGCTTTTTTCTGCTGACTCCGCCTCATGCGCGTGAAGTTCTTTTTCCTTCTTTTTTCTTTCCTTTTTGTCTAATTTGGCAAGAACATCAATCACCTGCCTACCGGCATAGTAACCGCAGTTGGCGCATACCCGGTGAGGAAGGATTTCTTTGCCACAGCGAGAACAGAGCGTAAAGCGCGCTTTTGTAAGCGCGTGGTGCGAACGAACTCGGTTGCGCTTCCCCTTCGTATGTTTCATCCGAATTACCATGCTCAATACTATATCAGAACTGAGGATTTCTGGCAAATTAAAAAGCCTAGCAAAGCTAGGCAGAACCTGAAGAACTTTTTGCTTGCGCGGCTTTCAGGGCGGCTTCGGAACGGAGGAGAAAGGGCAGGATAACTTCATTCCAAAATTCAGCTTGCTCTGGCAGGACCGAATATTCTTTGCGAAAGGTTTGTAAAATTTGCAGAATCACCTCAATTTGAGGAGGGCAGTATTCTTTGAGCATCTCCTCTGCCCATCGGACAAGAAACTTGTCAGAAACAATCCCGGAAACAAACTTTGAAGCAACTGGCTTTTCGCTACGAAGGACAGTAAGAGCCATACCCCATACATCTGTCCATATGTCTATGGCCACCTTGCCTGAAGTCGCTGAAAGCTTTGGAAATGAGTTCCAGGAAACGATAGGTTTTGGCAACACAAATCCTTGTTCACCGTGCCTATCTAAATAATGATTTCCGGTACCAAAGCACAACACACCAGCTTCTTGTATTGGATCGTCATTGGCAATAAAATGTGGATGCTTTTTCTTCAGCACTTTTTCCAGTTCTTGGAATGTAAGAAGCTTTCCTAACCGTTTCCTTCGCGTCAATTCTTTGAGTGACATGAGTTTTTTAGATCCTTTCGGATCTTTACCACCAGTAAGAGCATCAATGGATGCTTGAATAAACGGCAACACCCGTTTTGTCCAGAACTTTCTCTTGGCGGGAGGAATATCCGCGTACGCTACAATCGTTCTGAGCTTGCGTACAACTTGTACAACAGTATCTTGCGAAAAATCCTCTTTTATTTCCCTTGCCCACTCTTTAATAAACTCTTCACTCCAAGAAAAATGGGAACCAGCTATCCATCTTTGACCAATAATGTTAGATACTGCCGTGTCCCAAAGCTCAGCCCAACGCCTAATCCTATAGGCCGGTAGATGAATGCCGTTAGATAGAGAAGCCTGAGGACATATAAGCCAGTCAAAAGCAATTTTACCGAGCGGCAGGGACATTAGTTTTTGCATAGTTCTGAAAAAAGAATAAAACAGAAAAGAGATTCCGTCAAGCAACGGCAGGACTCACCTTAAATGATTTTCTGTGAATTTTTGATCTACCAAATTTTTTAATACGCTGCCGATGAAACAGGGTGCCATACCCTTTATGCGCGTTAAACCCATATTGCGGATATTTCTTGTGCAATCTTTGCATGATGCGATCGCGAGTTACTTTGGCTATAATTGATGCCGCCGCCACTACAGGCAATTTCTCGTCCCCTTTAATAACTGTGTCGAAAGTAGTTTTTCGTGAAAGATATAAACTCCCGTCAAGCACCGCAACTGCCGAAAAACTTTTAGATAATTTCTCAAAAACTTTTCGAGCACCTAAGTTAGCAGCCCGTGCGATATTTATTTTATCAATGACTGCGGGCCAGATTCTTGCAACCGCCCAACTTATTTCTTGATTTCTTGTAAGTTTAATAAACCACTCCTCGCGCTGTTTCGGGGTTAATTTTTTAGAATCCTTAATGCGGTCAAGAAAAACCGGCCGTCTGCCATAACGGTGCGCCACTCCGGCTACTACTACAGGCCCTGCCAGCGGTCCTCGCCCAGCTTCATCTATCCCAATTATGAATTTGTCCTCTGGAGCTTTCATGTTAAACAAAAATTAGCCGAACCTCGCTTTTAAGTTATACTAAAAATAGCACGCTGGAAATCAGGATGCGGCAGAAGATCGGACTTTTGTTGTTGATTATCCTTGCCGCAGAGTATGACTCTCAGGTTCTGGCAGAGAAAAACTTAACATTTCCGGTATTTCGAGAAGTTACAGTAACCTTCTTAGTAGATAAAGACCTTTTTAAAACAGGGGCCTCAGAAAGCAGGATGTGGGACGAACTGAATCAAATTCTTACTTTTATGACTCGGCAGTTCGAAAAGGACTTTGGAATTACTTTTATATTTCGGGGAGTCGAAGAATGGGAGTTTCCCGCCGGAGGAGTTGACTTAAACGCTGATTCAGCACTGACAGAAGCGGAAACACAAGCCTTAGAAAATTTCTCTGATATTACCATCGGATTGACCAGAAAGCCGCTTAGCCGCTACGAATATGACGGAAAGAAGTGGGAATACAATTGGAAATCGGGTATGGCGCGTCCTTTGGGGATCGCCATGGTAGTAGTGCTGGATTCAGCAGGAAAATTGACCGCCGTTCATGAACTAGGCCACATATTCAGGGCAGACCACTCAAGTGATCCGAGATCGTTCATGCACGAGCATGTCAAAAACCCTTATAGATTTGATCGAGAAAGTTTGGGAGTCATACGAAAAAATAGAGAGCGCGAATTTTTAAAGATAATATCTCCCTATTAAGGGGGATTTTGCTTGGCGAGAACAATATGATTTCATATAATAAAATCAAACATGAAGTTTACTCACTTACACGTTCATAGCCACTATAGTCTCCTCGACGGCCTGGCCAAGATTGACGAGCTGGTTGGAAGAGCAAGCGAGCTTGAGATGGACTCCCTGGCACTTACGGACCATGGCGCACTCTACGGCGCCATTGAATTTTACAAAAAAGCTAAAAAAGCCGGGATAAAGCCGATTATTGGTGCAGAAATGTATTTGGCCTTTGAGCGGATGAAAGACAAACGCCCCGGAATTGACGACAAGCGCTATCATCTAACCGTTCTTGCCTATTCTACTGAAGGCTATTATAACCTGTTAAAATTAGTAACCAAAAGCCATCTGGAAGGCTACTATTATAAGCCGCGCATAGACAAAGAATTACTAAGACAGCACTCTAGGGGCCTTGTCGCGCTTTCCGGTTGTTTTGCCGGTGAAATTTCGCGCGCCGTTCAGAATAAAAAAACCGAGATTGCGGAGCGACTGATCCGCGAATACCAGGAGATTTTCGGAAGAGAAAATTTTTATCTGGAAGTCATGCCCCACTTTAATTTTGCGGACCAGCGGCGAACCAACGAAACACTTGCCGAACTTAGTTTGAAAACCGGAGCAAAACTTGTAGCCACCAACGACATTCATTATGTCCGGCCGGAAGATGCGGAAGCGCAGGATATTTTGGTGTCAGTGCAGACCGGGGCTAGATTCAACGATGAAAACCGGCTGACAATGAAGCAGGCAAATCTCAGTATGAGATCTGCCGAAGAGATGACCTCCCTCTTTCCAGACTACCCGGAAGCGATAGAAAACACGCAAGAAATTGCCTCACGCGTAAACATAGAAATTGCTATGGGAAACTGGACATTTCCTCACCTCAAACTTCCGGGCAACAATTCATATGATGGCGAATTGCGCCGTTTGGTGTACGCCGGCATTCAGAATCGAGACCTTAAGCAGACCACCGAAGTTGAGCACAGGATCGAGTATGAGCTTAAAATCATTCAAGACAAGGGCTTCTCACCTTACTTTCTTGTTGTAGCTGACCTTTTAGAATATGCGCACAACAACAAGGTCCTCACTAATGTCAGAGGTTCGGTCGCAGGTTCGCTGGTTACTTATCTTACCAACATCACCAACTTAAACCCTCTTGAATATAAACTTCCGTTTGAACGTTTTTTGAATCCGGAACGCCCGTCTCCACCCGATATTGACATGGACTTTGCTGATAACCGGAGAGACGAAGTAATTCAATATGCTAGAGAAAAATACGGCGAGGACAAAGTAGCTCAAATAGGAACATTCGGAACCATGATGGCGCGAGCAGCAGTTCGCGATGTGGCTAGAGCCCTTGAATATCCTTATGCCGTCGGAGACAAGATTGCCAAATTAATTCCTTTGGGTTCGCAGGGATTTCCTATGACTATTGACCGTGCGATGGAAATTACCCCTGAACTGCAAACTCTTTATGAAAGCGATACAGATGTTAAAAAAATTGTTGATCAATCAAAAAAACTTGAGGGGTGTGTTCGCCACATTTCGGTGCATGCCGCAGGAGTAGTAATCTCCCCCAAGCCGCTTGAGGAATATGTGCCCCTCCAGCTTGACCCCAAAGGAGGAAAAATTATCACTCAGTACGATATGCACGCGATAGAAGACGTTGGTCTCCTAAAGTTTGATTTTCTTGGTATTAGGAACCTTGCGATTTTGGGAGATGCAGTCGACTTGGTGAAAAAACACCTAGACACCGAAGTTGACATAGAAAAAATTCCGCTTGACGACAAAAAAACTTTTTCCTTGCTTGCCTGCGGCGAAACAATCGGCCTTTTCCAATTGAACGGCTCGGGCATGACCAAGTATCTAAAAGATCTTCGTCCGTCCTCGATTCACGACATTAACGCCATGGTAGCGCTTTACCGCCCCGGACCCATTGAATCTATTCCCTCCTATATTGAGCGAAAGCACGGCCCACATTTGATTTCATATCTTGACCCTAGGATGAAAGATATTCTCGACCAATCATATGGAGTTATCACTTACCAAGATGATGTGCTTTTAATCGCCATTAAACTGGCGGGATACTCTTGGCTCGAAGCTGACAAGCTTCGCAAGGCTATGGGCAAAAAAATTCCGGCCGAGATGGCTGCCCAAAAAGAAAAACTGATTCGGGGCTGTATCACAAACGGCATGACCCAGCAAAAAGCTGAAGGTCTGTGGAGACTGATTGAGCCTTTTGCGGCCTACGGATTCAACAAAGCACATGCCGCAAGCTATGGCCGAGTCGCCTATCAGACCGCTTACATGAAAGCCAATTTCCCGGGAGAATATATGACTGCAGTTCTTACTGCAGACTCGGGAGATATTGAAAAAGTTGCGGAAATTATTGCCGAGTGCACTCGGATGGGAATTCCGGTGCTTCCGCCAGATGTCCAAGAAAGTTTTGCCAAATTCACCTTGATTAAAGGGGGGGCGGAAAAAGAAGCGAAGCCCGGTAGTAACTCTTCGACTGTGCCGAAGGCACAAAACGAAATTGTCGAAGACTACTACCGGGCGAAGCCCCGTACTGAAAACTCAGCAGAGTTTTCTAGTACTGGGGACAAAATAAGATTCGGTCTGGAAACAGTAAAAAATGTGGGAGCAAATATAGTGCAAGCAATTATTGAGGCCCGAGAAAAAGGAAGAAAGTTTTCTTCTATCGGCGACTTTATAGAACGCGTTAAACACCGAGATTTGAACAAAAAGTCACTCGAATCGCTCATAAAATGCGGAGCACTTGACGGACTTGGAGAGCGGAACCAGTTGCTTGTGAATATTGACACGCTCCTTGAATATAACCGGGAATCAAACAAGCAAAATTCAAGCAATCAATCAAGCTTGTTCAGTCTTTCCCCGCAAGTACAAGTTACTTCCCTTCGGCTTAAAGACGCGGGGCCAGCCACCAAGAAAGAACGACTTAATTGGGAAAAAGAACTTTTGGGTTTGTATGTAACCGAGCACCCTCTGCAGGAATATGCAGAGAAGTTGAAACAAAATCGGGCTCTTCCTTTGCAGAATCTTACATTGGATCTCCGCAACCAAATGGTTTCGATCGGGGGTATTGTTTCCTCTATCCAGCGCATCAATACCAAGAATGGTGAGCCGATGCTCTTTGTAAAGATGGAAGACTTGACTGCGCAAACCGAAGTATTAGTTTTTCCAAAGGTGCTCGCCAAAAATCCTTCTATTTGGCAAAACGAGAAAGTACTTTTAATAAGAGGCCGTTTGTCCGATAAAGACGGAAGCCCGAAAGTTCTTTGTGAGGAAGCAGTTGAAATCGTTTAAACCGCACAATTGTTATTGTCTAAACTGTAGCTTGACAATAAAATTTTATTAAATTAGCATGGGTTTATGCAGATTGTCTCTGGCAAAACTACTACCACGACAACCGGACCTATGTCGGGGAGTTTTGCCTAAGGAAAATCTGCTTGTAGCGAGCGGTAGGCCTCCCGGAAAGGAGGTTATTTTAGTTCAAAAGGGGGAAAACCGATGCAGGTACGCTTTGGAATATACGAAAAACAAAAGATTTTCCACTTTTTCTGTCCACGATGCGTGAAAGCCTGGAGCATAGAAGTTACAGTAAAAAACTACAAAATCTCTATACGACCAAGGAGGAATCGCAACAAGCAGCTACTCCGCACTTTCTGCGTATGCCCAGCGTGTTACTCAGGCATCAACAAATATCCGCTCTCTCTCCCCTAAATAGTGGATTTGGGAAACGCCCATCGTCTCCCAAATCCACTACACTTATTCACTTAAAGAGTATATTATTAAATATAAGCATATGAAAGAAAAAGAATTTTCTCACAATGATCACCGTGTGATAGGCCAAGCGCTTGATCTTTTTTCATTTCACGAAATATCGCCAGGTGCCCCCTTTTGGCATCACAAGGGAATGTTGATTTTCCGAGAGTTGGAAAAATACGCACGAAAAATCAATGACGGAAATGGTTATCAAGAAGTTTCCACTCCTATCCTTGTGAAAAAGGAGCTCTTTGAACAATCAGGACACTGGGAGCATTATCGCGACAATATGTTTTGGTTCAAAAATCCTACCGATAAAAAAGAAACCCTGGTGATAAAGCCCATGAATTGTCCTGAGTCAATATATGTATACAACTCCACCATACGAAGTTATAAAGACCTGCCTTTGCGTCTTGCCGAAATTGGGCGCTTGCACAGAAACGAGCGTTCCGGAACCTTGGGAGGCCTTTTCAGGGTCAGGCAAATCACGATGGATGATGCCCACATTTATGTGCGCCCGGACCAGGTTGAGGAAGAAGTCCAAAGAGTGATTGAAATTATTGACGCATTTTATAAAATGTTTGAGTTCAAGCCGCGCTATGTCTTGGCCACAAGGCCCAAAGGGGCGCTTGGCACCAAAAAAGACTGGGATTTAGCCGAAGAAGCTCTGGCTAATGCCCTAAAGAAGAAAAATATTCCCCACACTCTTGAAAAAGGCGAAGGCGCTTTTTACGGTCCAAAAATCGAGGTGCATATGGAGGACTCGCAGGGACGAAATTGGCAGCTTGGCACAGCGCAGCTTGATTTATTGATGCTACCAAAGCCATTTAAATTAAGTTACACCGACGAGCAAGGCAAAAAACAAATGCCCTGGGTAATCCACCGCGCGATTTTTGGCTCATTTGAGCGATTTATAGGCATACTGCTTGAGCACTTTTCGGGCGCGCTACCATTTTGGCTCTCGCCTGTGCAGGTTGCGGTTTTGACCGTAACTGATGAAGCGCTAAGTTACGCAAAAGAAGTTGAGTTAAAGCTCAAAAAGGAAAACATCAGAGCATCTTTGGACGATCGCAACGAAACTATCGGCAAAAAAATACGAGAGGCGGAACTACAAAAAATCCCCTATATTTTGGTCATTGGCAAGAAAGAGGCGGAAGCGCATACAATTGCGGTGCGTGAGCGGGGCAAAGGAGACCTCGGGACTATGTCTATTGATAAATTTTTGAGTATAATTAAACTACTAACTATAAATTAGGTATGAGAAACCTATACATCAGCTATATAATTTTATCCTTAGTAGTCGGGGTTGTAGTTACTGTTTCCGCCCATGGAAATTTCTTCAATGTTGCAACGGTATATTCGGACCTTGAGGTAAGCGAGCCCTCTCTTCTCCCCGATAGCCCGCTATATTTCTTAAAAAACATCGGGAGGGGAATCAGGCTGTTTTTTACTTTTGACCCTGTTAAAAAAACGGAGCTCGAACTTAAATTTGTTGACGAAAAATTTTCTGAGGTCGCCAAGGCGGTTGATTCAAAACCAGACTCTTTGGATAAAGCCCTGCAAAACTATCTAGACGCACATGAGAGGTTGCGAGAAAAATTAGGGTCGCTAAAGGACAAAAATAAAAATGCGGATACGCTTCTTTTCAAACTTGAGAATCGCGTAAAAAGACATCTGGAACTTTTTGATGAATTAAAAGATGAGTTTACTGGAGAAGAAATTGAAAAAAGCAAAAAAGAAATTGAGGAAACTTCTAAAAAATCAGCTGAATTAAAAGCGGGTAGGACGGGCGGAGTAGAAAAGAGGATAGA
>Ga0209542_10020855_pt1 | contig 10329 bp, 8 predicted proteins | sample RifCSPhighO2_01_FD_184028 | JGI IMG/M metagenome (GOLD analysis project Ga0209542, IMG submission 184028) | Soil microbial communities from Rifle, Colorado - Rifle CSP2_plank highO2_0.1 (SPAdes) (version 2) | ecosystem: Environmental > Terrestrial > Deep subsurface > Rock core/Sediment ...
ATGGCAACTCCAGCCGGTGCAAGTCCGGAGTACATCAAAAGAGAGTCTCCCCGAGCAAAAAGTTTTTATAAACTTTTAGAGGAACTGACACTGCCTGATAGTGCATTTGCCCAACTTTTAAATTACTGCAAGAAGAAAGACATTATTTTTCTTTCAACCCCCTACGATAACAGCAGTGCCGACTTACTTGATAAGATCGGCGTTCCTATGTTCAAAATTGCATCAACAGACACAAACAATATTCCATTCATCAAATATGTTGCCAAAAAAGGCAAGCCGGTTATTATTTCGACTGGCATGTCAACATTTGCTGAAGCTAAAGAAGCCGTCAATACATGCAGAGGTGTTGGCAATAGCAAGGTTATAATCATGCAGTGTACCGCCAATTACCCGGCAAGTATCGAAGCAGCAAATATTAAAGTCATATCAACTTACAGAGAAAAACTTAGAGTTTTAACTGGATATTCGGATCAAACAAACGGTGAACTTAGCGCAATTTTAGCAGTAGGTGAGGGTGCAGTTCTAATCGAACATCATTTTACTTTAGATAGAAACCTTCCTGGTCCCGACCAAAAAGCTTCCGCAGACCCCGAAGAGATGAAGAGGTATATTGAAGCAATTCACAGCGCATATATAGCGCTCGGAGACGGTATCAAAAAGATTATGCCTGAGGAAAAATCAACTAAACCCAGAATGCAAAAATCGCTTACGGCGGCTCGTAATATTTCAAAAGGAGAAATTATTAAAAAAGATGATATCTCGATTAGACGACCGGCAACAGGTATAGCACCAAGGCTCCTCAACGATGTTATTGGGAAAGCTGCTGCAAGAAACATTAAGCAAGATATACCGATTAAAGAGGCTGATGTTAAGTGGTAAACTAAAGCGCCATGTCGATATATGCTTCTACTACTTATTTTGGTGACGGATCGCAAATCAATGACGCACTTCAAGACTTAAAAAAAATTGGAATCAGAAAAATTGAACTTGGTTCTAATCACAAAAAATCAAAAGAAAAAATAAATCTAGAAAAAAGCAATGAATTTATTATTCATAATTATTTTCCCCCGCAAGAAGAAGATTTTATTTTAAATATAGCCTCTTCTTCTCCAATGATAAGAAACAGAAGCATTGACTTCATCAAAAATACAATTAAATGGGGTAGCAAAAAGGGAATTGGATATTACACAATCCATCCTGGTTTTCTCGCAGAGCCTGTGGCACAATTAGGACAAAGAGGAAAAAATAGAAATTTTGACTTAAAATTTTCCAGGCAGCGGAGAAAAGACAGAAAAAAGGTTATAGAAGAAGCAATGAAGGTTATTAAAAACCTCTATCAATTTTCCAACAATAAAATCCAACTATTAATCGAAAATCAAGGCTCAAAAACTTCTAAAAATGTGACAATTGTTGATTCTATAGAAGAACTACAAATATTAAATAAATTTGTAGGTCCACATCTCAAATTCAATTTTAATTTAGCCCATGCAACTCTTTCGGGGATAGATCTTGAAAAAAAAGAAGTTTTAAGATTCATTTTTAAACACTCTCTATTTTTCGAGATAAGTGAAATCAAAGGAATTTACGATAGCCATCTTGCTGTTTTCCCGAAAAGAGGGATCATTGGCAATCTGCTTTCAATCCACAAAACTTCTTTCAAAAAAAGAAATTTAATTTTAGAATTTCGAAACACAAAAACCGAGGAGTTAAAAGCCTCTTTTGATGCTGTTAGCAAACTATACGGCCTTTAGAGCATTAATTACTTTCTCTACCTGTTCTGTTGTAATTTTGTTTCCTAGTGGTACCGATAATATTCTCGAAAAAATGTTTTCAGCATTCTCAAATTTCTTACTTGTAAAATATCGTTTATGCCACTGCTGCAAGTGGGCAGGTGTAAAGGTAACTCTTGTTGATATCCCTCTCTGAAACAAACTTTTCTGAATTTTGCTTCTCAAATTTTTACTTGTCAAAAACGCAAAAAACATATTAGCGTGAGTCGTCGCATAAGTCGGTATTTCTTGAAACTCAAATCTTCCGGAAAGTTCTTTTTTATATAAATCTACTAATCTTTTTCTATGCTTAAGCGCCTTATTTATTTTTTTAAGTTGCACGCGACCAATTGCCGAAAGAATATCTGTCATTCTCATGTTAAGACCGAACCCCTCAAAACTATATTCAGTCCCATGCTTACGTTCTTTGTATAACTCTTGTCTTCCGTGATTCCTTATCATCCTAACTTTATTTGCAACGAAACTATTATCTGTGACGACACAACCTCCCTCTACACTAGTCACCAATTTTGCCATATGAAAGGAAAAAATAGACGTGTTTCCATGTCCACCGACATTTTTGCTTTTATATTTAGCACCAAGCGCTTCGGCACTATCTTCAATCAAATCTACTTTATATTTCCGTGCGATTCCTTTAAAAGCATCAATATCAATCGGCAATCCAGCTACATGTACCGGTAAAATAGCCCGGGTCTTTTTTGTGATGTATTTTTCGGCTTCGCTTGCAGAAAGATTCCAAGTCCCAAGCTCGCTGTCTACAAGAACCGGTTTTGCTCCAACACCCAATATTGCATTAATTGTTGCAATAAAAGTAAATGAGGGGGTAATGACCTCATCCCCAGGGCCAATACCATGAGCCAAAAGTGCTGCTATAAGAGCCATTGTGCCGTTAGAAACGACTACAGCGTGTTTTGAACCCACATATTTTGCTATTTCCTTCTCAAAAAGGGCTGTCTCCTTACCTTGTGTCAGCCAACCTTCATCCAACACTTTATTCACTGCTCTTTTCTCAGCGGTTCCGAAATCCGGCTCACTCCAAGGTATAGCCATAGTTAAACTTTGAGTTAAAATATTGGTGATATAATTCCAGAATCAAAACGATGGCAGATTTATGAAGTTTAACTGTATCATTTGTAAAGGTCAAGACTGCGCCACCATTTCATCAAAAACCAGAGACAGTAAAAATCAAGTTGTAAAATGTAAACTTTGCACGCATATCCAACTCCATCCAAAACCCTCAGAAAAAGATGATATAAAATTTTATAATAGAGATTTACAGACTAAATTGCTTCATCCAGCAATTAACATTGCAGAGCTAAAAATAAGATCGGAAGCAGATACTTCTAGAAGAGTTAAAGCAATCTCCAAAACTTTCGCCAAAAATCAGTCATTACTCGACATTGGGACCGGATATGGATTTTTTCTAGAAGCTTTGAAAAAAGCCGGATTTAACCCCACAGGTATTGAAATAGGAAAAGACCGTCGAATCATTGCAAAAAAAGTAACAAGCGTTCCAATCTGGTCAAACAAAATAAAAGGACCAAATAGATCTGGTAAAAAATTCGATATTATTTGTCTTTTCCATGTTTTAGAGCACATCCAAGATCCTATCAAGCTTTGCTCCGATCTAAAATCTTATTTAAAAAAGAATCGTACATTAATAATTGAAGTGCCTAACACTAATCACTATCTGCTGAATATCGACAAACATTACCGAAATTTTTATTGGCAAAGAGCTCACATAAGTTATTTCACTGCAGAAACAGTAAAAGTCGTATTAAAAAAAGCAGGATTCCGAAAGGTTAAAATAGTTGGAGTTCAAAGATACACTTTTATAAATGCCGCAAACTGGCTAATTTTTAAAAAACCTCAGCTGAAAAATCCTTCATATAAAACCGGAATATTTTCCCAAGTAGACAATCTTTACAGAAAATTTCTTATAAATAATTTAAGCTGCGACACACTTTGGATAGAAGCTAAAGTTTGATGTATTTTGCAATTGCCCGAGTAATTTCCAAATCCTCGGCATCATCAATATCTATCGATTCTACCTTATCGGAGACTAAATACCCTGTCCTCCCTTGACTAAAAGGATAAAGTTTAGACTTCATAACAAGGTCTTTTTTCAAAACATACAATACTCCGTCGAATTCATAAGTTATTTCAAGGTCCTGTCCCCTAATTTTGGAAAAATCATTAGGGTAGATAAATTCCAATTTATCCTCCACCAACCTCAGCATCCAGGAAGGTGGAAACCTAGTTTTTGACACAGAAAAAACTGCATCCATTCCTCGCCAATTATTCCAAAGTTTTTGAATCCCTTTATCAATAGTCTTAACGTGTCTAAATGGAGAAGTAGGTTGCAATACTACTACTGTATCAAAATCTAAACCGGCGTTTTCTAGAGTTATAACAGAATGCTGCAAAGCTGAAAGTGTCGAAGCCCTTGCAGATGCCAATTCTTTTGGTCTTTTAATAATATGCGCGCCGAATTTCTTGGAAATTTTAGCAATTTCCGAATCTTGCGTCGAAACAAATATATTATTCCTCAAAAAGGAAGATTCCAGAGCCACCCGAATTGTATAAGCAAGCAAAGGCTTACCGTTTATCTTAGTGAGATTTTTTTTGGGGATTCTTTTCGAACCGCCTCTCGCGGGGATTATTCCGACGGCAAAATGCTTCATTTGAAATGGCTTATATGATTCACGATCACAGCTAGTTCGTTAAGCTTGTATTTTAGCTTATGCCAAACTAAGATTACAAAAAATAATGAAATCCGTTCCGTTATTTATATTATGGTCACTATGGATCTCCCTAGAGTTTTTACTCGGTCCCTACTCACATATTCGCATACATGACAACGGTGATGGACTGCTTCCACAATTGATTGCTTCCAAAATTCAATTTGCCAAATACGGCTATTCTTATTTTGCCCCTTATATGGCATCCGGAATAGATTCAGCTGGTCAATACCTGCTTCCTTTTTCCAATCTTAACAGTTTACTCTTCATGATATTTCCACCGTCGATTGCTTACGGACTGTTGATGTTTACCCAAAGATTTCTCGCAAGTTACTTTATGTTTCGTTTGGCAAGGGACAGTCTGAAATTAAGTTATTGGTCCTCAGCTATATCGGCATTTATTTTTTCGCTTTATAACTTTTCGATATTTTCATTTACGCTCTATCATGGATTAGGCGTGCCCGCCATACCGCTGATACTCTGGAGCATAGAAGCAATCTTAAAAAGTTCTCGAGGGAAAAAATACATGCTCATTTTTTTAGTCGGAATTATTGCCGGATATTCAAATTACGTTGTTATTACAATTCCGTACATCGCGCCAGTGATATTTATTTGGTTCTATTTTGTCAAAAAAGGGAGATTTTACAAATCTTTATCTGTTATGGCAATTTTTGCTGCTGCCGCTTTTTTAATCCAATTGAATACAATTTTGGCGGTAATAACAAACCTGCCAAATTCTCATCGAGCAGTTTGGAACCTTAAAGCACTGTCTCAAAGTATAGGCAGCAGCAAGTACATCCTGTTTACCCAATTTTACAAAAGCGCAGTTACTTATATTATCCCAATAACAATAGTACTAATTGCATTTATTAAAACTCAGATGAATGGAATAACATCTAAAATATTGTTAAAAATAAGCATTATACTTTTCATTTTTCCCATTATTGTAAAAATAGTACAACCTCGTTTGCCATCTACCCTTGGAGTTATTGTAACGTTTTCTTGGGACCGTTTTGAAATTATCAGTCCTTTCTTTCTCGCAATTACCGCAGGATATTCACTGAATATTCTGATTAAGAATAAATCATCCATCACCAAAATCACTGTGCTGGCTTTTTTAATTGCAATTCTCCTCGGGGCCTCACTTAAAATTAAAATTGAAACTTTGATGAACTACGCACCATTTAGAAGTCTATATCTTCACCCCGACCTAAAAACTTTAGCCGAAAAAGTCGACAGCGAAAAATGGAGAGTTGTATCCATTACAGGGGCAGGCCTAAGGTCGTCGTATCCTTTAGCTTATGGTCTTTATTCTGCGGATACCTACGTAACTCTTTATCCCAAAACCTATCATGCATTTTGGTCAAGAGTAATTGATAAAACTTTGGAAAAAGATAAACTTCGCCATGATGATTTCGTATACTGGGGCAACCGCATTTATTTATACGGCCCACTAGACTTTTACAGTTTAGACAGCATCGACTTTCAAAAATATTATGATCTGGATCTACTTTCACTAGCTAACATCCGCTACGTGATTTCCGCAAAACCCGTTTCAGATCCAAACTTAGTTCTTATGCCCTCTGACTACAGAAACGATATATCGAAATGGCAAGATTTAGCAATTTTTGAGAAACTTAAAATTTTCCTGCGTGGTAAATATTTTGGACCCGCACTTTATGTGTATGAAAATAAAAAAGCTTTACCACGATTTTATATAATCGACAAAAACGGACTTCTGGAAAAAGAAGCAAGTGATGTAAATTACAGTCCCGACAAGATAAGGTTATCAGCGGAAGCGGCAGAAGGTAGCAGTCTTATTGCAGCTATTAATTATTATCCTTATTGGCAACTAACGGTAAACGGAGGAAAAACTACAATTAAAAAATACCAAAATGTCTTTTTGGAAATCCCGTTGAAACCGGGAGAAAATCAAGTCTTACTTGAATACTTGCCTCCGTACAGGATTTAGTTAACCGTTAATTATTGTAGGAGTAGGGAGGGGCACGATATACTTCCCGCGAAAACCTTTTTGTTTGAGCTTTGGAGCGAGCTCACCAGCAATGTGCCAGGACAAAAGCATTGCAAAGTCCGGTTGATCACGATAAAGTTTTTCTTCATCTAGTACTGGAATTATTGTGCCCGGAACATATTTACCGATTTTATTTGAACCCTTTATTTCTAAAACGCAATCCAATATCTTATCGTCTATGCCTAAGTAATTAATAAGCGTACTTGCCCTCGAAGGAGCTCCTATTCCATAAATCTTTTTCCCCTGTCTCTTTATATTGAACAGTTGATTCATTATGGAAAGTTTGGATAATGCGACTTTTCTTGAAAAGTCTAAAAGATTTTTTTTATCGGTTACAGTATTTTTTTCCATTGCAAGCATCAGACTTACGGACTTTTTGATAGGATAGTTCCCTTTACGACTTGCATAAACTCTAATTGAACCGCCGTGCGAAGGAATTTTCTTTGCATGGAAAATTTCCAATCCATGCATTACCAACAAATTTTTTAAACTATGTAAAGAATAATATCGCATATGTTCATGATAAACGGTGTCGTATTGAAGAGTCTTTATAAGTGAATAAAGGTAATGTGACTCTGAGATAAAAACACCATTTGGTTCAAGTAAACGAACAATATTTCTAATAACTTCATGAATATTCTCCATGTGTGCAAAAACATTGGTTGCACAAATCACTGTTGCCTTTCCCCGGGATTTAATTACACGGTCGACAACTTTTCCAGTAAAATAATCGATAATAGTATCAATTCTATTTTTGAGTGCCACACGACCGACCTCTTCCGGAGTTATTCCTAAGACTCTATGATTGTCACGGAAATTAGAAAGAAGATTTCCGTCATTAGAACCAATATCCACAATTAAATCATCGGCTTTAAGATTCAGAAGTCGGCTTGATTCTTTAAACAATTCCGCAAAATTGTCCCTCAAAACTTTGGTAGTACTGCTTGTATAAGGATAATCATTCGGGAATAAAATTTTTGGGTCTACAATACAACCCAATTGCACCAACTTGCACCTATTACAATAAAGCCATTGTGCGGGATAACTCGGTTCTTCGGCCGGTCTTGTACCAATTTTTGGCATTGTATTGACTGGAGGAAGATATCCTAAAAAGAGAACTGGGAATAACTTAGAATTATTGCAAATCTGGCACTTCTCAACGACGATGCTTGAACCGGATCCGAAAGCCAACGGGTTTTTACTCATTTAATAATAGTCGCTTCGTTTGTGTAATTATTCTAAATTAGCTTACGTAATTTATTCGTAGAAAAGCTTTGCTTATTTTAAATTATAAGAGCAGGAGGTTTTCTGTGAGCGTTTTCATTATACCAAGATGCTGTAATTTGTAAACCGTCTCGAAAAGTAAATTTTGGAGAAAATCCCAATTTTCTTATCTTAGAAATATCTGGTAACCTTCTTGAAGTTCCGCCCTTTTGAATTTTACCTGGAACTATATTTATTTTTTGTCCAAAGAAATTTGCTACCTCAAGCGCCACCTTTTTTATTGTAATTTCTTGGTCTGTCCCAATATTATAAACTTCTAAATGCTTACCTCGCCTCAGTAGAAGTTCTAATCCTTTTACAAAATCATCTATGTACACAAAAGATCTTGTCTCCATACCGGTTCCTTGAATTGGAAACTTTATGAATTTTTGTCCCTTTTGGGATAGTTCACGCATTCTAATCACAAATTGTGGTATTACGTGTTCCCAGCCCATTTCCGGTCCAAAAACATTATGAGGACGAAATATAATTGCACGTCTGAAATATTTTCTGCCATAATTCATAACAAAAAGCTCGCTAATTATTTTCCCACCGCCATACGAATATCTTGGATTCAATAAATCAGGAACCACCATAGGTACATTCTCAGGAGTTGGAACTACAGGAGGAGTTTGATAAACTTCCGAGCTTGATGCGAGAAAGATTTCTTCAACTCCATGCCACAAACTTGCATCAATTACGTTAATAATACCTCTTGTGGAAACATCTAAAACAACCTCTGGAATCGAATAAAAAAATTTAGTTCCATTTACAGCCGCAAGGTGAATTATGCCATCCATACCGTTTACCGACTTCTTAACAATTTCCGAATCTCTTATATCTCCAGAAATAAATTCAAAATCACCTAGTATATCTTTTAAACTATCAAGATTACCCCTGAAATTATTGTCCAATACACGAGTCTTATAACCGCTTTTTACAAGAGCTCTTATAACATTCCTGCCAATAAACCCCGTCCCTCCAGTTACCAGATATCTTTTCATCATTCCAAATTTTAAGTATACTGCCGCAAGCAGGGCTTTCCTGTACGTTTTTGCTGAAGGCAAAAATGCAAGGTTCTGGCGTTTAAGAGTTAAAATTGTAATGAAACTCGGAAACGACAGGTAATTAATTTTGTAATCAAAATCAAGGTTTTGATTGAAAATCAGGCTCTTATATTCTAGGCGATATGTCAAGACAAAAAATACTTGTGTACGGAATAACCGGAATGACGGGATCAAGAATCTCCGATCTATTAAGAGATAAATTTAAAATAATCGGGCCTCCTCACTCTCATTTGGATCTAGCTAGCAAAAAAAGTGTCCACCAAAATATTAAAGACGTTAATCCCGACCAAATTGTTTATTTGGCGGGAATAACTAAAGTTGACGAAGCTGAAGCCAATAATAAACTAGCATTTCTGATAAACGAGGAAGCAGTTAGATACGCAGCAGAAAGAGCAGCACAATTAGATATCCCTTTTCACTATATTTCAACCGACGCTGTTTTTGATGGAAAGCTTAAAAAAAGAGCATACATAGAAACTGATAAAACAAATCCAATATCCGTTTATGGAAAAAGTAAACTTGCCGGAGAAAAGGTTACATTAAGTTTATCAAAAAAAAATTCAGTAATTAGAACAATAATGATTTATTCTCCATACTATCCCAACAAAAAAGATTTTGCCCGATTCGCTTATGAGAATTTAAAATATAAAAAACAATTCGCTGGTATCATTGACCAATTTATAAATCCAACTTTCGTCGACGATTTAGTAAACGCAATAGCTGCAATTTTGGGAAGAGGAGCGAAAGGAATTTATCACGTTGGAGCCATAAACTATACCACCAACTATAAATTCCTTAAAAAAATAGCAAAAGCCTTTAAATTTGACGAGAATCTTATTACCAAAACTACATTCGAGGAATTTTTTAAAGACAAACATGCTCCAAGGCAGCAATATAGTAGACTTTCAACGGAAAAATTCAGAAAAGAATTCGGAAACAATATTCTTCACACAGTAGAAAGAGGAATCAATACCCTTAAAAACCAAATCTCAAAATTAGACGACCAACCTGTTGACATTTAGTCGCAGTAGTATTCCCCAAAGATACCATCTAATATATTTCGGCAACCACTTCAAAAGTTTGAACTTCGATTTCCCCGAAGTTCTATCCCTCCAGATTGTCGGTACTTCTCCTATTTTAAAACCGGCACGATGAGCTTTTATAACCATTTCTGTTGAATACTCCCATCCCCCGGTTGATTCAATTTTCATAGACTCTATAACTTTCCTGCGATACATTTTGAAACCATTGGCAATATCTGTGGTCTGGATCCCCAACAATAGAGGAGTCATAATTCCTGCAGTCCTAGATAGCGCAGTTTTCAAAAAACCGCCTCCGATTTTCCTTCCCCCCTTTGCATAACGTGTTGCACAAACAATGTCATAACCTTGCAAAAACTTTTTAAACATTCTGTTAATTGTCTCAGGATCGTCTGC
>Ga0209542_10020856_pt1 | contig 10329 bp, 13 predicted proteins | sample RifCSPhighO2_01_FD_184028 | JGI IMG/M metagenome (GOLD analysis project Ga0209542, IMG submission 184028) | Soil microbial communities from Rifle, Colorado - Rifle CSP2_plank highO2_0.1 (SPAdes) (version 2) | ecosystem: Environmental > Terrestrial > Deep subsurface > Rock core/Sediment ...
ATCCTTATTATTCCTGGATAAACCAATCAATTTCTGAATTTGCTCCTTAACAAGCTTGTTCATAACTAATAAATCATGAATTAGTGATAATAAACTTTTTAGTGTCCGGGCATTAATTGCTTGAAAGGGATACTGTTAATCTTATCCAAGCTCTGAATCATTTCACTCCAATTACCGCTAGGCAAGTCCGTGCGCCCAAAATTATTATCAAACTTCGTATCCCCCGAAAACAAGAAACCATCCTTAAGCAAGCAGATACTCCCGCTAGTGTGACCAGGAGTTTCAAAAACTCTCAAACGACTACAGCAAAAATGTTTCTATCATGTCTTTGGCTGCCGCTATTGCAATTCTTCTTGTCAGCCTGACAATTATTCGCAATCTTGCCTATATTGCCGATGGCGTTTTGCTCGGAGGGGTTTTGACGCTTTTATATAGTATTGTCAGAGGTTTTGGAAGCGAGGATGAAAAATTCCGCTTTATCGTGGTTTCAATTGGCCTTATCACTGCTCTTGCCTTGGGCTATATCAAGTTTCTACGGGGTAATCCCAAAAAGAGCAAATGAGTAACTGAGCAACACCTTCATTTCTTCTCGCCTGCTTTCGCTATTGAGAACGACTCCGATCAGTTTGTGACCTCCGTTTTCCGAATATGTTATTAAACAAAGTCCAGCCGCAGGCGTATAGCCTGTTTTCACCCCTTTAACACCAGGGTAGCTTGTTAAAAGATTTGTTTGATTGAAAAAATAAAGATATTTATGATCTTCCGAGTAGGGGATTTCGTATTCAACCGTTGCAGCCACCTTGGCAAACGTCGGAAGAGTAAGGGCATGCTTTGTAATAATCGCTAGATCATAGGCAGTGCTATACTCCTGCGCCCCCTGTTCCTCATCCTCAAGCCCTGATGGATTGGCAAAGTGTGTATCCGTGAGCCCCAGAATCTTGGCTTTTTGGTTCATGAGATTTGTAAAATCTTGTTGAGTTACCGCAACGCTTTCGGCAATGGCCACTGCCGCATCATTGCCGGAATGCAAGACCAACCCATAAAGAAGTTCTTCAAGCGTATAGCGCTCGCCTGCTGAAATCCCCATCCTGTTTTCTCCTGTTGAGGCGGCATTGGGACTCACCCGTACAAGAGTGATCGGTGATTTTGATTCAAGAGCAACAATAGCAGTCATTACCTTGACCAGACTGGCCACAGGCAACCGCTCTTTCCCGTTTTTGTCATAAAGCACCGTATCGGTAGAAATATCGTATACAAAAGCCGCTTTGGCACTCACTTGAGGCTTCGTAATAACACTTTGTAAGACATTTGTGGATTTCGGCTTCCAAAAATCAAGCCCTTGGACAAGAGGCGTATTTACAAGATAGTCGGGAAGAGGGGAAGCAATCGTAGTTGTTACAGGGTTATTGCCGCGAATAACCAAGATGGCAGCAATAAAAAGTGCGGCGAAAAAAGCGGTAAAAAAGCTCTTAAGGATCATTCTTCAATCTACTATATCACAACCGTATGATACAATGAATTTATGAAGAAGCTTCTTCTCGTTCTTCTTATTCTCTTCTGTTTGGGGCTCTTTTTCAAAACAAACGATAGAGATGTACAAAAACAAGCTAACAACGAAAAATCAGCAACAGTTGGCGAGAAACCTTCGATTCCACTTATGGTTCCTCAAGGATTTAGTATTGGCGTCTTTGCGAAAGGGCTTGGCGCTCCTCGCGATATTATCTTTTCGGAAAAGGGGACACTTCTGGCATCAATTCCCAGAGATGATAAAATCGTAGCTCTTCCCGATAAAAACAACGATGGGACTGCGGATGAGACAAAGAATATACTAACGGGACTTGATAATCCACATGGCATTGCTTTTTTCAAAGGCAAACTATATGTAGCGGAGGAAACCAGAGTTGTGCGCTACCAATGGGATGAAGGCACTCTCACGGCGACAAAAGAAAAAGAACTCTTCTCTCTCCCCAAAGGGGGCAATCATACCACCCGAACAATCGCTTTCAAGAATAACGGTCAAATGTTTGTTTCTCTGGGATCAACATGTAACGTATGCTACGAAAAACACGAATGGCTGGCTGCAGTTATTACGTCAGACGAAAACGGCAATAATCCACGGCTTTTTGCAAAAGGACTGCGCAACAGTGTTTTTATTTCTATCAACCCGCAAACGGATGAACTATGGGGAACGGAAATGGGAAGAGATTTTCTTGGTGATAATCTGCCTCCTGACGAAATTAATATTATCAAAGATGGGAAAGATTACGGATGGCCTGTATGCTATGGGGCTAAAATATATGACCGTACTTTTAATCCCTTGCCTCAAAAGGCGTCGCCTTGTGAGGCTAGCAAAGCTCCGGCCTATGAGATACCTGCACATTCGGCACCTCTCGGATTAACATTTATCAACTCGAAACAATTCCCCAAAGAATGGGAAGGGGATCTCCTCGTTGTCTACCACGGATCATGGAACAGGTCAACGCCTACCGGATACAAAGTTGTTCATCTGGAAGTTGAAGGAAATACTGTCAAAGGAGCGAGCGACTTCCTTACCGGATTTTTAAGCGACACACAGGCCCTCGGCAGGCCTGCTGATGTCGTATTTGACTCTCAAGGCAGTCTCTACGTATCAGACGACAAAGCAGGCACCATCTACAAAATAACATCTTCCACAAACTAAGATTTGTGGTTTTTCACTTTTCGCCAAGTTCTTTTTTGAGAAGCGCCAACGTGTTTTTCTTGGCTTCTTCAACACTCATTCCCTGGGACTCCGCGGCGATCTTGAATGTTTCATTGGTAATCGATTTTCCGTGATCATGTCCTGCATGCCCTTGCCCCATATCATCATCGGGCAAGCCACATCCACAATTGAAACACATAAAATTCACCTCCATTTTTAGCATATCACAAAAAGTGAGAAAAGTGTTATAATACAGAGAACACCGCGAAGAGCGCGGTTTTTGGGTTCTAGAAGAAATATATGAACGATAATATACGAAATGTTGCCATCATAAGAACCTCGATCGAGGAGAACCTTGTAATTGCTCCGACTATATTATGAACAATAAACTAAGGAACGTCGCAATTATTGCGCACGTTGACCATGGTAAGACGACTTTGGTTGACGCGCTTTTGAAGCAGTCAAAAACCAAGCTGCACAAAGATTCTACCGACACGCTTATCATGGACAGCAATGAGCTGGAACAGGAACGAGGTATTACCATTTTTTCCAAAAACGCTTCAGTCGTTTGGAATGATACGAAGATCAATATTATCGACACACCCGGCCATGCTGATTTTGGCGGTGAGGTTGAAAGGGTGCTCAAGATGGCCGATGGCTGTCTGCTTTTGATCGATGCCAAAGAGGGCCCTATGCCCCAAACCCGCTTTGTTTTGAAAAAGGCTCTCGAGATGAAGCTAAAAATCATTGTCGTGATTAACAAGATTGATAAACACGATGCACGAATTCAGCACGTGCTTGGCAAAACGCTTGATCTTTTCCTCGATCTTGGTGCCGATGATACTGCTGCCTATTTTCCCACCATTTATGCCTCTGCCAGAGAAGGAAAAGCAGGGCTTACCGAGGATTTGGCGTCAATGACGGATATTACCCCTGTTTTTGCAATGATTCTTGATCAGATTCCACCTCCGAGTGGCACACGCGATAACCCTCTCCAAATGCTTATTACCACGCTTTCCAGCGATGCACACAAAGGAAGAATTGCCATTGGAAGAATCTATAACGGCTCCATAAAAAATGGGCAGGAAATAGCGCAAATCAAAAGGGATGGAACAATCGGCAAAAGCAAAGTGACAGCGCTCATGACGTTTGAGGGACTGGACCGCATGGAAGCAGAAGAAGCAGTATGTGGTGATATCGTCGCCATTGCAGGCATTTCTGAACCTATTATTGGGGAAACTGTTGCGGATGCAATTAACCCTATTGCGCTTCCGGTTCTGGCTATCGAAGAACCAACCATTCGAGTCACCTTCATGGTTAATAATTCACCATTCGCCGGACGCGAAGGAGAATACAAAACTTCCCGTCAAATTCGTGATCGCCTCTATAAAGAACTTGAAACAGATATGGCGCTTAGAATAAGCGACAACATTGACGGAACATGGACAGCATCAGGCAGAGGAGAACTCCACTTGGCAATTCTTATGGAACGGATGCGCCGGGAAGGATATGAATTCCAAGTTGGCCGGCCTCAGGTTATTGATAAAAAGGCCGATGGACAAACGCTTACTCCGTATGAAAAAGTCTATATGGAAGCCCCAGAGGCGTTTAGCGGCATCATCCTGCAAAAAATGGGGGAGAGACGGGGAGAAATGTTGGACATGCGGACGGAAAATGGTATCGTATTTATGGAATACGTTATTTCCACGCGTGGACTTTTTGGTTACCGAAGCGAGTTTATTACCGATACAAAGGGGTTGGGTATTATGAATACGCTTTTTCATGAATATGCGAAAGACAATGGCTATTCGCATGAGCGTCAGCAAGGCTCTCTGGTCGCCTTTGAGACCGGTGTCACCAATGGGTATTCGATCACCAACATACAGGATCGGGGAAATCTTTTTGTTGGTCCCGCTGTTGACGTATACAAAGGCCAGGTTATCGGACAAAACTCCCGCGATGACGATTTGCGCGTAAATATCTGTAAAACCAAACAGCTTACCAACATGCGCTCAAAGGGTGAGGGAACAAACGTGCACGTCAAAACCCCCAAAGAAATGACCTTGGAAGACGCGCTTGAATATATTTCCGATGACGAATTGGTTGAGATAACGCCCAAAAACATTCGGATTCGCAAGACAATTCTCGACGAAGTCGAAGAGCGTCGCAGAAAGTCACAAGGCAAAGCATAAACATAATGAGACCGGTTCGATTTACCAAAGAAGGCTACGAAGAACTCCAAAAAGAACACGCTGATCTTCTCTCCAAACGACCGGCAGCAGTCGATGATCTACAAAAAGCCAGAGAACTCGGGGATCTTAGCGAAAACGGATTCTACAAAGCTGCCAGGTCTAAATTATCCGCAACTGATTCCAAACTGCGAAGATTAACAATGCTTCTCAAGCGTGCCGTCATTATTGAAAATACAAAGCGGGATATTGTCGATATTGGGGCTACCGTAAGAGTCCTGCAGGGAGAGAAAGAATCAACCTATCATATTGTTGGAGATACTGAAGCAGATCCGATAAAAGGAAAAATTTCCTTATATTCGCCAATTGGAAGGGCTCTTGTGGGAAGAAGAGTGGGGGACAACGTAACTATTGAAACTCCAAAGGGCAATATTACTTGCCAAATCCTCAGCATCTCGTAGTTGTCATTCTGAGCGTAGCGAAGAATCTCTCGCGAATGCGAGACTGAAACAAGTTCAGAGATCCTTCGTCGTTTCACTCCTCAGGATGACACAAAGTGGGCTATTCAACAAAAGTAAGGGCGATGCCTTTTTTATCGGCCCTGCCTGTTCGTCCGATTCTGTGGATGTATGCCTCGTATGACTGCGGCATATCGTAGTTGATGACGTGACTCACATTGGGAATATCCAAACCTCTTGAAGCAACATCGGTTGCGAGAAGAATCTGTATTTCATTTCGTTTAAAACGCTCAAGCGTGCGAATTCGTTGGCTTTGCCTTTTGTTTCCATGAATTGCATCAGCCTTGAATCCTCGTCTGACAAGCTCATCCGAGAGCTTTTGAACACCCCATTTGGTGCGGCCAAAAATAAGCACTTTTTCGTACTCCGTCTTTATTAAAAGGTCGTGGAGCACCTCAATTTTTTTGTTCTTGTTCACAATGTTCACCACTTCTTGCTCCACGTTTTCTGCCGTGTCCTGGGTTTTTACCGATATCGTTATGGGGTTTTGTACAAAGTTTTGCAAAATTTCCCGTACTTTACCGTCAATGGTGGCTGAGAAAAAAAGCGAATGGCGATTTTTGGAAAGAAAAGAAATAATGTATTTGATATCGTGGATAAACCCGATGTCTACCATGTGATCCGCTTCATCCAAAACCACCGTTTGAAAACTCGACAAGTTAAGATTCTTTTCCACGATAAGATCTTTGATTCGCCCTGGCGTGCCTATGACAAAATTAAACGGTCTCCGCAGTTCATTTTGCTGTCGGAACATGGGCATGCCACCAATACAAAGAACAGAATACATATTGAGCCCTCGTGAGAAAGCAAAAAATTCGTCTCTTATCTGCACTGCTAGCTCTCGAGTGGGAGCCACGATAAGAATTTTTTCGCTTCTGTTTTTTAAGACTTTTTCGATAAGAGGAATAAGAAAAGCAGCTGTTTTACCCGTTCCTGTATTTGCAATACCAATAATATCCCGTCCCGCAAGAATGTGCGGAATCGCTTGATCCTGAATAGGAGTAGGCTCTGTATACTGTTTCTGTAAAATGTTTTGTTTGAGCACGTCTGAGATTTGAAAATCGTTAAAAGCATTGACAATAGTATGGGTTTTGGGTTGCGTTTTCTCTTGCACAGCACCGACGAGATGGGATGGGTCAAAGGATTTAATGGGTCTTTTTGCAGGAGATGAAGATCGCTGTGGTCTGCGAAAGCGTGGTGCACCGGTTGTGTGTCGTAATGAATTTCTAGATCCTCTATACATAGTTAGAAAAATTGCGATTAAAAAAATGAAACTGCCTAAATTTGGAAATCTGTTTTAAGTAGGAGGAGAAGATACGAATAAAAAGAAATTTGGGGTATCTTTACCTTTGTCTATTCAAAAACTGTTCAAAGTTAAGCAGATATATTATTTCAATCTGCCACTATCTATAAGTATAACAGGTGGGGTGAGCAAAGTCAAGTATACTATGGGATTAATTTTATCGTATCGCCAGGTTTTATTCTCTTCTTTTTTGCCGCACCTGTTGGCAGCTCGACAACGGTATCAAAAACTGGCGGCCAGAGAAAAATCCTATTCGGCTTAAGAGAGCAACAAATCCTGACTACTCTGCTGTTGTTATCCAAAATCAAGACATCAATGGGGAATCGGAGGCCAAATGTATGAATTCCAAACCTCGTTTTTAGCAATACGGGAAATGCTTTTTTTGCATGAAGAAGCCCTTCAAGCCGTTCTCTTTTTGTCCCAAATAGTCTCACTTTTAACGTAACCATACACGAGATTATATAGCAAACATTGACAAAGAAGAATCATAGAAACTATCATATCTAGAGATGAGGAAGAATTCCCATTATCATCACCTTCGGAATAAATGGGTCGATAAGAATGACTACCTTCACAGGGAGCTTGTTACCAAGCACAAAGATCTCTCCAAATCCGACCGCTTTAAACAACATCTCATAGGCGGCCTCATGCTGGCTAGCACTCCTTTTATAGCTCCGGGTGGTGTTTTTGCAATCCAACCCCCAATTCCCGTACCTACTCCCGTACAAGCATATTCCGTTCACGGGTCACAAAAGGAACTCATTGCGATACTTAAAAAAAATCTCCCCGAGGAAGTCCGCCCGCTTACAACAAATGAAGAACAAGATATTGCAGCAATTCTTTCTGTCAATTATCGGGTACAAGTAGCTCCAAGGGTGAAGGGAATCCGACTCAATAGAACCTATGGATTAATCGGCCAAGAACAGCATTTGCCCCGTTATCCCGGGGATTCAATCAACGACCAGCTTACTAGCGAGGAAGACGCAAATCTCTATGCAAAATATGGTATGACAGCGGGAAAAGGCGCATGGGGATATTTCGCAAACTCAAGAGGGGAGCTAAGCAAGGAAGACATTGAACGGGAAAAATACTATATTGCCGTACAAACGTTTCTGGCTCCGGGCTGGGATGAACACGTGAGCGAGTACCGTGATTTCTTTAAATACCGCAAAATGTTGGTTGTTAACCCCGAAAATGGAAAAGCTGTTGTTGCGGATATTGCGGATGCGGGACCGGGAGCTTCTACCGGCAAACACCTGGGAGGCTCGCCCGAGGTGATGAAATATCTGGAGCGGTTTGATGGGAAACAACGAGGCCCGGTGTTGTATTTTTTTGTCGATGATAAGAATGGTACAATTCCTCTGGGACCTGTGAATATATGAGAAAGGAACATTTTTACAGCCATATTATTCCTCTTGAAACGATTAGCGTAGAGTTTAATAGTCTTTCGCTTTCCGAAGACGAAAAAACGCATTTGATGACGATTGTTTCTTCCAATATTCATTACAAAGTGCTTGATACCGTATTCTCCCATCTTACGACAAAGGATAAGGAGACATTTTTGGAACATATGGAAAAAGACGATCACGACAAAACATGGGTATTTTTGAAAAGTAAGATAGAAAATGTTGAAGAAAAAATTATCTCCTCCGCCAATGAACTTCTCAAAGAGTTTGTCAGTGATATTACCAAGCTAAAAAAAACCTAGCGTTTATACTTTTTCTTTCGCCGAGACGGTTAGCGTTTCACCATCGTACTTGAATTCAAACACGACTGTTTTGTCTCTGTTGTTTTTGATATAGAGATTTTGCAATTTATCGGATGAGCTCTGCGTAAAGCTATTGTCGTAAATTGACACGCCAAATTCTCGTGGAACATCAGGCACGATGGCAAAATCATGTCGTGTCGGAGCCTTGGTTTCAAGATTAGCGTCTTTTGCAACCCAATAGAGGAGTGAGGCTAAATGACAGACACCGTCTCCATACAGATACCCGTCTGACTTAAATCCGTCTTGCGCAGTAAAACGGGCATTAAGGGTCTTTGTTACTTTTCCACTATACTCAGGCAAGACATCACTGTGAAAGGCAAAAGTTTGCCCCGGCTCAAGCGTCATTTCTTGCTTGAAGGGAGCATTGATCTCTTCCCAGTCAATATCTTTCACAACAATTTCTTCCTTTGTCGCGTAATTGACAGCGAGCAAAATATTGTCTTTAAACACGCCGTTTACAAAGGCGTTATCAGCAAGCTGTGAAGCTGAGAAGGAACCGCGACCGTTAGGTCGCGGAGCTTCATAGCGGTTTCCGAGCGAGAACTCGTGAGCAGCAAGAGTCTTGGTGTCTGCCTGAAAAGGCATATTACCAAACATGAGAAAAGGCACAATAAGAAGGGAGATAGAAAAAATCATAGAAGATGTATTTTACCATACTATAGGTCAAATGTCAAGAAGTCTAGAACTCTGAGGAAAGCTGGATAATGGCACGGCTTGGAAGCTCAAACCAATAGGAGGGGCCCTTCGTACCATTCGGTTTTGTCGTATTCACGATAAGGAGTGTTTCGGAGGCCCACCCGGTTGTTTCTTGATAGGTATTCCCTGTATTTTTTGCGATAAATAAGGCCCGCGCATCAAAATACTTTTCCCCTCCTACAAATGGCTGCCCATCGGCCTTCATCACAAGTGCCCCACTGCCACTTGCGTCTTTTTGCTCAACAAAGACATAGACATTATCGGGCGACCACGCGTTAAAAGGAATACTCATGCTGTTGGGAGAGGATAAGGTTGTTGTTGGGTATATTGAGGGTGTAAATGCGTAGGTTTTACTTTGATCCTTGTTTGTTGTTACCGCCATGGTAAGTGTTTTTGTCCCATCAGGAGATATTTGCGAGGAAGTTTCTATTTTGGGTACCGGAGTTAAAATATTTATTGGTGTTTCGTTTTGCAAAGCTCCTACGGCCGAGAATGAGAAAGAACTGGCATTTGATTTCTGATTAAAAAACGTTGCAAAAACAATACCGGCGGCAGCAGAAACAGCAAGAAGAATAACCATATCGAGTTCGATTGTTTGTCGTGTTGTCATGTTTTTACAGGGTTTTCTTGAATGCACTTATGAGCATCAGTAACCTCATTGCAAACCGATACTGCAGTCCCTTTAACGCCCTTTGTGGGACCATCTGCCCACTCAAACAATGTTTTCGCATCAACAGGCCGCATGTTTACACAACCATGACTCATTGTATGGCCAAAGTTATTGTGCCAATAGGCACCATGCAAACCAAAGTCATTATAATAAAACATGGTGTGCGGAACATTAGGTAAGTTGTAGTAATCCGTTCCCGAACCGCCGGACATGCGCGTGGCACGTAGTTTTTGGTAAATATGAAAGTTTCCGGTGGGTGTTTTACCCCATCTGCCCGACGAAATAAAAGCTTCAAAAACCCGATTGTCTCCTTGATAGGCATACAGCTTTTGTTTCGCCAAATCAACATAGATATGCTTTTCGCCAGGCTCCGTGTTTTCTCCCAAAACAGATGCTGATGCAATTTCTGTTGCCGTGTCTATATAAGGAGGGATTACTGTCTGCCCCAGAAATACACCTTTTTCGTTGTTTTCAATCTTTTCAGTGAGACTCTCGATACAACTCT
>Ga0209542_10020860_pt1 | contig 10326 bp, 11 predicted proteins | sample RifCSPhighO2_01_FD_184028 | JGI IMG/M metagenome (GOLD analysis project Ga0209542, IMG submission 184028) | Soil microbial communities from Rifle, Colorado - Rifle CSP2_plank highO2_0.1 (SPAdes) (version 2) | ecosystem: Environmental > Terrestrial > Deep subsurface > Rock core/Sediment ...
AGACTGGGAGTGAAAATATTTGGTGGGCAGAGGGCAAAAGCTGGAAGCATAATTATTCGTCAGCGTGGTACGAATTTTTTTCCCGGCGACGGTACAATGCTTGGTAAAGATCATACGATATTTGCAATTAAAGACGGCATAGTAGAATTCAGAAAAAATCAAGGAAAAAGAATTGTCTTTATTACTTCTAATTAAATAAATGGAAGAAAATCAGGTATACGAAATTGATCTTGATATGTTGCAAGCAAATCCCTTGCAGCCCCGTGGATTAATTACTCCTGATTCTCTAGTCGAAATGGTTGATTCAATCAGAGAGCACGGTGTTCTCGAGCCCCTTGTAGTTGCTAAAACCCCAGCTGGCTACCAGATTATTGCCGGAGAAAGGCGCTGGAGAGCTTCAAAAATCGCAGGACTCGACAAAGTTCCTGTCTTCATTAAAGAAACTACACCTCAGGGTATGCTCGAGATGGCAATTATTGAAAACGTTCAGCGCATAGACCTGAACCCTCTTGAGCGGGCTCAGGCATTTAAGCGTCTTATGGACGAATTTGGTCTTTCAACCGGTGAAATATCAGTCAAAATCGGCAAAAGTGCTCCGTATGTCTCCAACACCCTAAGGCTTCTGACTATACCGGATGTTTTAAAAGATGCACTCACTTCAGGTGCAACTACTGAAGGTCATGCAAGAGCTCTAGCTTCGCTCGAGGATCCCCATTTGATAGTTGAAGCATACAAAGAGATTCTTTCCAAAAATCTTTCTGTCAGAGGAGCTGAGGAGCTTGCCCGAAAATTAAAATCAAGAGAAAATATTGCGCCAAAGCAGCAAAAACCCACTCTGAGATTGCAAAGCGAGGAACTTGATAAGTATCAGGAAGAATTATCCAGCAAGTTAAGCAGCAGTAGTGTTAAAGTAAAAGTTAAAATTGGTCAGTCAAGAATTGAAGCCAAGCTGCAAATTGCAGCTCGCGGCAAAGTAGAGGATACTTCAAAGCTTATAAAATCCGTAAGAGATGCTATTGTGGCTGCTGGAAATTAATCTGATTCCCCTAAAATTATTCGATTTAATTATCGGCCAGTAAACTAACCAGACCTTTCCTTTGACCGAATCTTTCTTAATCGGGCCAAAAGCCCTTGAATCTGAAGAAGAAGACCTGTTGTCACCCATAACAAAATATTCGTCTGTTTTAAGAGTAGTGACTATAGTTCCCTCAGTTTGGCTATCAATATAATTTTCTTCAAGTTTTGAGCCGTTAACAATTACTTGACCTTCTTCAATTTTCACGGTGTCTCCGGGCAGGCCTATCACTCTTTTTATGAAATCTGCCTTGTTGCCAATCGGTGCTTCAAAGACTATCACATCTCTTAGCTTAGGCTCAGAAAATCTATAACTCACCTTTTGGGTTAAAAGTAGTTCACCGCTTTCAAAATTGGGCAGCATTGATATCCCCTGTACCCTGTGGGGTTGCACCAAAAAAATGTACACGAACAAAAAAATACCAAAAGAAATAAGAGCTGTCTGAAAAATTTCCTTAATTGTTGTGATTAAACTGTTTGAATTATCCATAAATACTATTTAATTTTATGTTAAAATTGCGCCACACGTACAGTAGCAGGAGGGCAGCTAGCTCAGCAGGTTAGAGCGCTCGTATCACACACGAGAGGTCAGAGGTTCGAATCCTCTGTTGCCCACAAATGGGCATTATCCGGCTTCTCCTCCTTTTATCTTTAGCATCTATTATTCCAGGCCAGTTGGTGCGCTTTAGTATTGGCAGCGCTACTTCGGCAATCACCGGAACAGACATAAGCGTGATTGCAACAGTCTTAGTGTTTTTTATTTACAGCCTGTTTTCCAAAAGAAAAATATATCTTGCCAAAAATGTTTTTTATCTCTTTATAATTTTTGTATCTTGTGCATTGCTTTCTCTAACTCTTGCGCTTAATTCATTTACAACTTCCGAAGTCGCCTCCGGCGCGCTTTTTCTTGTCAGGTTTATTTTTTATTTTGCAATTACAATTGTTACCCTTAATATTATTCAAAAAAAAGAAATCGAGCGTTGGCTAAAAGTTGTCCTTGCGCTTGGAGCTGCTTTTTCTGCTTTGGGCTTGTTGCAGCTTTTGGTTTTCCCAGACCTGAGGTTACTTGAAAGATTTGGCTGGGATCCGCATTTAAACCGGCTTGTTTCAAGTTTGATAGACCCCAATTTTACCGGAGGCTTAATAGTGCTGTTTACAGTTGTTTCATTAAGCCTTTATGTCTTTAAAAAAAATACGTTTTATTTAATCTTAAGCCTGCTGTTCATCATCACCTTGATATTAACTTTTTCCAGAAGCGCCTATCTTGCACTCATGACAGCAATTATCGCCATAGGTATTATTAAATCCCCCAGATTACTTTTGGCTCTTCTGCTCGTTTTCCTGCTTTTAATAACTGCAGTCCCTAAATCATGAGAAAGAGTAATCAGTGCTTTTACGCTGGATGAAACAGCCCAGTCAAGGATAGAAAGCTGGCGTCTCGCGTATTCAATTTTTTCTGATAATTATTTATTTGGAGTTGGCTTCAATACTTTTAGATATGCTCAAATTAAATCCGGTACTTTTTCTGCTGATAATCCCGAGGGAGGCCATTCAGGTTCAGGTGCCGATTCAAGTATTTTGCTGGTTGCGGCAACTACGGGGATTATTGGTCTGCTTTCTTTTTCCTTATTTTTAGCTGCCATTTTTAAAGGTGCTTTGGAGGGTGTTGGCAAAAACTATTTAAAGCTGATTAGTCTCGCGAGCATCGCTTCTTTAATAGTCCACTCTCAGTTTGTTAATTCTCTGTTTTTTCCCCAAATTATGGTCATATTTTGGTTTTTATTAGGTTTAAGTTACGTGCGTGATTAATTGGTCCAATAAGTCAATTTGCAGCTACTTTTTGAAGTGAAGTGTTAACTCTTTGGTTTCGGTATTCCCCGCATCATCTACAGCTTTAATTTCAATTTTATTTTCACCTTCCGCTTCCAGCGGGATCGTCACTTCAAACTCTCCATTTGCGTCAACGTTTGCCAAAAAGCCTTGAGCAAAAACTTGGGCCACTGCTTCAGTTTTACCGGTTATTTTTACGCGATTATCTCCGGAAAAATGTTGTCCGTCGTTAGGGGAATCTATTTGTAATTCAGGAGGTTCCATGTCAAGAAAAATAGTTGCTACTTTTGAAAAATCGCTAGAATCGCCATTACTATTTATAGCCTTCAGGGAAATTTTATTTTCTCCACGGCTTAGAAGAAAATCGCTGAATTCGAATCTCCCATCGCTTGTTTCGACTTCATCAACCTTGCGCGCGTCAAGATATATTTCTACTTTAGTTGCACTTCCCGAGAACCCGCTAACCTTTATTCTTTCTTGATTGGTTGAAGCCGGCAAAGTGTCAATTATTGGCGCAACAGGAGCACTTTCTGAATTTTGAGAAGCGTCTCCTGAGCCAAAAATGGATTCTAGAAAATCCGCAAAGTTACCCAGCAAATTAATGCCGACAGTAAAAATAAAAACGATCAGGGCTATACTGACCACTGAAAGCAAAAATATTCGCTTTACTACGGCCTTTTCTTCGTGTCTGGCTATTCTTTGAACTTTGTTAACTCTTTTCACGGCTGTTTGTTGGAGCCGGTGGCGAGAATCGAACTCACGACCTACTGTTTACGAAACAGTTGCTCTACCCCTGAGCTACACCGGCAGCTTAAATATTTTAGCCTTTTAAATTTAGGGATTCAAATATATGAAATTTTGGAACGGGAAATAGCCGCTCAATGAAAATGAGCGCTCTTTGAAAAAGAGCGGGTTAACCCTGAGTATCATCGAAGGGTCATAGATCCTGAGCCCTGAGCGTAGTCGAATGATCGAAGGTCTAGATTGCTTGCGTTTCAGTTTAAAGCAGCGAAAAATCATTCAACAAAGCAGTTACCTAGCAAATTATAAGATTGTTTAATATAATTTAGGTATGACAGCAACACTGAAAAATGTTACGAACAAAGTTCTGCCGGTCCTAAAAGAAGCTGGCGTTACAAAATCATCTCTTTTTGGTTCATACGTGAGGGGTGATTACCGCACAGATAGTGATGTTGATATTTTGGTCGAGCTTCCAAAAGGTAATAGCCTTCTCGATTTGGTAAGGCTCGAGAAAAAACTGGAAAAAGCACTTGGGAAAAAAGTTGATCTATTAACTTATAATTCTGTGCATCCTCTGCTAAAAGATCACATCAACAAAGACCAGCTCCAAATTCTGTGAATAAAGACCCACAAATTTTCCTCAAACACATTTTAGAAAGCATCGCGTGGATTGAAAAAGATATAGAAGAAATGTCAAAAGATGACTTTCTTAAAAATGTGCCAATTCAAGATGCTGTTGTTAGAAGAATTGAGATTATAGGTGAAGCCATTCGTTACTTACCGCCTGAAGTCAAAAAAGAAAGTAGCGATGTACCTTGGCAAGATATTATGGATATGAGGAATAAAATAATCCACGAGTACTTTGGTGTGGATTTAGAACTTGTTTGGGAAGTAGTTCAAAAGGATATACCTGAATTGAAAGGGAAAGTAGAAGAAATATTGTCTTCCTTTTAAACCTCCACACGCTGTTTAATGATGATAGTAAAGAGGCTAAAATCCTAGCGTTTCAGCTTAGTATTCTGAACAACCATTTGAAAGTAAACCAATTTAGTAAAGGTCTTGTAATATAAAAACATTGCTTGAAGAATGATTCTTTGTTAGTATTACCATCTAAATTATGCTTACCGAAAGAATTGGACAAGTTAGGAGTTGGTTAAGACAAGAACTTGCTGAACAAAGAGAATTTAATCGATTCTACAACTTCTTTAGACAAATGAGGTTACCAGACGGTATTCTTGCTAAACCTGGCGAAGAAATTAACCCTATTGTGCGTGGTTTCGTAACTGCAAAAGGCTCATTAGGTTTAATGAGTAAGGTTGTAGAGGGGAAAGAACTTTCGCAAAAAGAGAGAAAAAGGGTACGAGAGGCTGCTTGGCTTAAATCTCTAACCGGGATATATGAGCTGCAACAATTGCCAAATGGTGAAGTTGAAACGAGAATCTTGATAGAAAATGACGAGGTAATGGGCTATTTATCAGATCACGCAAGCAAAGACACTATGGTTGCTTTTTTAAGTTATATGAACGAGGAACGCTGTAGATATATAGAATCTCAGTCAGTGGGTGTTTTACAAGAAGATGGAGTGTTAAGGCTTACTTTTACATTTCCTGATACACGTCAAGTACCTGACGAAAATAGGAAAATTTATATCTATACTCGACCTATCGACAGTAAAAAAATTGATGGTAGATTTATCAGGCTGTATTTTATGCTTGGTTTTTAAATATCAAGCTATACTATAACTTCTACTAGACGAAACGAGATGCAGGATCCTATAAGAGTGAAACGGTCGGACTGATTCTGAACTTACAGTCACGCTGCTGGTAATCAGCTTAGGTTCGTGAGCGGGATACGGTATTCGGGTCGGACTCCACACTTTGCTTAATGATAACTCGGAAGAAGCGAAACTACTGGCGTTTCAGTTGGAGGCATTAAACAATCGCTTAAATTCAGGTAATTTTTTATACTATCAATCGCAGGTCGCTTGAGTGGCTTTCAGTTGCAGAAAGCTTTATCCCACATATGGAAGAAACCTTAACCTTATTGGTTTATTTAACTCAATCCTGGAATCAATCTTCTTAAAGGATTAGGAAATTTAGGTTCTGATAGCTGAGCTAATGTTTCATCAACTTTTTCTTCTAAAGCTTCAAGATGAGAAATACCTGAGCCTGTCATTCCACCACCTATTAGAGCAATTGCACTAGGAGAATTGTTTTTACCAACATAAATTAAGCCTTCATCGGGATTAAGAACTTCATATCCACCAGAGCTTGGCATTGTAATAAGTCCCTTACCTTGATATCCAAACTCTTTTTTGAAATCCTCAGGCAACTTCCAATTAAAATTGGCTTTATTCAAACGATTTATTTGCTCCTGAACAAATTCTTGTCTTTCAGCTTCTTGTCTTTCGAATAGTTCCTCTACACCGCTTCTTTCAGTCATATTAGTGCGAAATTGTACAACTGCTTTAAGTTTTTGTCAAATTTAATTAAAGACTACGGAATTTATATCCTATAAGAGTGAAACGGTCGGACTGATTCTGAACTTACAGTCCCGCTGCTGGTAATCAGCTTAGGTTCGTGAGCGGGATACGGGAGTCGAACCCGTCTCTCTACCTTGGGAAGGTAGTGTTGAGCCACTCAACTAATCCCGCTAAATTCAAACCGCCACAAAACAGCAACAATAGCAAGGTTTAGTTTACCAAATAAATTGCTAGTTATCGAGGAATTGTCAGGGTACTTCCCGCAAATATCAACGGGTTACCGTTAGGTAGTCTTCCCACATTATTGGCGCGAGCAATTGTTGGCCAGCGAGATCCATCACCGTACATTTTTTGGGCAATTTCGAATATAGTTTCACCCTTTTGTACGTCATAACTTGTTTGCGTCATTTGCACTTTTATCTCTTCAAGTTTTTGAGTAGAAGGAATCTCCAGTATTGAGCCAACAAAAATTAAATTAGGATTAGCAATTTTATTTACGCTGGCAATAACCGGCCAAGCTTCCTGATCGCCGTAAATTTCTTCAGAAATTTTGGAAAGTGAATCGTTTTCTTTGACTGTGTACTGAGTTGATGCGCTAGCTTCTTCGCCTATTCCCGTTTGTTCTCCCTCGTCGATTTGATTATTTCTATTGGTTATAAAGTTCGCAACCAAAAGCCCTAAAATAACTACTATGATTGCTCCTAGAATTAAACCTGCGTAGTTTTCTTGCCAATTTGAAATTAAAGATTTTTTTCTTGCCACGAAGTAATTAAGCAGCAGCTCCTTTCTAGGCAGAGATTAATGAATTATATACTATTTATTTTATTTGCGGGACCGAGGGGACTCGAACCCCCGACCTCTTCCGTGACAGGGAAGCGCTCTATCCAGACTGAGCTACGGTCCCTCGTCGAAACTAAATTATGCTTGTCGATTTTAGCTAAAACTAAAATCTTATCGCAAATTTGTTTCTCCTCTCAAAATTCCGTTGGAATTTTGGATTTAAGATATGTTAAGTTTACATCGAGCGCAAGCGAAGTGTAGTTTACAATCAAGCAGCCACTGTGTCAATCTAATATAATTTAAAGCGGTGAAATATTTTTCCAATAAAGAAATTGCCAAACTCTTAAGAGAAATTTCGGCAGCATACGAGGCAAGAGGCGAAAACCGTTTTAAAGTTGTGGCCTATGATAGTGCCGCAACCAGTATAGAGCACACAACCAGTGAACTTAAAGATTTGTGGGAAGAGGGCAAGCTGAGTACTATCTCTGGTTTTGGCAAATCGATTCAAGGACATCTTGAAGAACTGTTTAAAACCGGAAAAGTCAAACACTTCGATAGTGTTAAAAAAAATTTGCCTCAAGGTATGTTTCCACTGCTCGATATCGGGGGTCTTGGTCCCAAAAGCGCCTATAAACTTGCAAAAGAACTAAATATTAAAAACACGCAAGATTTAGAGAAGGCGGCAAAAGAGGGAAAAATCAGAAAATTAGCCGGTTTTGGTGAAAAAAGCGAACAGGAAATCCTAACAGCCATTTCAGAGCTGAGCATAAAAGCCACCGATCGCTATTTATTAACAGAAGCATTTCCTGTTGCAGAAAAAGTGCTTGAATTCTTAAGAAGCCACAAGGATTGCGAAAGGGCGGAGCCTTTGGGTTCTCTAAGGAGAATGGTTGCAACAGTTGGAGATATTGATATAGCTGTAGCTTCTGAAAATCCCAAAGCAATAATTAGACATTTAACAAAATTTAAGGATGTTAAGAGGGTTCTTGATGCCGGACCCAGAAAATCATCAGTGCTGCTTTTAAACGGAATGCAGGTGGATTTAATAGTTCAAAAAGCTCGTGCTTTTGGAGCGCTTCTGCAGCATTTTACAGGATCCAAAAGCCACAACATACGTTTAAGAGAATATGCGCTTAAAAAAGGCGTGTCGGTTTCCGACTACGGAATAAAAGTTAAGGGGAAGCTGAAAGAGTTTAAAACTGAAGAAGAGTTTTATAACTTCTTGGGTATGGACTATATTATTCCTGAAATACGCGAAGATACCGGTGAAATTGAAGCCGCCCTTGCTCATAAGTTGCCTGAAGTAATTGATCTAAGGGATATTAAAGGAGATATCCACTTGCACTCAAACTACCCGATAGAACCCAGTCACGACTTGGGTAAAGACACTTTCGAGGTAATTATAAAAAGGGTAAAAGAACTAGGCTACGAGTATGTGGGTCTTTCTGACCACTCACCGGGATATTCGACACACACACAAACACAGATAATCAACTTAATTAGAAAACGAACAAAGAATATTGAACAACTAAAAACCTCGAGTAAAAATATTAAAGTACTAAATTTACTCGAAATAGATATCCTTACCAATGGAGAGCTTTCTGTACCCGAAGAAGCACTAAAGATGTTAGACGGGGCAATAGCCGGAATTCATTCAAGCCACCGACATGACAAGAAAATGATTACCAAAAGAATGATGACCGCCATCAATTCTCCCTATGTTCAGGTTATCTCGCACCCCACAGGAAGGCTTTTAAATCAGCGGGATTCCTACGACGCTGATTGGCCTAGCGTTTTTGAAGCGTGTCGAAAAACCAATACATTGTTAGAAATCAATGCCTTTCCCAATAGGCTTGATCTTACGGATACTTTAGTGAGGGAAGCAATTAAACAGGGAGTTAAGTTGGTTAGCAATACCGATGCCCACGCAATAGAGCAAATGGACAATATGAGATTTGGTATATCTGTTGCCCGGCGCGGTTGGGCTGAAAGGAAACATATTGTCAATACTCTGCCTTGGGTTGAATTTAAGAAAATGTTTAGGTATGATTAGCGCTATATGTCACCAACAACGATCGCCATAGTTTTTCTCATTGTTGTCGCTTTGTACATTTGGTTTCTCTATAACGGGTTAGTTACGGCAAAGATGAGAATCAAAGAGGCTTGGTCCGGTATAAACGTTCAGCTCAGAAGAAGAGCCTCGCTTATTCCCAATTTGGTGGAAGCAGTTAAGGGTTATGCAAAACACGAAAAAAGTGTTTTTGAAAACGTAACCAAAGCAAGAACAGCAATGCTTGGTGCAAAAGACCCTAAAGCTGCAGCCAAAGCTGACAATATGCTTACCGATGCTCTAAAAACAATATTCGCCGTTGCTGAGAATTATCCGCTACTTAAGGCTTCGGAAAACTTTAAAGAATTGCAGCAAGAACTTAGCGATACTGAAACAAAGGTTGCCGCTGCACGCCAGTTTTACAACACAAATGTTTTAGATTTCAATACTAAAATAAAGATTTTCCCCAACGTCTTAATTGCTAATATGCTTAACTTTAAGCCCGAAATATTTTTTGAAGCAGGGGAAACTGCGCGCAAAGAAGTAAACGTAAAGTTTTAATTCTCATGAATCCTCCGAGAATTTTTTCCGGATCCTCAAACCCTCAACTTGCCAAAGAAGTCTCTCAAAAATCAAAAATTAAACTTGGCAGTCTTGAGCTCGGAAAATTCGCAGACGGTGAAATAGACGTTTGGGTTAAAGATGACGTCAATAATTCAAATGTTTTCATTTTCCAGTCGAATTCGTATCCGGTAAACGACAACATAGTTGAGCTTTCTTTAATTGCCGATGCACTAAGGCGCTCAGGAGCCCACAAAATTACAGCAGTCATTCCTTATTTTGGCTATAGCCGCAAGGAGAAACAAAATCGCACCGGCGAGCCAATTTCTGCCAAAGTCATTGCAGATTTGATCATTGCAAGCGGAATTAACAAAGTAGTTTGTCTTGATTTGCACGCTGATGCGATAGTCGGTTTTTTTGATGCACCCGTAATTTATTTAAGTGCTCTAAATGTGCTTGCCCAAAGGCTTAAAAGGGAAAAATTAATTAATCCAGTTGTTGTTGCTCCGGATGTTGGCGGCGTTAAGCGCGCAAGGAATTTTGCCACACTTCTTAATGCACCGCTTGCCGTTATTGAAAAACATCGTCAAACGCACGTTCGCGACGAAATGGAAGTGTTGTCAATAACCGGTCAAATGAGCGGTGACACTGCAATTATTATTGACGATATTATTTCAACAGGCGGAACCATTATAGAAAGCGTTAAAGCTCTTAAAAAAAGAAATGTTAAAAAAATCATTGTCTGCGCAACTCATGGTGTATTCGCAGGGCACGCTGTTGCTAATTTAGAAAAGGCGCCAATCGACAA
>Ga0209542_10020862_pt1 | contig 10326 bp, 10 predicted proteins | sample RifCSPhighO2_01_FD_184028 | JGI IMG/M metagenome (GOLD analysis project Ga0209542, IMG submission 184028) | Soil microbial communities from Rifle, Colorado - Rifle CSP2_plank highO2_0.1 (SPAdes) (version 2) | ecosystem: Environmental > Terrestrial > Deep subsurface > Rock core/Sediment ...
AGTATGGTAGAATGGTAAATGAGATATGAGATATGAGATATGAGAGTTTCCTTTCCATGACCTAAAACCTAAAACCTATCAACTAAAACCTACCCCAATGGATTACACAGAAAAATTAAACGAGCTTCTTACCGCGACCGCCCGCCAGAATGCGTCCGACTTGCACTTGAGCGTCGGCCGGTATCCCACGCTCCGCATAGACGGCGCGCTCGTACCGCTTGAAAAAATGCCGGTGCTCACTCCGGAAGCGGTGGACGGGATCACGACCGCCATGCTCACCGAAGAACAAAAGGCGCGGCTTTCAAAAGAGCACCAGCTTGACTTTGCCTACGCCTTTGAAGACAAGGCGCGGTTCAGGGTGAACGCGTATTACCAGCGCGGCTATCTCGCCGCGGCGCTCCGCCTCATCCCGGCGCAGATCAAGACCGTGGAAGAACTGAGCCTCCCGCCGATCATCAACGAGTTTGCCCGGCTTTCGCAAGGATTCATTCTTCTCGTGGGTCCCGCAGGACACGGCAAATCAACCACGCTTGCGGCGATTCTTGACCAGGTAAATCATACGCGCGCCGATCACATCATCACCGTGGAAGACCCGATCGAATATCTGTTCACCCAGGACCGCGCGATCGTTTCGCAGAAAGAAGTGGGCACCGATACGGAGAACTTCACCGAAGGCCTGCGCACCATTTTGCGGCAGGACCCCGACGTTATCATGATAGGTGAAATGCGCGACGCGATGTCCATTTCAACCGCGATGACGGCTGCGGAAACCGGGCATTTGGTGTTCTCCACGCTTCACACCAATTCCGCATCGCAGACAATCGACCGTATCATTGACTCGTTTCCCCCCGGACAGCAGAGCCAGGTCACGTCCCAGCTTGCCTCTACGCTCGTAGCGATCGTGTCCCAACGGCTTCTGCCCCGCATCGCGGGCGGGCGCGTGCCGGCGGCGGAAATTATGATAGTGAACCCGGCGATCAGAAACCTCATCCGCGAGCGCAAAGTGTACCAGATAGACCTGGTGATCGAGACGAGCCTGCAGGAAGGCATGATTGCGCTGAACCGCGCGATGGCGAATCTCGTGAAAAACAAAGAAATTTCGCTTGAAAGCGCAGAGCTTTATTCGCAAAACCCCGCGGAATTGAGGATATTGCTGGAAAAAATATAGAAATCAGTGTGATGCGAATCTACGAATGATATGCGAATCTACAAATTGCTAATGTGGGATACGCGCATCCATTCGCAATTCGCACAATTAGCATAAGATTTGTAGATTAGCATCATCCCAATGAAGTTTGAATACCAGGCGAAAACAAAAGAAGGGGAAACGCAGGTCGGTTTCGTTGAAGCCGCCTCCAAAGACGCGGCGGGCGTTATTCTCGGAAGCCACAACCTTTTTATTCTGAAGCTTGCCGAAGTGGGAGGGGAGCGGTGGTATGACCGCATCGCTTCGTTTTTCACCGGCGTGAAGAGGGAACAGATGGTGGTCTTTACCCGCCAGCTCTCTACGCTTCTGGAATCCCAGCTTCCTCTCGGGAAAGCGCTCACCATGCTCTATGAGCAGACGACGCATCCCGTGTTAAGGGAAGCGGTGTATCAGATCTCGCAGGACGTGACTTCCGGTCTGGCGTTCTCGCAGGCGCTTGAGCGGCATATGGACATTTTCTCAAAGTTTTTTGTGAGCATGGTGCGCTCGGCGGAGGTGACGGGGAAACTGAACGAAGCCGCCGGTTTTATCGCGGACTACACCGAAGAAGAAGCGGTACTCGTAGCGAAAACAAAATCCGCGCTTACCTATCCGGCTATTCTCATCGGGCTCTTCATCGTCGTCGCGTTCATTATGGTGACCGTGGTGTTCCCGCAGATCAAGCCGATATTTGAAGAATCGGGCGTCGCCATTCCGCTCTTCAGCCGGGTGCTCATAGATTCAGGGGTGTTTATCTCGCGGTTCTGGCCGGCGATGGTTATCCTTGTCATTTTCCTGGTCGGCGCCCTGCTTGATTACATGCGGACGAACGAAGGAAAAGCGTTCTTTGACGATCTCAAGATCCATATGCCCATCGTCCGGAGAATATACGTACCGCTTACCCTTACGCGGTTCGGGAACGCGGCCTCCACGCTTGTGAGGGGCGGCGTGCCTCTTGCACAGGCAATGGAAATCGTTGCCGAGACGATTGACAACGTGGTCTATCAGGACGCCCTTCACGAAGTGGCAAACGATGTGCGGCAAGGCAGGCTGCTTTCCGAGTCGCTTGCGTCGCGTACGGAGTATTTCCCCCCGCTTGTTTCGCAGATGATTGCCGTAGGGGAAGCAACCGGCCAGCTTGACCAGATATTCGCGCGCCTCACGAATTTTTACCGGAGGGAAACCGACACGATAGTGAATAACGCCGTAGACCTGATCCAGCCGGTACTGATGGTCGTGATCGGCGTGCTGGTGGGCGTGCTTTTTGCCGCAATCCTTATCCCGCTCTACCAATTGACGGGGAGCGTGCGCTAGTGCGATAATCATAGAGTAATCGCGAACAACGCGAATTTAGCAAATAATGCGAAAAAGGGAATCACAAAAAGGTTTTACATTGATTGAAATGCTCATCGTTATCGCGATCGTGGGCATTCTCTCGTCCTTGGTGCTCGTGGGGCTTGGCCCCGTGCAAAGGCAGGGAAGGGACGCGCGGAGGATTTCCGATTTGCGGCAAGTGCAAACGGCGCTTGAGCTCTATTATGCCAAAAACGGCAACTATCCCCGGGTGACGACGTGGCAATCGCTCAAGGACGAGCTTACGAGAACCGAAGGAGGAGGGATCGGCGTGAAGAAAATTCCCGATGACCCCACGTCGGGGCGCTTTTACAAGTATGGCGTATCTGCGGACGGGGGGTCTTATACGCTTGGCGCGGAGCTTGAAGACGTGAACAACCCGAATCTCGACAGCTCTTCTCACGGGGTTCTGAACGGGGTTTCCTGCGACAAGCCGGTCTATTGTCTTGAATTTTAGTGCCATGACTCTCGCGCGTTTTTTCTTCGGCGCCATCATCGGCAGTTTTTTGGACGTCGTTGCGTCGCGGTACGACCCGGATAAATTTCTTTTCGCGCGCCAAGGTATAGGCGGGAGGTCAAGATGCGTTTCGTGCGGTACGGTGCTTCGGTGGTTTGAGCTTATCCCGCTCGTAAGTTTTATCGTGCAACGGGGACGGTGCCGTACGTGCAAAAAACGCATCGCGCGCGAGCATTTCTTCGTGGAAATAATTTCCGGGCTTATCGTCGCGTATGCCCCGCTCGCGGTCAAGGCATCCGCCGCATATTGGTACGAACCCCGGTATCTTTGGCTCGCGGAATCGCTATGGACCGTAGTGCTCCTTATCCTTTTTCTCATCGCGCTTATTGACGCCCGCCTCCAGCTGATCCCCGACGAGGCGAACATCCTGCTCGCGGTTGCGGGAATCGCGCTTACCTTCTTGGGGCGCGCTTCGTTCGGGCCGGGCGCAGGGTCGTTTCTCGGACACTATGCATATTTATTTGAATTTCGCGACGGCATACTCATAAACCGGGTCGTCGGCGCGGGCGTCGCGCTTGTCCTTTTCGGATTTCTTGTGCTGGTAACCAAAGGTAGAGGGATGGGAGTCGGGGATGTAAAACTTGCCGCCGTACTCGGCATCGTATTCGGCTGGCCCGACGCGCTTATTTCATTCGCGCTCGCCTTCATTGTCGGCTCGCTCTTCGGATTGTGGCACATATTTTTGCGAAAAGGCGGCCTGCCCGCCGATGCTCGTTGGCAGGCGGGAATGAAAAGCGCGGTTCCTTTCGGACCATTCCTCGCGCTCGGCGCCGCCCTCGTGTTCTTCTTCGGCGAACCGCTTATGAGATGGTATTTTTCGTTTATTCCTCTTTAGCGCGTGCTCAATTTTCCTGCGTCATCCCCGTGGTTTGTCCTCCGTAACTCGGATAGTGAAGGAGGAAAGGCGGGAATCTAGCTCTTGCCTGTTCCGTCTGGACCCCCGCCTACGCTTGCCGACTATCGGGCGAGCGGGACAACGAAATAATATCGTGGTTGGTCTAGACGCATATTGCCTGTTATTATAGCGCCATGGAGAATCCTGGTTTTCTTAGAGAAAAATATGGCTTGCATAACGCCCCAGAAGTGGTGGCGGCCACAAAGCGCACGGAAAAACGTATCGGCAAGAAGCTTCCAACAGGTACGGCAGAGGATGCCGAAATCCGTATAGAGAATTATCTTGACCGGCTGAAGAATGTTATCCACCCTCCCGAACTGAAAGGTCATGCGGATTTTGACAGACAACGGAGGAATCTCGAAATGCTGAAACGTTCTTTGCACGAGCGATTCGTTATCAAGCCCGAGGATATTCCAGAAGCATATTTTGCATCCGTCCAGAAGAGGCACGAGGAAGAGGGCCGCCCTCTTGATGCCATACCGGATGAGATAAGGAAAGAGCTTTCAGAAACCATCATAGTCGACCAACAAAATTCCCTTGATCAATGGGTTGATTATCTTTCTTCGGGAGACGCAAAATATCCCGATTATCTCAAATACTTCGCTTTTCGGAGCATATTGCGGATGGGCCGATATGACAAAAAGAAAAAATCTTTTTCCGAGCGGACTGGTGGAGCCATTGCCCCGTTTCCCGACCTGAACCGCGAGGCCCTTGCTATTGTGCTTGAATCGTTTGAGCGGCAAGCAAGAGGAGAACCGCTTAAATTCGGCTACGACATAGAAGAAGGGACAAAACAAAGATTTTTCCAGTTTCTCAAACAGAAGAACTTCGCCAAGCTCTACGCCCTAGCCGTTGAAGAGTTCAAGCCCATTCCCGAGGAACTGCTTAGCGTCACCGAAGGAAAGTGGGTAAAATACCCAAAAGGGTCCGATGCCACCCGGCTCGTTCAATCCATCGCCCCGTATGGCACCGGATGGTGCCTGCGAGGCGAATCAATGGCACAAAGGTATCTTAAAGAAAACGACCTTGAGATTTTTTATTCCCTGGACAAGGAAGGCAAGCCAACCGTTCCGCGCGTGGTTATGGTGAGTGAAAATGGGATTATCTCCGAAGTCCGTGGCGTTGCCGAAGACGAGCATCTTGATTCCCACATCAACAGTGTCGTTCAGGAAAAACTCGCCGGTCTCCCAGACGGCAAAAGATACGAGAAGAAAGCTCGCGATATGACGCTACTTACCGCGATCAAGAACAAAACCGAAGCTGGCGAAGCGCTTACAAAAGACGATCTAGTTTTCCTCTATGAGATCAATGCTCCCATCGAGAGCTTTGGCTATGGGACGAACGATCCGCGCGTCAAAAAAGTTCGCGCAGAAAGGAACTCCGAAGAAGATATGCCGATTGTATTTGAGTGCGATAAAGGCCAAATTGCGCGGAGCTTAGCCGATATCAAAGGGAACACGAAGGCCTATATCGGGCCACTTGCGTCCGGCATCTTTAGCGCCATCCAAAAGCACGACATTGAGCACATCTATACCTCGTTCCCGGAAGGGCGGATTGGCAGGCGCACTATCAAGGGCGGCACTTTATCAGAAGAAGAACTCAAGCGGCAGATAGAACAGGCGAATCATGAGAAAAAAATAAACATAAGCCAGTGGGCTTTGAGCATGCTTGAAGGGAATGACATAGAGGGAAAGAAATTTGCAACATTGGAACAACCGGAGGATATTGTCCTTGTGCGCCTCTCGGTGAAAGACCTCGGATTTCCTTATGGCGCAACAACGCAAGAGATATACGACAAAGCAGAGTTCTTGGGATTGGAACTTTGCCCCGCGGAAACCGGTCCGCAATACCGCCTGCAATATACCAATCAGCCCATGGGCGAATATCTCTGTATTGCGATGAATCAAATTTTTGATTCCGACGGCCACCCGAGCGTCTTCAGCCTCGGCCGCCCTGCCGTTGACCCGTGGCTGCACGCCTACATCGTCCGTCCCGACAGCAGATGGCTTCCCGATAGCTCGCTCGTATTCCGTCTCCGCAAGAATGTTGAATCTTAGGCCCTTTGCAATCTTGATTCAGTTTTAAACCCTGAACACCTTGGACGTTATCTCGGGTTATCAGGCCATGGGAATGCGCAGAAACTTATGCGACAAGTAGTTTCTCGGCGTGGTATAATCACTGCGTGTTCTCTTTCTCTCTAAAAGCTAAAAGCCCCGCCCGACCGAAGGACTTCCCCGCCAGAATGACATCGTCGGGCTGGGGTCATTCGGGCAGGCCAAAGCTAAAAGCCCGTCAAGGGTTCACCCTCATTGAAATGCTCGTCGTCATCGGCGTGACGGGCCTTCTCTCGGGCATGGTGATTCTCTACGGGGGTTCGGGCAGGCGCCTCGTATCTCTTTCCGTGGAAGCGGCGAAGATTGCACAAGTGATTCAGCGCGCGAAAGCGGCATCGGTGCTCGTGGAATACCGCCCTGCGGAGCCCGTGTGCGGGTATGGAGTCCACCTTGCATATGCCGAGCGGCGGTATACGTTTTTCAGATACCTTGCGAGCACGCTGGAAGATTGCAATACGATATCCAATATAGACGCGGGGTATGACGAAATTAATTCGTTTTCTCTCCCCAAGGGAATCGTGTTCAAAGATGCTTCCGACGGGATAAGCGACATTCTGTTCATTCCGCCCGATCCGCGTACGCTGTTATTCAGGAGCACGGCGCGCGTGAACGGAAATTACAAGATCTTGCTCGCATCGGAAGACGGCACATTGGAACATGCGGTGGGGATCAACAGCGGAGGGCAGGTATCGTTTTAAGCGCAAAATGAGAAACAACGCACAATCTTATTCGGGGCATTCGGATGTCATTCGGGACGTTCGGATTGTTCGCTCCGGCCAAGCGCTTGTGGAATCCATGGTCGCGCTCGGCGTGCTTACCATGGGATTTTTGGGAGTGATGGGGCTCCTCGCGCGGTCGCTCTCCGTTTCACGCGTGGCGGCGGACGAATATGTCGGGGCAAACCTTGCCTCCGAGGGCATTGAAATCGTAAAAAATCTTATTGACGCGCATACGATCCAAGAACTTCCGTGGAGCGGGGGATTTGAGCACGGAAAAGATTACGAATTGGACTATCGGACAGATTGGGACTCCGCGCCGCTTCCCGCCTACGGGGATAATTTCCTGAACTACGATTCCGAAACGCATCTCTACGGCTACGCCACGGGACAGCCGTCCCGGTTCAAGCGGAGAATCACCATCGTCCGCCCTTCGGCCGATGAAGTTGTCGCGAGAAGCGTGGTCACATGGATAACGCGCGGAGGCGCGGAATTCAGCGTGGACGTGGAGGACCATTTCTACAACTGGAGAGAATAGGATATCTGGTATAATTGGTTTGTGACCAAAACCGAGGCAAAAGAACGGATTGAGAAACTGAAGAAGGCGGTCAACCGCCATCGGTATCTTTATCATGTCCTGGACAAGCAGGAGATAAGCGAGGGAGCTCTTGATGCGCTTAAAAAAGAACTGTTTGATTTGGAACAGCAATTCCCCGAACTGGTCACGCCCGACTCGCCGACCCAGCGCGTCGGCGGAAAGCCGCTTAAGGGATTTCTGAAAGTGCGCCACGAAGTGCGCGGGCGCGCGGTGCGGATGAACTCCCTGAACGACGCGTTTTCGGAGGACGACATGCGGGCATGGGTGGAACGCCTGGAGAAATATCTCGGCCACGAAATCAGTCCGCGTAAGTCCGCGCCTGCCCTGAGCTTGCCGAAGGGTAAGCCCGCGATGTTTTATTGCGACCTCAAAATGGACGGGCTCGCGATTGAGCTCGTGTACCGGAACGGGGTGTTGGTGCGCGCGGCGACGAGGGGCGACGGAGAGACGGGCGAAGACGTAACACAGAACGTGAAAACAATTGAGGCAATCCCGCTCCGGCTTGAAGGAGAGGATGTCCCCGATGAAGTGGTTATCCGCGGCGAGGCGGTCTTGACCAAAAAAGAATTCGCGCGCATTAACCGCGAACAGGAAAAACTGGGGGAAAAGACGTACGCGAACCCGCGGAATATCGCCGCCGGTTCCATCCGCCAGCTTGACCCCAAGATAACCGCCGGGCGGAAACTCGATTTTTACGCATGGGGCATCCCTGCGGCGGGAGAGGACGACCGCGGGCATTTCAAAAGATTTCCGACGCACGAGAGCGAATACGAGGCGTTCCGCACGTGGGGGTTCAAGACGAACGGCATCGGGCGTGCCGCGCGGACGCTTGAGGACGTGTTTGCATTTCACGAGGAGGTCAAGAAAAAGCGGGAGCACATTGCGTTTGAAGTGGACGGCATCGTGGTATTCGTGAACGACAGTGCGCTTTTTGCCCGCGCGGGCATTATAGGCAAAGCGCCCCGCGCGGGAATCGCGTACAAGTTCGCGGCGCGCGAAGCGACGACGGTGGTGGAGGATATTATCGTGCAAGTGGGGCGTACGGGCGTGCTTACGCCCGTGGCGGTGATGCGCCCGGTGAACGTGGGCGGGACGACCGTGTCGCGCGCGACGCTTCATAATGCGGACGAAATCGGACGGCTGGGGCTCAAGATCGGAGACACCGTCATTATCTCCCGCGCAGGAGATGTCATTCCGCAGGTGACGAAGGTGCTCACCGAGCTCCGCACCGGTAAGGAAAAAACGTTCCGTATGCCCGCGCACTGTCCGGTGGACGGCTCGCCCGTCGTCCGAGATGGTGTTGCATACCGCTGCGCGAGCAAGACCTGCGGCGCGAAGCACCGCGAACAGCTGTATCATTTTGTATCGCGCCTGGCATTTGATATCCGCGGGCTCGGGCCGCAGATCATTGACCGGTTTTTGGACGAAGGGCTCATCACGGACGCCGCGGACATTTTTGCGCTTGCCGAGGGCGACATTGCGGGACTCCCGCAGTTTGGCGAGAAATCAGCGGAGAATATCGTGCGCGAAATACGGGAGAAAAAACGCACCACCCTGCCGCGATTCCTCTATGCGCTCGGCATTTTGCACGTAGGCGAAGAAACCGCGCTCGCGCTTGCGCGCACTATTCACCATTCACCGCTCACCACTCACCAGCCCAATGATGTGCTCAAGGTGTTCCATAAAATGTCGCTTGAAGATCTCCAGAAAATTCCGGATATCGGGCCGATAGTGGCGGAGAGCATTTATCAGTGGTTCCACGAGGCGCGCAACGAGAAGCTTATAGAGAAACTGGACGCGATTGGAGTGCGCATTAAAGCTTCCGCCGAAGGCGGATCCTCCTCCGGAGGACAAAGTTCAAAGCTCAAAGCTTTTACCTTTGTTCTGACCGGCACGCTCGCGTCAATGTCTCGCGACGAAGCGAAAGCAAAAATCCGCGCGTTGGGCGGCGACGTGTCCGAATCGGTGAGCAAAAAAACCTCGTATGTGGTCGCGGGTTCCGAGCCGGGCTCAAAATATGAGAATGCGAAGCGGTTGGGGGTTATAATCCTCAGCGAGGTAGAGTTTCTCAAATTGCTCACATAGCGGATGAAACAGAAAAAACAAAGCGGAGTCCCGTACCAAGCTATGCTTTGGTTCGGGGCGAAGCGGCTTAACGTGAAGACAATAGACGAAAAAGAATTTCTGAAAATAATTCAATGATTGAAGGCATCAAAGCAATTATTTTTGACTGGGCGCGTACGTTGTATGACCCCGACGACACGAAAAAGGAATTTCCCGAATCGGAGGCGGTTCTTACGTATTGCAGGGATAAGGGATTGCGCCTCGCAGTTGTTTCATTATTGTCAAAGCAGTACACGCCCGATACCACGGTAGCGATGCGGACCGAACTGATTGAAGCATCTCCGTTAAGGAAGTATTTTGAGATTGCATTGGTTGTTGAAGAGAATAAATACAAGGCGCTTGATGAAGCGGTGGCGCGCCTCGGGTTCCCGCGAAGCCAGATTCTCATCGTGGACGACCGCACCGTGCGCGGCGTTAAGTACGGCAATCATCGCGGCCATCCCACCGTGTGGCTCCAAAAAGGAAAGTTCGCCGGCGAGCTTCCGGACGGAACAACGGGAGAACCGACCTATACTATCCACAAACTCGGTGAGCTGAAAAACATTTTATAAAAGTGCCAGTTCAGAAGTCGGTCAATCAGAATTTTTTCAAAACCTGGTCGCCGGACATGGCGTACATTTTGGGTTTTTTCACTGCGGACGGGAGTATGTATCGCACGAACCGAAAAACCCATTTTATTGCCATTGAAATTACCGAAAAAGAGTTACTTGAAAAAATTAGAGATGTTTTAGGTTCCAATCACAAAATCGGCTTGCGACGCGTAGGGCATAAAAAATGGAAACCGATATACCGCCTCCAGATTGGGAGCAAGGTTATCTTTGAT
>Ga0209542_10020865_pt1 | contig 10324 bp, 14 predicted proteins | sample RifCSPhighO2_01_FD_184028 | JGI IMG/M metagenome (GOLD analysis project Ga0209542, IMG submission 184028) | Soil microbial communities from Rifle, Colorado - Rifle CSP2_plank highO2_0.1 (SPAdes) (version 2) | ecosystem: Environmental > Terrestrial > Deep subsurface > Rock core/Sediment ...
GGCTTGCTAATTATCTCCTATGAAAGGACAGTCCGCTTTGGAGTATATGATGATACTGGGCATGGTTCTTCTCATGCTTATACCTCTGGCTGCATACACATGGAACCAGAGCGATCAAACAACGAAGTCAAGGCAGGCTGAGATAGCTGTCAGTTCTATTGCCGCAGCGGCTGATAGCATATGGGCGCAGGGGCCTGGCGCAAAGACTACAATAAATGTGCTTTTTCCAAACGGTTATGACTCAACAAAGAGCCTTCTAGCAAACAGGACAATAGTATTAAGGTTTTCTAGCTCTTCCGGCGATCAGGACGCTGTTGCGATAACAAAGGCAAACATAACAGGATCTCTTCCTTCCAGCAATGGATACAGGCAGCTTGTCCTTGAGGTTGTAGGCAGCTCAGTGAACGTGACAGTTGTCGGTGGTTGAATGAAAGCGCAGGCAGCCATGGAATTCACCGTCCTTGTAATCTTCACGCTGATATTCATTTTTGCATTTTACTCCAGCATCTTCGGAAGTCAGCTAAGGGCGCAGGATCAGCAGATACAGGGAAGGCTTGACATATTCTGCAGCGACTTTGCGGAAAAAATAAGCAATGCATATTACTACGGCAAAGGCTTCAGCCAGAATATCACCGTTTACAGCAACATCTACGGGGCCGGCTTCAATGTTACTGTATACAACTTCTCACTGGCATGCGAGAATACCAGATACTCCTCTATAAAAAGGATTCCGACAGGCAATGTAACTTATAACAGCGCATACCCTCCATTTGTTGTTCCGCAGAAGACAGTGCAGATAGAGAATGTCGGGGATAGGATAGTGATATCATGAAAGGCCAGCTCTTCTCAATAGATTTCATTGTAGCGCTTATGATATTCACAGGCCTGATGCTCTTCATGTTTTTCTACTGGACAAATGTGCCGAAGACAGCCCAGCTCGATCTTCAGAACAGGGCATATAGCTTGTCCAACTTTATTGTCACGCAGAGCTTTGGGAAGGAGAATGTTCTGGAATGCTCAAAGCTTTTTAATCTTGCATTCAGAAACTACACGCAGCTAAAGAGCGACCTCAATATAAACCCGTATGATTTTTACATAGAACTCTTCAGCCTAAGCGCAAACACATGCCCGGCCATAAGGCCTAAGCTGGATATTATGTTGGTTATGGACAGATCCGGAAGCATGAATGATGACAACAAGATGGATGATGCGAAGACCGCTGCTAACAGCTTTGTAGGCAGCACGAACGCTGCCTATGACCAGGCCGGATTAGTATCGTTTTCCACCACAGCGTCCTTGGATCAAACGCTGTTGAATATGACGGCTTCCAACAAGACTGCGCTGAAGAGCGTAATAGGAAACCTTACTGCAAACGGCTGGACTGACATAGGGGATGGCATAGGAAATGCAACTATGGAGTTTCTTTCCAACAGATCCAGGGGCGATTCGACAAAGGTACAGGTTCTTCTTTCCGACGGCAATCCAAATAGGCCTGTGAATACGGCTACAGCTTTGAAGCATTCAATAGATAAGGCAAGGGAGGCATGTTCCTACGGGATAAAGATATATACCATTTCATTGGGCGGTGATGCAAACAGGACACTGATGCAGGACATAGCAAACATTACCGGAGGCAAGGAGTACTATGCCCCGGCAGGAAATGACCTTCTCAATATTTTCAGTAACATAAGCCAGGACATAACAGTCGTATCTGCCTACGGCACAAAACCGCCTTCAACGGTCCCTGACATCTCCTCCGTTAGCAGGATTGTCCAGATAGGTACCCAGACGCTGCAGATGAACGTAAAGGTCTACGGACCTATACAGGTTGGTTGCTAATGAAAGGCTTTGTATTAACCATGGATGCAACACTGGCGGTTGTAGTTGCTATAGTTCTTTCTGCGATAGCGGTTACGCTTTATAACACCAGTAGCCTTCCTTCAGCGGAAAGTTCGCAGCTTTTTGCAGTAGGAAATGACATGCTGACAGTCCTTTTCAAATCTGGGAAGCTCCAGGCATATGTTGGCCAGAATCCAACAGCTGTAAATCCTCAGTTGGGGCAATATCTCCAGCTTCTTCCTGCCCAGTATTGCGGCAATGTGACGGTGACAACTTACAGCTATTCCGGCGGCAGCTTTACACTCCGGGACAACTTCAACAACATAACCGCAGGCTGCCCTAAGACAAGGGATCTTTTCAAATCGAAGAGGGTGTTTGCAGAGTTCGGTAAGCAACGCTTCGGGCTTGCCGAAATGGAGGTATGGTTGAGATGAAAGGCATCTTCTTTACGATGACTGTTGCCATAGTATTCCTGGGCATTATATCATATCTTGTGGTATTTTCTAATACAAACATTCAGAACTACCAGTCCATATCAGACAAAGTCTCGGCGCAGAGAACGTTCTACTACTGGAAATCTGTGGATTCCACACTGTCAAATGTGCTTAATGTTACAATTGGAAAGACAAACAATACCGCAGAGATAAACGATACGCTTCCTGCTCAATTTGACATAAACGACCAGCTAGAAGGCCTTGGAAAATTCATTGACAGTTATTATGCAGATCCAAGCATTGAAATATTTTTCCAGGATGATGCAGGGAACAGGATGGAGCTGACAGCTCTGCAGTCCAAGATAGTATTGCAGCCGTTTGGGATAAACTACACTTGGCAGGATTTCGGAAAGAATGTCGTGAAGATAGAGAGTTCGCCCGGCTCAGCAAATGCCATAACAAATGTCATGGAGGTCATAAGAATGAAGAATGTGCAGTTTAACTGCAACACAACCACGACCACTGGTCCCACCAGGTGCAACAAATGGAGCCCGGATAGCAGCGTGGGCAGCTGCTCAGGAATAGTTCACTGCCTGAACCTGAACCTTACATTCATAGATGTAAACGGCACTGCCTTCAATTACCCAGAGAACAAGTTTGATATAGACAGGAAAAGCACAACAAACCTTGATGTTAAAAATGGCACAAACGCATTCTCCATAACAATACAAGTGGGTGAGCTTAACACAGTATTAAATATAGACTTGCACAATGTCCAAACAGACACCAACAATAAGCTTATATTAAATACCACTGAATTTACTATAAACTATCCTGCAAAGCTTGCGGTTGTGACACCCTACAGCAGGAAGATAGACTGGTCGTGATTATGGCTGAACTAAAAAAGCTGATGATTGAAACTTCTGTTGACAGGCTGGTAGATCTTGTGAGAAGAAAGAGGTCTGTAACGCTTGACAGTGCTGCAAGCGGCATGGGAGTCAGCGTCGACCAGGTAGAGGACTGGGTGAGGATTCTTGAGGACCATGGATACGTCAAGCTCATCTACCCCCCGATAGGCGAGCCTAGGATAGTTATAGCGGATCTTCCAGACGAGTTCTTTGTTGAGAAGACTGCCGAATTCGAGAAACGAAAAGCCTTGCTGGAGCAACGTGCCCAGAAATTCGAGACCCTTGTTTCTGGTGTTTCCAGAAAGGTTGAAGTGGATGATGCGCACTTCAAGCAGGTGGAGAGCGAGCTGCGCAAGAAGCTTGAGGATGCGGAGAAGAGGCTTGCCAACTTGCAGAGGCTCGAATCATTAAAAACCAAGATAAAGCAGGAAACAGGCGAACTTGATTCAGCTGCCAAGAATGCCATAGATGAGTTTGACAGGGTGCAGGTCCTTGTTAAGGATCTGGACAAGAAGGTGAACGACTCCCTTTCAAGAATGGACAAATTCGGAAGGGACATGGACATGATAAATGGCGAAAAGACCATGATAGAGGGCGAGATAAAATCCCTTGACAGGGAAATCAAAATGGTTCAGAGGCTCGGAGAAAAGAGAATGGAAATACCGATGGTAAAGGACATAATGAGGCTTTTTGAGAGGCAGAAAGGGAAGATAAAGAAGATAGAAATAAAAAGAGATCACATTGGACAAAAGGCAAAGAAGATCAAACATGTTAAGGAGAAGAGGCTTCCAAAAATCAAGCATCTTATTAAGAGGCATAAAAAACACAAATTGCATGGGCGCAGAGCAATCCATAGGGAAAGAAAGAGGTAGGGTAAATGGACATCCTTGCCACATATACCATAGTAGCAGATAAAGTTCCCGGGATAATTACCATAAAGAAAAAATCCGAAGAATATGTTCCTATCTATGAAATAAGTCTTCCAAGAATATCCATAGGAACAGAGGCGGTTCTTGATGCAATAAAACTGAAGATGATTGAAAGCGTTAAGATCAGGATCTCAGAGATCCTAGATCCCAAGGCCGTCGAGGACATAAAGAAGCGTTTTATGGAAAGCGCGCTTGTGTTATTGGAAGAACAGCTTCCTAGAATCACAGATGCTGAGAAAGGGGCGCTGGCGGGATATCTTGTTCATGAGATGCTTGGCCTCGGCAAGATGGAAGTCTTGCTGAAGGATGACTTCCTAGAGGAGATTGTGATAAACAGCTCCAGCGAACCTCTCTGGGTCTTTCACAAGAAATTCGGCTGGCTTAAGTCGAATATCTATGTTCCTACAGAAGAGCAGATCTATAACTATTCCAGCATCATAGGAAGAAAGGTTGGAAGGCAGATAACGATGCTCAACCCTCTGATGGATGCCCACCTTACAACAGGCGACAGGGTCAACGCCACCATATTTCCGATTTCATCGAGGGGGAATACAATAACAATCAGGAAGTTCAGGCGAGAGCCATGGACAATGGTAAACTTCGTTGACCCCTCCAACAAGACGCTTTCAGTCGAGATTGCCTCGCTGATATGGCTGTGCATGCAATATGAGTTGAATATCCTTTTCTCGGGCGGCACTGCGTCCGGCAAGACCAGCATATTGAACTCTGCTCTGGCGTTCATTCCTCCGAACCAAAGAATAATATCCATAGAGGATACTAGGGAATTGAAGCTTCCAGATTTCCTGCACTGGATACCTCTCACAACCAGAACACCGAATCCCGAAGGGAAAGGGGAGGTCAACATGCTTGATCTTCTTGTAAATTCTTTGCGTATGAGGCCCGACAGAGTTATTCTCGGAGAGATAAGAAGGCAGAATGAGGCTGAAGTTCTTTTCGAGGCCATGCATACAGGCCACAGCGTTTATGCAACGCTCCACGCTGACAGGGCCGAACAGGTCATAACAAGGCTTACAAACCCTCCCATAGATCTTCCCCCCAGCTTGTTGGAATCTCTACACCTCGTGGTCGTGCAATTCAGGCACAGAAGGTTGGGAATCAGAAGGACCTTCCAGGTAGGCGAGGTTATTCCAACAGAAAAGGATGGAAGACTGGGAGTGAGAATAGACCTTCTTTACAGATGGTCTCCAAAACACGACTCTATGGAGAAGGTTAACAAGAGCAGAAGAATTTTCGATGAGGTGGGGCTTCATACAGGAATGAGCGATTCAGAGATAGAAAAGGACATGGATGAGAAGGGGAAGATACTGAATTGGATGCTCCAGCACCAGATAGTCACGGTCAACACAGTAGGCAAGGTAATTGCAGATTATTATCATGACAGGGATGCGCTTCTGAAAATTATTCACTCAAAGAAAGGTCCGCAGGAGATCCTTGGGGAAAACCTCATGAAAGAACTGAAAGAGAAGCAGGTGTTGTAAATCAAGCAGGTACCGTTTGTCCCAATACCCTTAAAGAAGGCATTGCGCTACAGCAAGAGATTTTATTCTATAGGATCGATATTCGAGAAGACATTTCCAGGCCTGAGGCTCGATCTCTTTCAGGCTGACATGGAAATACATCCGCGAGATTACAGCTCTCTGGCATTTTTTTCCTCATGGCTTTATTTTATAATTTTCACCCCTCTCACATTCCTGCTTGGCCTGATTGTAGGAGCCGGGACCGGACTGATGATACCGGTTTTAACTGGTGTGACAGTTTCGGTTTTTGTCTTTCTCTACCTCCTGTACTATCCAAAGTATAGGGGAGCCCAGAGGATGAAGGAGATAGAAAGGAACCTTATCGCGGCCCTGCAGCACATGCTTATAGAGGCAAAGGCTGGCGTTCCGTTGTTCAATACGATGCTGGGAATAAGCGAGGGGTACGGGGAGGTAAGCGAGGAGTTCAGGAGGGTTGTCACGCAGATTAATGCGGGAATATCCGAGACAGAAGCCCTTGACGATGCGTCAAGGAGGAACCCCTGCCTTCCGTTCAGAAGAGCATTATGGCAGATAGTCAATGCATTGAAGGCAGGCTCGGAAGTTTCCACCGCGCTCGAAGCAGTGGTTAATACGCTTGTCCAGGAGCAGATGACCAACATAAAGAAATACGGACAGGAGCTGAACCCCTATACAATGATGTACATGCTTATTGGGATAATCATGCCTTCAATGGGCATAACATTCCTGATAATACTCTCTTCGTTCTCTGGCATATCAATGCCCTCTGCAATATTTCCAATCATAATATTCGGAATGATACTTTTCCAGATATTCTTTATAGGGCTTGTTAAAACAAAGAGGCCGGTGCTAGATGTATGATTCCTGAAAAACATCGCATAGGGGAGGATCACCTTACTCCGAAGCCGAAATTCAAGTCAAGGCTTTACGAAAGGATAGCTTACTTTGTCCCGCAGAAACAGAAGAACAGGATAAAGGAGATGCTTGTGTTTGCAGGGATAGACCAGAAGCTGACTGATAAATTCACTGGATTCCTGATAAGTTTTTCATTCGGCATCGCTGTTATGGCCTCTTATCTTGCTTGGCTGTCTGGCTTCGGCTTGCTGTCCATGCCAATAGGAATTTCCATCGGCATACTCTTCTCTGTTATAATGCTAGTCATGCTGGTTCTGATTGCAGACTCAAGGGCGAAGGAGGTGGAAGTTGTTCTTCCAGACTCCCTCCAGTTGATCGCAGCAAACATAAGGGCTGGAATGACTATTGACAAGGCAATCTGGCTTGCTGCAAGGCCTGAGTTCGGCGTCTTGGAGGATGAGATAAGAAAGGTCGGAGCGGAAACGCTAAGCGGAGAATCTATAAGAAATGCCTTGGGAAAAATGACAACCCGCGTAAATTCAGTTTTGCTTAGGAGGGCAGTGAAGCTGTTGGTAGAGGGACTGGAGAGCGGAGGAGAGGTGGCCCATCTCCTGGAGCAGACATCAATTAATATAAGGATTATGCAGGGACTGAGGAAGGAGATGCATGCATCCGTGATGATGTATTCCCTTTTCATCATGTTTGCGGCTGTGCTAGGAGCCCCCCTTCTCTATGCTATAAGCCTTTATTTCGTCAGCACCATGTCGGTTCTCTGGGGTTCCCAGCTGACAACCGCGAACATGATATTTTCAGGAGCAAGCTTTGTCAATTTTAGCCCTCCGACCATAACTCCGGGTGAACTGTTCTGGTTCTCCATAGCAGCAATGCTTGTAACCACATTCTTCGCCAGCCTGCTGATCGGCCTGATACAGACAGGAAAGGAAAGGAACGGCGTGAAGTACATCATACCCGTTGTTCTAGGGGCATTAGTCGTGTTCTTCGTAGCCAGACTGGTGGTTTCTTCCCTGTTCGGCGGCACCTTTGCAAGATAACCTTTATATGTCGGATTTGAGCAATAGAATCAACCTAAAAGGTGCAACAATGGCAAGAAAAGGACAAACAGCGATGGAATACCTAATGACCTACGGATGGGCAATACTCATTATAGTAGTCGTTGGTGCTGTTCTATTCGCATACGGAGTATTCTCGCCGGCAAAACTGATTCCGAAGGGAGCCTGCACATCTGGTAGTCTTTACATAGATGCAAAGGATTGGCTATTAACATCAGGCGGCCAGTTTACAATGCAAGTGCAGAACAGAGTGGGTGATACGATAAATATTGTCAATACAACTATTAACGATGGTACAGCCACCCAATCATCCCTTACCTCACAGAATGTATCTGCTGGAGCAAAGTCTGGAACCATTACCGTTAGCAGCTTAACATCTGGGAACACTGGAGACAGTCGAACCTTAGCAGTCAGTGTGGGTTATACAGTTCCAAGCGGTGCTGCAGGAACCAGAACATATTCCTGTACTTTGACAGGAAAGATTGGCGAGTAAGAATAGTTTTTGATTTCTCTTTCTTTTTATTTTTGACGACCCAGACTTCAGTATGCGATTCCTGGTACCACTATGATTTAAATTATTGATGCACAATTATTAGTCATGGGAGATTCCTTTCCTGTAGTATTGCTGAGAACTGATCCTGAGAAGAGGGAATCCGTTTACAGATCTTTGAGGGCTGTTAAAGGTGTGGTGAGCGAACCGATCTCGTTGGATGGCATACCAAACTTCCAATATGATACCGGTGTGGAGATAAGCGGCTTTAACAAAGTTGTATATGAAGAAGTCATGAAACTTGATGGGGTCATAGATGGGAAGCTAAAGATGGTAGGACCCCCACAAGGTCTCTTGCAAGGCACAGGAATTCTTCCGCCTCCACCAACAGAAAAGCCAGAAGAGAAATTAGAGATGACTCAGGCAGAGACTGATGCAGAGTTTGAGGAGTGGGCAAGGAAGCATGCAGAGAAAGACAAGAGGTTTAGATAATGTCATTCAAAGAGGTGCAGAAGCAGGTTGACGAATGGGCGCAGCAGTTCAAGGATCCTTATTTCAACCCCCTTGCAATAGTCTCGTTCTTGATGGAAGAGGTCGGAGAAGTCGCAAGAGAGGTAAATCAAAGGTTCGGGCCGAAAAAGAAGAAAGCAACTGAAGATACGAAAGAGCTCGGTGAAGAGATAGCTGATGTCATGTTCGGATTGATTTGTCTGGCGAATTCTCAAAAGATAGACCTAGATGAAAACTTCAAAAAGATGATGGATAAGCGTTACAATAGGGATGCACCTAGATATGAGAAAAAATAATCAAACGCTTCTATTCAGCATGTTAACCGAATAGAGCGCCTAAACCAGCCGCTGCTTCCTCAGCTTTCTTTGCGGTGTCCTCTTCCTTCTTCTCCTCTTTCTTTGCCTCTGCTGGTCCTGCTGTTGCCACAGGCATGGCTGCCTTGGATATTGCAGCATCGATATCGACTCCCTCCAAGCTTGCTACAAGTGCCTTGACTTTTGACTCTTCAACACTTGCACTTGCCGCATGGAGAACTTTCTTTACGTTCTCTTCGTCGATCTTCTGCTTTGTCGAATGCAACAGCAATGCGCTATATATTAACTCCATTTTTATCAACCTCTATACTGTAGGGAAGGCTTTTATTGCTTTGCCTCCTCCTGTTTTTGCTCAGTTTGCTGAGGCTGTTTTGCCTGCAGTTCTGCATCTAATGCCTTCGCCTGCATCTGAGCCTTCGTAAGTAGCATGTCAATCGTTCCCCTCACAGGGATTACTGCGTTGATTGCTAAGTTCAAAGCATGATGGTATGCTGAAACAATGTCAGCCATTACCTTTTCTTCATCTATCGACAGCGCATCCTTCGTATATATTACTCCCTTCTCCCATGCTGCGCTGATGCTCATCTTAACTTCCATGGGTGCAATCTTCAGCATCTGCATTACAGATGCGAGCTCTGCGGATATTGCCCCGCCTTTCTTCACAACAACCTTGTCCTTTGCAACAGCTATCTTCCCCCCCTCCACCTTTGCCTGCAGGCCTACCTTGCTCAATGTAGTTATAGCCGGTCCAGGCATCAGGTCTGTCGGACCCGCCTTCACTTCTATGTCGTAAGGCGCAACATCCCCGCCCTTTGCTGGAACCTTCAATTTATTTTTATCCAGGAACTTCTGCAGCTTGAACGGGTCCATGCTTGTCAACAACAGGGCAGGCGATGTGCTCATATGTTGTAGCAGTTCCTTCTTGTCTTTCTCAAGGGCACGCACAAGTATGCTTTTCTTCTTTACGTAAATGCTGTTCTTCATCTCCTTCCTGATTTTTTGCATGGCCTTCGCTGGGAATTTATGAAGATCAATCAGGCAGACCACAGGGCTGTCTGTTATTGCTTTCGCCAGGCTGTTCACAGCCTCTATTTTTTCTTTCCTTACCTCAGATCTTCCCTTCTTCATATCACTTCAGCTCCACCTTCACGGGCTTGCCCATCGTTGTCTTGATCACTATTTTTTTCATGTTCTCCTCGTTTTTCGGCAGCGCTGCTATAACAGCGTCAATTGCAGCCTTCGCATTTTCTGCAACCTTCTTGTCATCCATTTCCTCTGTTCCTATTCTAAGTTGGATTGTAGGAGAATCCCTTATCTGCACCCTTACGATCTTCATCCTCTTCTCAACAGCGCCTTTCAGATCTTCCAAATTAGCAGGAACAGGGGCAGGCATCATATTTCTTGGTGAAAGAACAGGACCCAGAGATTTACCAATGAGAGGCATGAGAGGCGCTTCTG
>Ga0209542_10020867_pt1 | contig 10323 bp, 9 predicted proteins | sample RifCSPhighO2_01_FD_184028 | JGI IMG/M metagenome (GOLD analysis project Ga0209542, IMG submission 184028) | Soil microbial communities from Rifle, Colorado - Rifle CSP2_plank highO2_0.1 (SPAdes) (version 2) | ecosystem: Environmental > Terrestrial > Deep subsurface > Rock core/Sediment ...
TTGATGGAATCTATGAACTTACCCATGCCGATGTAATTTTTTTCGGTAAATGTTATTTCTTCTTTAGTACGCAGAGCGTCCATCAGGTCATATACAGTAGCTTCTTGCGTGGAGGTAAAAGATAGTTCTGTTTTAATGATATTTTGCCCGGCCGCAATATTTACGGACTCGCCACGAAAATTTTCTGCTGAAAATTTTCTCTGTCCGTCGCCGTCGCTCCTACCAAGGGCTCTCTCGTAAACATTACGGCCCGCAAAAGATACCAAGAAAACCAAAATTATTATGATTATTATTTTTTTCTTCATGGTTCGATTTTACTCACCATGACCCTGAGCTTGTCGAACGGGTCATAAAACAAAAAAATTCCGCCGAGGCAGAATTCGTGGGCTTCCAAAAACTTTAGGAAGGGTATCCTGCTCGGGACAAACAGAGATGGTTGGTAGTCGGACTTTCTTTATCATGAGCTTGTCGAATGGCTCACGATATAGATCACCGTAGCGGCACTGTACCGGAATTACACCGGTTTCCCCACATCATCTCTTTTAATTTTAAAAGGAACTTACTTAGTATATACCCGGTAGTGAGTTTTGGCAATGTGTATAAACACGCTCGTTTTACGAGTTTTGCCAAAATCTACTACCCGGGTATACTTACTTAAAGTTATGTCAAAAAAAACTGTGGAAAAACGCATAATGGTTTTTGGAACTTTTGATGGTCTGCACCCGGGGCATATGAGCTTTTTCAAGCAGGCCATGACTTTGGCTAAACCGTGTTTTTTAATAATCTCCATCGCGCGCGATAAAAATGTCCTAAAGATAAAAGGCCAATATCCGACACTAAATGAAAAACAAAGGATGGCCCTGGTGAAAAAAAGCGGACTAGCGAACAAGGTGATGCTTGCCGGCCGTGAAAATTATCTTTCGCACATCACTAAAATGCACCCGGATATTATTGCTTTGGGCTATGATCAGCGCGCTTATGTAAAAAATCTCCGAAGGGATTTAAAAAATAAAAGGATGGCGGTAAAAATTGTCCGCCTGAAACCCTACAAAGAAAAAATATACAAAAACCGCTTATTGAAGCGGTAAACTATGCAAGGTCGGGAACCTTGCATAGTTGGGGTTAGATGTCGTTCTTGCGGATCGTGGAGGCAAGATAAACGCCGTAGAGCATTATGGCTGAGAGTACGACAAAAAGATAATTCAAAGAGGGGAGCAGGAAAATTATAGCTGAAGCCAGCAAGGGTCCCAAAATATAAGCTACCGGAATGGTGGTCTTGTAAACGCCCACAAATTCTTCGTCCTCGGGCTTGATATGCTTGAAAAAATAAGCATCCGCCATCACCTCGATTGACGATGCGCCTACGCGAGTGAAGAAAAGAAGCAGTGCCCATATTGCCACTGACTTGGCGGTAATAAAGAAAAGCAGGAGAGTAGCGAGCGCGGCGATGGCAAATCCAAACATAAGCATTTTTCGCTCGCCGAATCGGTCGCCGTAATTGCCGAGATAAGTGGGAACAAAAAGGAAAGGCACAAGCATGACGGATAAAATTAAGCCGATGGATCGCCAGGAGAAACCCATGTAGAGAGAAAGATAAATAGGAGTATAAATTATCATCCAAGCGTAAAACAATTGTAGAAGCAAGTTTTGGACATATGCTCGGCGCAATGTTTTAACTCGGAAAAATTTTCCTATAAATCCCCAGTGTTTGGCTTTGGCGTATCGGGGCTCCGGAATTCTTCGCAAGCCGCGCTTGGCCACCAAGAAAAGAATCAAAGCGACCGCAAAACCCAAAAGATAAATTTCCCGGAAAGGCAAGAGACCTAACCCCAGCCAGAAAATAAACTGGATACCCATGAGTGCTCCGTTGGCAATAGTCAGATATATACCCCGCGCCTTGCCCAGGTGATAGTTGTCGGTGGAAATTTTCAGGAATTCGTCCAAGGCAAACAAAAACACGTCCGTAAATGCAAAACTTAATATCAAAAAAGCCGCCGCCGCTACGGCATTTTGAGAATATGCCAAGCCCAAAAGGGAAAAAGCAAAGAGAAGAGTTATACCCAAGATGAATTTGTAGCCGCCAGCTTTTAGGAAAACTACTGGGGCGGCTAAAAGTGCCAAAAGTACCACTAGGGAGCCCAAGGAGTAAATTAACCCGACCAATTTCTCGCCCACAAATGTTGCCAGGAAGGTAGAATTTATGTAGAGAGTGAAAGATAATGCAACGTAAAACAAAAACGTGGCCCAGTAAATTTTTTTTTGGTTATGTTTCATTATACATTCAATATTACCGGTATAACCACCGGTCTTTTGGCAGTTTTTTGATATAAGAATTTAGAAATATTTTCACCGAGCGACGATTTGATGTAATCAAAATCAATCGGATGCATTTTGGCGGTCGCATCTTCAATTGATTTTTTAATAATGATTCTGACTTGGCGCAATAATTCCTGATTTTCTTTCAGATAGACGAAACCTCGGGAAATTAAATCCGGAGATTTTTTTAATTTGCCGGTTTTTTGATCAATCAGCGCGATAATAACGAACATTCCGTCTTGCGCCAGCATTACCCGATCGCGGACTACTACATCTTGCACATCGCCGATTGAAAGACCGTCCACTACCATCAAACTGGCCGGAGCTTTTTCTTTTCGGACGGTTATTCGGTTTCCTTTATCAACTATTTCCACGACTGTTCCATTGTCCGGCACGACGATGTTTTCTTTTGGTCGGCCGACTCTTTCATGAATCAATTGCGCGTGGATGCGAAGCATAGAATGGTTGCCATAGCCGGGCATAAAGAATTTGGCGCCAACCGCCTGGTTGATCCAAACCAGGTCTTCCTGTCGAGCGTGTCCGCCGGAGTGGATTTCTGCCATGCCGTAATGGAGGATTTTTAAGTCATTCCTGTATAAATTATCTTTTAGTTTTTGAATGCTTACTTCGTTGCCGGGAATGACGGACGAAGAAAACATTATCGTGTCTTGTGAATTTAACTTGATGTATTTATGTTGTTTGGTGGCCATTCTTACCAGAGCGGAGAATTCCTCGCCCTGCGCGCCGGTGGTAAGTATGACGATTCTTGCCGGAGGGTAATTGTCTATATCCTGGGCATCGATGAAGGTGTCTGATTTAGGTTTCAGTAAGCCGGCCAGTTTGGCTATCTCGATATTGGTCTTCATGCTGCGACCCTCCACTACTATTTTCCGATTGTAGCGCTCGCAGATTTCTACGATTTTAATCATACGGTCAAATTGTGATGCGAATGTCGCAATGATCAGCCTACCTTTAATAGTTCTGATTATTTCTTCAATATTTTTTTGGACCTCTTTTTCTTCTATTGAAAATCCGGCCACTTCAGCATTTGTCGAGTCGGCAATCAGCAATAAGTTCTTTTCTTTTCCCAAGTTGCCCCACTTCTTCTCTTCTTTGAGGGTTGGCTTACCTTTCTCGTGTTCCAATTTTAAATCGCCAGAGACAATTATATTGCCGTACGGAGTGCCGATGATGACGGCCATGGAGTCGGGGATGGAATGGAAGACCGGGAAGAATCCCAAAGACAGCTGATTAAATTTGACTTTCGTGTTCTCGTCTACTACATTCAAAGTTAAAGGCGGCTTGCCGACAAATTCTTCCTGCCGCTTTTTAATCATCAGACTTGTGAGGTACTGGGTGTAGATGGGAGGGTTGCCGATGCGTTCCATAATAAAAGGAATACCGCCGATGTGATCCAGGTGTCCATGGGTGATGACCACCGCGCGGATTTTTTTTTGTCTTTCTTCCAAGTACTTGAAATTAGGTAAAGTGTAGTCCGCGCCCATTGCCTCTTCTTCGTCGATGAAATGAAAACCGACATCCAGCACCACAATATCGTCTTCTGATTCGACGATAAGCATATTTCGGCCAACCTCTTCAACGCCGCCGAAGGGAATCACGCGCAAGACCCCTTTTTCAACCGGCGGAATTTTAGATTGCGGGGCATTCCTTTGTTTATTTTTATCGCCGTACGAGCGGCCCCCGCCCCGCCCCGTCCCAAATTTTTTGGAATATTGATAAGAGGTTGAGCTTTTGATCGGTCGCTTCCGGTCGTGTGTTCGATGCGTCGCGCCGCTGCCGGGCCTAGCATCCCGGTTGTCTTCTAGGCGGAGAGAACTGAAGGTTAATCTGTTTTTCTTTATCATGATTTTTTATTAAAGATTTTCCAAACGTTTTCCGTTTTAGTAAACCAAGAGTTTATATTGCGGAAGCGGTCGGCTGGAGAGGTGATGCGCTCAAGGGAAAGACCCTTTAGAGTTTTGGCGACTACGTATATGAAATCAGGACTGTAAAGGAAAACTGCCGGCATATCTTTTAAGATTTCTCGTTCCAGGGCCGCATATTTCTCTTCCCGAGTTTTATCGTTGACCGTAATAAAAGCTTCCTCCAAAAGTTTATCCGCGCGCGCATTGGTGTACAACGCCACATTTTGCCCGGGGTCTTTGCGTTGGGAGGAGTGCCAAAAAGCGAATAGGTCGGATTTCCGATTAATAACCTGACCAAAGAGCAATGCATCATACTCCCGCGGGCGGATAACGTTTTGGTTCAGATTGCCGATTTCGAATGTCTGAACTTCAACTTTTATGCCGACTTGAGCGAGGTCTGTTTTAATAAGTTCGGCTGTCTGCGCCAGTTCCGGAGCATTACCGGTGGCAATGGTGAATGCCAATTCAACAGTTGTTTTCTTTTTAGTTTTATCGGTGGTTGTTTTCTGGAAAAAGCCATCCGCACCCTCAGTCCAACCATTTTTTTTCAAGGCCTCTCGAACCTTCTCGACAGTTTCTTCCCGGGTGGCTCTTTGGCTCGCAGATATTTCTTCTTGCTCCGCTAAGCTTTGGGGGATAGGGCGGTTGGTTGAAACACCATAGCCCAAAAGTACCTCGCGCACGATTTTTTCTTTATCTATCGCTTCGTTGATGGCTCGGGCCACCGCTTGATCTAGAAAAATTTGATTTTTATTCTGATTAAAGAAGAGGCCGAAGACACGTGGCATTACCTCTGATTCCACGCGGTAACCTTTTTCTCTAAGCGTCTCGGCGATCTTGGGCGTGATGGAACTCACTTGATCGACCGTGCCGTTTTCTAAGGCATTAATCAAGTCCGTTTCATTAGGATAAAAATAAAATCTTATTTCTTTTAAGTGCGGCTTGCCGAGCGCGAATTTCTCGAAAGCGGCCAATTGGTACGAAGTTATCACGCCGTTCGATTCTCGGGTCGCATTTTTTATTCGATAAGGACCCGAACCCACCGGTGCGGTATTGGCGGCGTTGAGTTCTAGGGAATCACTGGCCCAGAGAGATTGGGGCATAATGCCTAGGGTGGCATTCTGGAGAAAGTTAGCATCCGGTTGGCGCAAAGTAAATTCCAGTGTTTGCTCGTCGGTTTTTTCTATACTGACGCCGTCCCAGTTTATTTTCTCCGGACTCTTAATGACCGAATTCTTGACTCGGTCAATGGTAAAAATAACATCGTCGACAGTAACCGGCTCGCCGTTATGGAAATATATTTTGTCTTTTAAGATAAAGGTGTAGATTAGCCCGTTCTCGGATACCTCATATTTTTCAGCCAAGTCCAGAACGAAATTGCCGTCTGTGCCTTGGCGCATTAAGCCGGAGTAAATGAGTGTTACCAAGTCGAGGTCTGCAGATGAGCTGGCTAGTACTGGATTAATGAAGCGTGGAGCGCCGACAATGCCCTCAGAAATCGTTCCGCCCGATAAAGGTATTTGGGTCATCAGGGATTGATTGAGCAACTGTAGCAGGGCCAGCGAACTAACTACCAGAGCGATAACTAGCACCGCGAAAACCCTCCGTTCTTTTCGAGAGAAGGCGGCGAGAGCCCGATTGATTTTTTCTTTGATGGGCAACTTACCAGTAAAGTTTAACTGGCTTGGTTCGCTAGCGTTGTTAGGATTCATAAATTAAATACAACGAAATCAGGGTGTTTTACCCGATTATTATATCCAAAAGGGCAAGTAATGCAAAAAGAATAGCACAGACCAAAGACAAATAAAAAAGAAATTTCTCAAATCCTCGGCGAGTGTGATGAAAAGAACCGGTATCACTACCGCCTAAAGCTCCTCCTAGGCCGGCCGCGGATTGCTGAAGCAGGATTGCGGTGACCAATATGACCGACAGAATAATCTGCGCGTAGGGTAGAAATGCGATGATGGAATTCATATTTCTCCAATTGTCGCATAATTAGGGGCAAAAAGCAAATATTGGATATTGACGAACGCATTTCTAGCGGTATAATTAAAAGGATAAAATGAAAAAAGAAATTTCGATATTAGAATTGTTTCGGCGGCTGTTCCACAACTTCAATGCCCGACAGATGAAGGATGCGACCCTGGCGTTTAAAAAGCATTTGGATGAAGGAGGCAAAATGTTGTTGGCGATGGGAGGCGCGATGTCTTCCGCCCAGCTTGGCGTAACTCTGGCGCCGATGATCCGAGAAAACAAGATTCACATTATTTCCTGCACCGGCGCGAATTTAGAAGAGTCAATTTTCCGCTTGGTGGCGCATGATAGTTATAAAGATTATCCAGATTACCGGTATTTCACCAAAGAAGACGATGAAAAAATTTTACAGAGAGGTGAACGGCGGGTAACGGACACATCTATTCCCGAAGAAGAGGCCTTCCGTGTTATTGAGCCGATTATCCTGAAACACTGGAAAGAGGCGGAAAAAAACGGCCAGCGTTTTTTTCCGCATGAATACTTTTACAAAATTCTTCTCTCGGATGAATTAAAAGGTAAATATGAAGGCAATCCCGATCATTGTTGGCTCTTAGAAGCGGCGAAACAAAATTTACCGATTGTAGTGCCGGGTTGGGAAGATTCCACCTTGGGAAATATTTTTGCCGGCTATTGCGCGGCGGGCGAGGTGAGTCCGAGCGTGATTAAAACCGGCGTGGAATATATGGTGTATCTTTACGAACAATATCAGGAATTGGCCAAAGACGGTCCGGGCTTGGGTTTCTTTCAAATCGGCGGCGGCATTTCCGGAGATTTTCCGATTTGTGTTGTGCCCTCCATTAAATACGATTTAAAAAAGCCGGTTCGCCCCTGGGGTTATTTTTGTCAGATTTCCGACAGCACTACTTCTTACGGTTCGTATTCCGGAGCGACCCCGAATGAAAAAATTACCTGGGACAAACTGACTAAAGAAACGCCGATGTTCGTGATAGAGTCCGATGCGACGATTGTGGCCCCACTTATATTTGAAGCGATTCTTGATCGCTACATGTTGGCGGAAAAATAAATGGGGGTAAAAAATTATGAAACGCATACTGACATATTCTGTATTTCTGGTTGTTTTAGGCGTGACGATTTTTCAGTTTCGTGATGAATTAATTTTCCATTTTTTCTCTCCTGCTCCCTGTACAGAGCCGATTGCTTATAAGCTCGGCACTTTCAATGCGCAATTTAATATTTCGCAAAAGTATTTCCTCGATGCATTGGTGGATGCGGAGGCCGTCTGGGAAAAACCTTTCGGAAAAAACTTGTTTGCCTATGAGCCCGAAAATTTTTCGCGCGGCGTCCTGAAAATTAATCTCATTTATGACTATCGTCAACAGGCGACGAGCAAATTAGCAAGTCTTGGCATAGTGGTAAAAGATGACAGAGCTTCTTATGATGCACTCAAGGATAAATTAACAGCACTTAAAGTAGAATATAATACTAAAAAAAATATTTTTGATGCACAGTTAGAATCTTTCAATCAGAAAAAACTTGCTTATGAGGCAGAGGTAAATTTTTGGAATAAAAAAGGAGGAGCTCCACAAAAAGAATTTGATAAAATAGAAGCGGATCGTCTAGCGCTAGAATCTCTATCAAAAACACTGCAAGATATGCAAAATCAAATCAATGGAATGGTGGATGAAATTAATGCTCTCGTTGTGGTTCTCAATCGCTTAATCGATACGCTCAATCTTTCTGTTGATAAATACAACACAGTCAGTGGTGCTCGGGGAGAGTCATTTGAGGAGGGAGTATATTCATCCAACGGACTCACTAGAGAGATCGATATTTATGAATTCAGCAGTCGGGAAAAGCTCGTGCGCGTACTCGCGCACGAGCTCGGGCACGCTCTCGGACTCGACCATGTGGATGACCCCAAAGCGATAATGTACAGATTAAATCAAGACAATAATGAAACCCCCACCAAAGCGGACCTTGCGGCGCTTAAAATAAAATGTGGAGTAAAGTAGATAAAAAATTAAAACCTCTCCTGATTTTTTTAACAAAAAGCGCCCTGGCGCTTCTTGTCTTTGTTTTTTTTACCAATATTGTTATTTTTCTTGGGTCAAAGTCATATATTTATAAAAACATAGAAGACATTAAAGAAGCGCAAGTGGTTTTAATTCCCGGAGCCGCTGTTCTTAAAAATGGCGCGCTCTCCTCTATTTTCAAAGATCGGGTAAATACGGCCATAGAGCTCTATCAAGCTAAAAAAGTTTCTAAAATTTTAGTATCGGGGGATAATAGCACCATTTCCCATAACGAAGTAAATCCGGTTCGTAATTATTTACTAGAAAAAGGCGTACCGGACGAAGATATTTTTCTGGATCACGCCGGTTTTGATACTTACAGCACCATGTATCGCGCGCGGGATATTTTCCAAGTTTCTTCTATTATTATTTCCACTCAATCGTTTCATTTACCTCGTTCTGTATTTATCGCGCGGATGCTCGGCATAAATGCTTTTGGTATTTCTGCGGATGTCGGGCATATTCTTTTCAAGAACTACATCCGCGAAATTTTTGCCAATGAAAAAGCGGTGCTAGAGCTCATCTTTCATATCAAACCGAAGTTTTTGGGAGATGTCATACCCATTACGGGTGATGGTAGAAATTCTTAGTAATTTATCTCGTTAGAGATCAATTATGTTTTATATTCATGTCTGGACCGTTATACTTTAAGTGAAAAAAAGAGTATAATTAATAGATGAAAACATTTACATCTATCATCGTGCTAGGGCTGATAGGTTTTGGTATTTGGTGGTGGGGCGTGCGGAGCGAGGTTGTGCCGGTAGCAGAAGAACCGGAGCAAATTAAACTTTGTTTTTACAGTGAAGATGAATCGCCGGACAGTAATTTTGAAGACAAATATACATTGCGAATTAATTTAGAAGGTGAAAAAGCTTCAGGCGAGCTTAAGCTACTGCCGGCAGAAAAGGATGCGCTAGTGGGAAAATTTGAAGGGACAGCAAAATTTACGGATGAATTCGGCATCGGCAGGGAAGCGGATTTGATTTGGAACACGGAAGGTGAAGGTATGACAGCCAAGCAAGAGCTTAAAATCAAATTTGGCGAAGGTGGCGCTAGTGTTGCTTTCGGAGAAATGGTTCTGCGGGAGGATGGCGTATATGGCTACAAGGACTCAACTAATTTGAATTACTCTCAAGTGATCCCGGCCACAGAATGCGACTGGTTAAATGAACGCGAGGCGGTAGAGAAATATCTCTGGGGAAACATCGCGACGCTTTCGCCGATCGCTCCGGTCTTGGGCGGGAATTGGTATGTCGTAAACGCGACCATTGATCTTGAAAATAATTCCGGCACGGTCATTTACGAAGACGGGCATATCCAGGAAAAAAGGGATTTCACTTATGTACAGAGCGCGAGCGGGGCAGTGGAAAGCCTGACCATAGAGTAGAAAAAATATCCTTGTTGTGGTATAATCGGATACATTAGCATTAATAATTTAAGAAAATAATTTATGGCAGATTTAAAAGCTTTGTGTATGAAGTGCCGGGACGCGAATCGGAAGCCAACAATGCAGACGATGCTGAACCCGCAGGTTTCCAAAAACGACAAGGGTCGCTATTCGGCCAAGGGTGCTTGCGCACAATGCGGCGGCAATATGTTCAAGTTTATGTCCGAGGCAGATGCCAAGGCAATGATGTAGGAGGGTATTTGACTTCCGTTTTCTTTCGTATATACTAGAGAAACGTCAATACTTTATTAGGTATGGCGTTTTTCTTTGACAAACAAATGAATAATAACATTGAGAATAAATGCAAGTTATAGATTTATTTCTTTAATTCCAAGAGCTAGGGTTTTTTGTTTTGTTTCGTTCTGAAATCGCGCAGCAATTTCATCCCGAGCCTGTCGAGGGATACCCTTCGACTTCGCTCAGGGTAATTTGCTTCGCAAATTAACTTTTAGTTAGAGTTTGATCCTAGCTCAGGATGAACGCTGGCGGCGTGGATAAGGCATGCAAGTCGAACGAAAGAGTCCTATGAATATATGAGAGACTTTCAAGTAGCAATACGAGAGAGAAT
>Ga0209542_10020868_pt1 | contig 10323 bp, 10 predicted proteins | sample RifCSPhighO2_01_FD_184028 | JGI IMG/M metagenome (GOLD analysis project Ga0209542, IMG submission 184028) | Soil microbial communities from Rifle, Colorado - Rifle CSP2_plank highO2_0.1 (SPAdes) (version 2) | ecosystem: Environmental > Terrestrial > Deep subsurface > Rock core/Sediment ...
TTAAAACCCTCAAGGGTTTCTTTCAACCGCTACGCCCTAAAACTATTTATCGCTTAAAAAGAATTATCTAGCTTTAAACAAAGAATTCATTCTTGCTTTATCTAGCCCAAGAACAGATGCTAAATACCTGGCAGGATTATCCCCTGATGAATACATGTTCCAATGTTTTCAAAAACAACGGAAAGTTTATATATTTAGTCTCACTATTTTCTGCATGGAAGAAATAAGAATTAAAATACCGGATGAGGTGGAATTTGTAAAACAAGTACCAAATATTGAGTGGTCTATATTAGCAAGCAAAATAATAAGATCTAAGTTTGAAGAAATATCTAAATTGAAAAAAGGGCTTTCAAAGTCTAAATTCACTGAAAAAGATATCGAGGAATTTTCTGACAAAATAAACGAATCACTATCAAAAAGATATTTAAAAAGATGAAATATGAAAGTCGTTGTAGATGTTAACGTCATTCTCTCTTCACTTGTAAAAAAAGGTGATTCTTTTGAAGTATTTGCGCTCAATTCTTTATTTAATAGATTTGATTTCGTTGCCCCAGAGTTTTTATTAGTAGAATTGGAGAAACATAAGGAAAGGATATTTACAGTATCGGACTTATCAAGGGAAATATTTGAGACTACATTAAAAATGGTGATTGAACAAATAACTCTTGTTTCTGAATCAGAATTTTCCAGGTATATTCCAGAATCTAAAAAACTGGTATCTGAACACTTGAAAGATATACAATACGTTGCCTTAGCATTAAAACTTAATTGCCCTATATTTTCTGGTGATAAAACTCTTAAAAACTTAATCCCAGACAAAGTTCTCAATCCTAAAGAGATGCTCAGCAAAATATACTCTACAGAATAATTAGTCAAAACTCTAATTCAACCTAATTACTTTTCTCCCACTAATCTATCAATAGAATTATAATTTTCAGCTCCAACAACAAAGCTTAAAGGACTTCTTAAATCAAAAAAACAATGTGCCACCACACACCAAAGTGTGTGGTTTGATTGGCACTTGTTTTTTGGATGATCCAAAATTAAAACCAGTGAGCCACGACCCCATTCTAAAGAATGGGGTTTTAATTTATGGACATAATTACTTTCTCTTCCTCTTCCATTTAACCCCAAAGCATGAGCTAAATACCTGGCAGGATTATCCCCTGATGAATACATATTCCAATGTCTTCGGAAACAACGGAAAGTTTATATATTTGCCACCATTATTCTCACAATGGAAGAAATAAGAATTAAAGTAGATATACCTGCAGAATTTAAAAAGGAATTTGAATTAGCATTAGCTGAAGTTATCAAACAATTTGTAAAAAATTTAGAACTTTCAATGTTACAAAAAAGGCTGGAATCAAAAGAAGAAGAAAAACTTATAGACTGGTCAGTAAAATTAGGAAGAAAAGCTAAAAAAGGAAGATTCAAGAAATTACTTAAAGAAATTTCCCCAGAAAGAAAGGAAGATTTACTAAAAACTTATGCTTCCGGAAAAATAGCTGAATATGAACAAACAAAATGAGATTAATATTAGATAATAATATTCTATTCTCACTTATGAACCCCAAATCATCTTCTTCATATCTTTTTTCATTGATTAAGGCCGAATTTCTTGCTCCTGAATTTATTAAATCTGAATTTGATAAGTATAGAAAGTCATGTATTTCCAAATCAAGTTTGTCAGAGGATGAATTTGAAATGAGGCTATCAAGTATTGAATCTTCAATCAAATTCTCGAAAGTTTCAGAATATGAATCTTTTCTTAAAAAGGCAGAAAACAAACTATCTGATCCAGACGATGCTGATTTTTTAGCGCTTGCAATTTCGACAAAGGCGTCAATTTGGTCAAACGATCCTCATCTTAAAAAACAATCATTAGTTGATGTATTTACAACAAATGAATTAGTGCAAATGCTGTTAAAAGGAGAAATCTAACATTTTATATTTCTAGAATCAAGATAGTATTTATTCAATCCTTAGGTTTATCCTCTAAGCCCCCCAAAATCTTATGCCTGTAAACAAGATTATCTAATGAAGTGAATGAATTAATTCTGCCATCTGGTTTAAATGCTCTATCTAATCCAGATAGATAGGCTAAAGCACCTATTGGAGATAAATATCCCTCTTTCATCAAACCATTCATAGAATACATATTCCAATGTCCTCGGGGGACAGCGTTTGTTGGAGGAGAAACATTTAAATAGTAATTTGTATTTTAGAAAATACAAATTAGATTAGATTTGTTCAATAGATAATATGGATTACAAGCAAATAATAACGTTTTGGAGAGAATTTAATATCCCTAATGCTTTAAAAAGAGCAATTAAAGTAGATGTAAATACGGACTTTATTGTAACAATTACTGGTCCAAGAAGGGCAGGGAAAACTTATTTCTGTTTTCAATTAATAAATCAGCTGCTTGATACAGGAATATCTAAAGAGAATATATTATACATTAATTTTGAAGACAATAAACTTTTAGGGGCAGAAGCAAAAGATTTAGATAAATTGATTGAGATATTTTTTGAACTGTCTCAAATAAATAAAAAGCAAAAAATATACCTCTTTTTTGATGAAATTCAAACAGTTAAAAATTGGGATTCTTTGATAAGAACAATAAACGACACAAGGAAAGATATTCAAATAATTTTGACTGGCTCGAGCTCAAAACTATTAAGCAGGGAAATATCCACTAAATTAAGAGGCAGAGTTCTAAACTATGAAATTTTCCCTCTTAGCTTTAAAGAAATACTAAATTGGGAGAATATAAAATATAATTTAAAAACAATTTCATATAGTAAGAATAAGATTGAAATTAAGAAATTATTTTCATCTTTTGTTTTTAATGGGGGATATCCGGTTATAATTTCACAAAATCTGGAAAAAGAGATTATTTTGCAAAACTATTATGAATCAATGATTTTTAAGGATATAATTGAGAGATATAGAGTAGAAGATGTAAACAAGTTAAAGGCTCTTGCTAATTTGCTATTTGAATCTGTTTCAAAAGAAATGTCTTATAACAAACTGGCAAATAAACTAAATTCAATTGGCTTTAAAATTAGTAAAAATACAGTTATAGAATATTTGTCTCATTTTGAGGATGCATATTTATTCTTTCAAAATTTAAAATATGAATATTCTCTGGCAAAACAGTTGGGTTCAATTAAAAAAATATATTGCATTGATAATGGACTATTAAATGCTGTTAGCTTCAAATTCTCAGATGATTTAGGAAAACTATTGGAAAATCTAGTTTTTATTGAACTTAGGAGAAGAAATGAGCAGATTTATTATCACAGAAAGAAGTATGAGTGTGATTTTTTAATAGTGAGAAAAAATAGGATTTCTTTAGCTATACAAGTCACAAAAGAATTAAATGATGAAAATGAAAAAAGAGAACTTAATGGTTTATTGGAAGTTATGAATGAGTACAAGCTAAAAGAAAGTATTCTTTTGACTGGAACAAGAAAAGAAGAAAGAATAATTGAAGGTAAAAAAGTAAAAATAATTCCTGTTTGGAAATGGCTTCTTGAAGAAAACTAGAGTTTTAATTCAGCTCCAATTACTTCTCTTTCACTAACTCATCAATAGAATTATAATTTTCAGCTCCAACAACAAAGCTTAAAGGATTTCTTAGATAATTACTTTCTCTTCCTCTTCCATTTAACCCCAAAACATGAGCAATTTGCTTTGCAGGATTTCCTCTTCTAACTTATTATTATATTTAGGTAGGATAATTTGCTGAAACATATCCTACTTAAGTGCCTCGAGAATAACTATTTTTCGGTTTTATAATTCAAACTCCGGACAGAGCAGTGGGAAGAAAAAAAGTCAGTATGATATAATTATCTCGAATAAATTTTATCAAACCGTATAGCAGATCCATGCATATTCTCATCAAAATTGTTGCCTGAAAAGTAAACTTTGTTACCCTTCCTACTTTCCCAGTCTATAACTTTCATTCTCCAACCTGAATGAAGTGTGTTACTTCTCAAGTATAGGGTAGCCCCCTTAGTCTTGAATCTCAAAAAACCTGCAGGGTCACTGATTTGGCAATATTCTACCCAAAATCTCCCCCCATTTCCTACAAAAAAGGCTTCTTCCGTACCTTTACCTTCAACAACACAATCTCTAAATAAAACCTCATTGTAAAGATTCACAACATCACTAGAGCCCTTAACATAACTTCTTTCCATAAGAGTATCACCTATAACAACAGTATCTTGCCCACCAAAAAGTCTTAAATCATGAACATAAGACCTATCAGTTTTATTTCCAACACCAATGTAAAGAGCTAACGAAGGATTTTTTCTGCCGGGATTTTCAATCGTCAAATTAGAAACAGAGACATGTAAACCATTTCTTGATCTTACAACCGCACTATCAAACAAAGAGTTGTGACCAGAAAAATCACCCAAAAGTTTAACAGCATCCTTATCTCTTCCAACTAAATGTGTATAATTCGGAATAGTAACTTGTTCTTCATATAAACCAGGATAAACCTCTATAGTATATTGATTATCTCTTTCATTACCTTTTATAGAATCAGTAGCAGCCTGAACTGATGTAAAGTCCTTGCTTCCGTCTTTAGCAACCCTTATAACATTTTGATTTAAATTAATCCAAGAAGTATCAAATTCTTCTCTTAGATCGTATCCCGGGGGAGAACCTTTAATCACTTGACTCTGACCTCCACAAGACAAAGAAGGCAACATCAAAAGAGAGATCAACCCTCCAAAATGTTTTAATAAATCTCTACGAGAAATTTCTCCAGTCATCCAAGAAAATCTTTGTCTTAGTATATAAAACTATTTGTATTGTGTCCAACTTCTAGCCGAAGTAGGCTCAGGAGGAGCTGGAGGAGAGCAGTCAAAAGGAATACTCCAAGAAGGCATAAAGGGATCAAAGTTATTCCTACAAGTATAAAAGTCTCCGAATCGGCCGTTCAAGTCTACTGGAATAAATTGACCGCCCATTGTTGCATTATTGTCTGCCAAATAAGTTGTTGAACCGTTTGTTGCTAATCTTAAAACACCATAGGCATCATTTATAGTACAATCTTTTATCAAAAATTGACCACCATTTCCCATAAAGAATGCTTCTTCTGTGCCTGTTCCGTTTATAGTTGTATCGACAACTGAAGCAAATGTATAAACATTGAAAACATCACTTGTTCCAGTAACATTGCTTCCTTCGGTTTTAGTATTAACAACAACAATTGTATCTTGCCCACCAAACATATCAACATTGTGGATATAAGATCTATCACTTAATCCACCACCCATATAAATTGCTAAAGAAGGATACTGTCTACCAGGATTATCCACAGTTATATTAGATATTGAAGAAGGGGTATTATTCAAAGTTCTAAACGTCGCACTATCAAAAAGCCCGCCTTGACCTGAAACATCTTTTCTTATTATAACAGAATTTCTATCAGTACCAACAACATGAACATAATTACGACAAGTAACCTGTTCATCATACACCCCTGGATAAACCTCTATAGTATATTGCTTTGTTTTAGCACTATCTAAAATAGAACTCATAGCATTCTGTATTGATGTAAAATCCTTGCTTCCATCTTTTGCAACTCTTATAACATTTTGATTTAAGTTAATCCAAGATGTATCGATATCCAATAAAGCTGAATACCCTGGAGGATAACTTGAACTTCCAGCTTGAGTAGACGCTCCATAGTTAGAACTCTCTAGTTGAGGAATTGTAGCAAAACCATTCTTAAACAATTCAGCATGATATTCTTGCCTTTTTTGCTCAATTGTTTTAGTTTGAGTGGTTTGAACATCTGGCTCTTGAGCTATAGCTTCCAAGGGAGAAATTGCAATAAAAACACCCAAAGATACACCTTTAACATATCTCCCAATTTTGCATATTAAATTTTCTTTCATAAAAATGATAAAAAACCACAGTTTATAAATGTTTCTGTAATAATCACTAGACAGTAACAACAGAAACTACTCGTACATTTCCCAATGCTTTGCTTTTGTTGGTCGAGCAAATGGATTGACAGTTAAGAAAGGAACAACATCTATTTCTTGAGGGGTTGCTCCGCCCGAAGTTACACTCTCCGAAGTCTTAACTCCCTCACTAGACTGTGATCCTGCACCAGAAGGACTCTGGACAAAAATAGTAGCCAAAATATCTTCTTCTTTTTCAAGAATATTCCCGTCTTTATCTGTCCACATCTGAAATTCTGCTGGGATTGTCAGTGGAGGATATTTCATATACACATTATAAAGCTGATTTCTTGCCATAACATTGTTTGTATCAAGAAGGAAATAATCAGCCAATATGCAATGTACCCCCATATTTCTAGCCCCATAAATAACATTATCTTTTATCACTGTAACTTCAGGTCCAACCGAAGGTAAAATTCTTAAATTAAAAGCATAACCCTCCACTACATTTCCTTGTATTATTGAATTGGTTAGGTGGTTTTCTGCGAGTATTCCCACACTTGTAGTGGTTGTTTTTAAGTGATTATATCTGACGAACACATTATCTTCTAATACTTGTACAGTGCTGTTTTCCAAAAATAAGTTTTCTAGTCCGCTCATAGGTTTTAGACTAAAATTAACATCATACAATCTCAAACCAGGACTTGTCGGTTTTAAGCTCATGTCTGTCTCTAAAGGATTTGTAGACATTGGCTTTGCACTTCCAATTATTATCCTATTACTTAAGTCAATTGTTTCATTTGGAGCGCTTCCAGTATACTCTCCGTCATAAACTGTGATAGTTACCTGATCCTTATCAAAAGGTGATGGAGGAACATAAGCAATCGCATCTTCTAATGTTGAAAATGTCTGCCTATCTGAAATTGGAGTTGGACTTAAAGCAATGTGAGTTTGATAATCCGCCGGTAATTGGGCATTTGCCTTATAAGGGAGAAAACTAGCTACTCCAATTCCTAAAGCTATTACATAGTTTTTCAGTTTCATGATTTTATCATGTTTTATATATTTATAAATGTTTTTTAAGAGCATACAACCTTAGCACATCCTATTGCAGAAACTAATCCACCACCATCAAATGTTTGGTTTGTCATAAATTTGTCTGCTGGACATGACACAGTTGTTCCAATTCCTGTTGTTGTCACTTCTTCAAAATTTCCCCAGTTGCATGTTATTCCACTTATAGTTCCGTTTGAGGCAACTACCAGCCCTTGTGTTGTTCCATTACTTGCATTGAATACAATCAATCCTGTACCGTTTACTTCTAGGTTTGCAATAGGACCCGAAGTACCAATTCCCACTGTACCATCCCCTTTAACAACCGCTCTAACTGCTGAAGGATTTCCGGTAGCAAAAACAATATCAGCAACTGTGCCAACATCTCTTGATTGAAGAACTAGATTTCCAGCTATTGAAAAAGGATAAGTTCCCTCATTACTAGTTCTAAACACCCTAACTATATTATCATCCGTTGATTCCCAAGCGTTCGCTCCAGATTGTCCTTCAAAGATATTAGCCCTAACAACGCCGTTAACTGCTAACAAAGTTGGACCTGAAGCTTGCCAAGTGAAACTGCTTGAACTAGCAAGAGTCTTTGAACCCACAAATAGGGGAATCTGACCACTAGTTGAAGTTCCTGTTCCAGTTCCATTGATAAATCCTAAAACATCAGTGCCATTATTTATGTAAACAGTTCCTGAAAAGTTGCCATGACCTCGAACATCTAATTTTTGAGACGGGTCTGCTGTTCCAATTCCAACCATGCTATTATTTTTTACAACTAATATTGGTTTAAATGGTGTGCTTATATTAAGAAGTGTTGCTTTTGTGCTGTTTATTTCCAGAGTTGCATTAGGAGTTATTAGACCCAATCCTACTAATCCCGTAGATGATGCAAACAAAACCCTGTTTGCTCCGCTTGAACCCTGAACTTCTAAAGCCCCTCTTGTGTCAATGTTATCTGCGTCTATAATCAAAAAATCACTTGCACCATTTGAAGTATAAGATTGATGGGTTGTTGTAACACTACTAACAGTAAAATTTGCAAGTCCCGTTGAAATTCTCATAGCTGCTGTCTGAGGGTTATGAGTTTGAACTTGGAATTTAAATGCTAAAGCATTTGGTACACTGCCACTTCCATCCATTCCTATTCCAACATTTCTTACAGTTTCATTCCACATTGCTGTGGCGTTTGTTGTGAATTGTGTTCCTGTACCATCGGATTGATTATAAGCAAAAGTTCTTAAGTTAGTTCCATTCAAAAATAAATCTCCTGAGAAATTTCCTGTACCATTGACATCTAACCTCCATGATGGATTTGGTGTTCCTATTCCTACTTTATCACTATCGGTAACTAAAGCTACTGTAGTGCCGAAATCATTCCATCCTGAAAGCTTTGAATGATTGTAGATTAATTGTCCCATTGAATTGTTGAAGATTTTAGTGTGATTGTATATCATCTGACCCATTGTGTTATTATATTCTCGAGTGTGATTGTAAATAAGCATTCCCATAGAGGTGTTAAATGCAGTTGTTTGATTATACCCAAAAGCTCCGGTCTGATTATATAAAAATTGATTTACTAATTTTCCATCGACAAACAAACTTCCCGAAACGTTAGCAGAGCCATTAACATCTAATCGATAATAAGGTGTTGAAGTACCTAATCCTACTTGCAGAGAAGTTTCATTCCACAATCCTGTTGCATTTGTTGTGAATTGTGTACTTCCACCACTTAAAGTAGAAACATCTGTTGCATTGTTTATATAAATTGTACCTGAGAAATTTCCATGACCTCGAACATCCAAGGTCATTGAAGGGTCTGCTGTTCCTATTCCGACTCGTCCATTGCTTCTTACAGTTAATCCGCTTACACTTCCATTACTCGCATTAAATACATAAGTTCCTGTTCCGTTGATTTCAAACTTAGCACCAGGTGAATTTGTTCCAACCCCTATATCCCCATTTGCTAATATTCTCAAATCTGGTCTATTTGCCGAGCTTCCAAAAAACCTTATACCATTTGCAAGGGTATCTAACGGTTGAAAATAAAGTGCATCCGCATAAATTCCATATTCTCCACTTCCTGAAGTTGATGTAAACCTATTGTAATTATCTGCTCCTGTACTTTCAGTTTCTGTTGAATAAGTTGATGCTGTTGAGACGTGCTTAACATGGAAGGTTGAAGAGGGTGTTGCTGTGCCTATTCCTACTCCCCCAGATGCATTAACAAGTAATCCTGGTTTTGTTCCGTTTGAAACATTGAAGATATATTGTCCTGTTCCATTTATCTCAAGCTTAGCATTTGGTGCTGTTGTGCCTATTCCCACACTGTCGCCATCGGTAACTAAAGCTACATTGGCACCAAAATCATTCCAGCCTGAAAGCTTTGAATGATTATAAATTAAAGTTCCGTAAGTATTGTTGAATATTAAAGTATGATTGTAGATTATTTGTCCCATTGTGTTGTTATATTCTCTAGTGTGATTGTAGATAAGCATTCCCATTGAGGTATTAAAAGCAGTTGTCTGATTATAAGCAAAAGTTCTTAAGTTAGTTCCATTCAGAAATAAGTCTCCTGAGAAATTTCCAGTACCATTGACATCTAAAGCCCATGATGGATTTGGTGTTCCTATCCCAACATAGCCCCTATTTGTTATCCTCATTCTCTCACTTGCAGAACTATAACCTCCTGCTGTGAATGTTATATTCCCCCCAGAACCGGCAGAAATTAATGCGATAGTACTGTTAGTTGCTTCAGCAAGAATACCTAATGAATTTGCAGGTAAGTTGACAGCGGCATTCGCATAATTAGGGGCTGATGCTAATATTTGTGCAGATAGTCCCGTTCCAGGTACAGTAAAGTCAATAGGAGCATAACTTGTCGATGCTGTCCCACTATTTGCTCTTTGATTTAGGTTAATGCCACTACTTGCTCCTCCCGATGCTGAGACAACCTCAAATTTCGCAATTGGAGCATCTGTCCCAATTCCAACACCGCCAGTTGAATTGACATATAATCCCTGTTTCCTTGTTCCAGAAACATTTAAGCTACCATTTACTTCTAAAGTATAACTTGGAGATACAGTTCCTATTCCAACTTGTTTTACAGTTTCATTCCACATCGCTGTTGCATTTGTTGTGAATTGAGTTCCTGTCCCATCGCTTTGATTATAAGCAAAAATTCTTAAGTTAGTTCCATTCAAAAATAAATCTCCTGAGAAATTTCCTGTGCCATTGACATTTAATGCGTGGGTTGGATTTTCAGTTCCTATTCCAACATAGCCCCTATTTGTTATCCTCATTCTTTCACTTGCAGAACTATAGCCTCCTGCTG
>Ga0209542_10020869_pt1 | contig 10323 bp, 15 predicted proteins | sample RifCSPhighO2_01_FD_184028 | JGI IMG/M metagenome (GOLD analysis project Ga0209542, IMG submission 184028) | Soil microbial communities from Rifle, Colorado - Rifle CSP2_plank highO2_0.1 (SPAdes) (version 2) | ecosystem: Environmental > Terrestrial > Deep subsurface > Rock core/Sediment ...
CTTGCCTGTAAGCTATCTTTCCCTGGAGGTCATCTTCATATCCTATCCCCGAATTCACGGAAAGCATCGATTCCATCCCTACGACAACGCCGCCTTGCCTCGGCACAGAAGCACCAGTCAAGCCGGCATGAGAGCCAGCGATTGTGACAAGTTCGTCGTCTCTGTTTGCTTTTTTTAGAATTTCGCGCAGTTCATCTTCTGACTCTGGAAGAAGGACTTTTACACCAGCAGGGCCAGCATGGAATATATTTGAAGCATCGTGCAAAAAATCATCTATCGAGGATGGGGATTTCATCAGGCTGGGGAATGGGCCTTGATTTTTGAATGTTGCGGAAGAGTTGGCATAAATGATAAATAAATATGTTGGATTAATAATACTCGCAAAGATATGTTACTGGCTTTTCAGCGACTTGAACTTGCATTTCCTCTCCCGGCATTGCGACAATTCTTTCCAAAGGGAACAAGGTTTTATCCCTGCCGTCTTCAAAAGCAACCTTGAGAACTCCTTCGAGAACTGTTACTGCCTCAACGTAGTCCGGCAGAAAGGTATAAACTCCAGGATTTATAACCCCAATTGTGGAGTCCTGCCTTTGCCTTGGATTCCTTTGGTTCGAACCCAACAATTGCCAGCTGACTACATCGCCGTTATAGTAAACATTTGGTTTATTGCCTAATTCGCCTGTCAATTTATCTGCGACAGAACTGCATGATTCCCTTATTGCTGCTAAGTCCGGTTTCCGCATGAAAGAAAGGAATCTAAATCACAATTTAAAGGTTACTTTCCGAACCTTCGCTCGACTTCTTTCCAATTTACAACATTCCACCAGTTTTGGATGTATTCGGGGCGCCTGTTCTGCACCTTGAGATAATATGCGTGTTCCCACACATCAATCACGAGCAAAGGCGTTTTTCCCTCTGAAATGGGGGTTCCTGCGTTTGGTGTCTGCATTATTTCGAGCTGTCCGTTGTTGCTCACCAGCCATGTCCAGCCCGAGCCAAACAGTGTTGCTGCGGAGTTTGAAAATTCCTCCCTGAACTTGTCAAAGCTGCCCCACTTTTGGTTTATTGCATCCAGAACTTTCCCTGACGGCTTCTGTCCTGGTGCAAGGCTTTTCCAGAAAAAGCTGTGGTTGAAATGCTGTCCGCCATTATTAACAACGGCAGTTTTGATTTCCTTGGGAATTGAATTTAAGTCTTTCAAAATCTCCTCTATCTTCATATTCTCGTATTTTGTGCCTTTTACAGCAGCATTTAACTTATCCACATAAGCCTGATGATGCTTTGTGTGGTGGATAACCACTGTTTGCTCGTCTATGTATGGCTCCAACGCATTATAACTGTAATCCAGCTTCGGTAATTCAAATGCCATAAAACACCTCCAATAATCAAACACGCATTATTCAGGGGTATAAAAGGTTTGCTTTCCTTAATCAAATCTCCAACACAACCTTCTTCTCCTTCACGTCAACGTCTTTGATAAGCTTGTGGCCTTTTAGCTTCTCCTTTATCTCATGCCAGGAATGCTTTTTTTCTATTGAGCGAAGCTCTTTCAGGATGCTGCCGATAAGCGGGTAATTTTGGAATACTAGCTCGGCCTTTTCCCGGTTTTCTGCCTCTGCTGATTCAAGCTCCTTAATCTTTTCTTCCTGCGAGCTCAGAATTCGCTGCAGCCTTTCCATCTCCTTCTCTTTGGGAGAGAGTTTTTGAGATGAGGCTTCAGAGAACAGCTTGGCAATCCCAAGGCTAAAAGACTCCACTTCCTCAAGATCTGCATCCCTGTAAATGCCCAGCCTGACTGGAACAGCATCTATGATTTTTCCTTCCTTTCTTACGATGCATGGCTCTGGCTTTTTCCTTAGGATGCCGTGCAATGCCGAAAGGATTTTCTTTTGCTCTTCTGCAGATAAATCGCCCGGCTTCTTTGATTTGTCGATTCCGGCAACAAGGCAGATTTCTTCCGAAAAGATGCCGCCGATTCCAAGGTCAACTGCAAGGAAAGTAGCAGTTGAATCCTTTTCTGTCTTCTCAAGAGCTTCCTTCAGCCCCTTATGCTCAAGCGAGAATATGCTTATTTCCTTTTTTGGATAGATGTATTTTTCCCTGGGGCGTATGGTGCGGCCCTTAAACTTGTGGTAGTCTATTGCAGCAAGTATGGCATCATCAGAATCTGCAAGGATAACATTTCCGCGCCCGAAAAGCTCTATAACGAGGTTTTCTTTGCCGTCTTTTTTCTCAAAAACCATTTTTACTATGCGCTCCGGCTCGAGCTGGGAGATTTCCCTGATTCTGGCGTTCGAAAGGTGCTTTCTGAGGAATATGCAGAAATTTGTCGGCTCCTCTGCGGGCTCCCTTGACTCCGATAGATAAATGGCCTTTCCGGCAACGACCTTTAGAATTTTTTTTCCCTTGTTTGGGAGGTGAACTGCAAAGACTACTTCCTCCCTTGAAGGGTGGTAAATCTTGTCAACTTTTCCGTCAATAAGCTCCTGGAGCTCCCTGACAAGAAAGTGAAGCTCAATGGAGGATATTTGAGTTTTCATGGCATCACGCTATCTGCGTTTGATATTTAAGCGTAACCATTTCAAAAGATGGCTAATTTCTTTTTTCGATGTAGTGTCCACTATTCGAATTTTATGGCCAAATTTTCTTGCTTCATCAAGGCAGACTTCGAAAATTTCCGCGTCTAAGTTTTCGCGGATTTTTTCTTTTGAATATTTTCTTCTTTTAAGCCGGCCATATAGTTTCTTTAAGCCGCATTTCACAACAATGCACAAGTCAACATATTTTTTTGGCAGATAATGGGAAAGATGGGAGTCTATGATGAGGTTTTGTTTTGAGTTTTTTATTATAGACATCAATTCCCTGTTTAGTTTTTTTGTATCGACAATCTTTGTTTTCCTTTTTCTGTCATAGCCTTCGGATATTTTCTTTTTCTTGATTAATGAGGAAACGTCTATCCTCTTAAAATGGAGCCTTTTTGCAATTAGCTTTGCGAGGGTGGATTTCCCTGTTCCCGGAGTTCCAGTGATGATGATTGTTTTCATTACACCACAACATCCACGTCTGTAGAGACGGCAAATTCCCCCTTCGAGAGAGTAAGTGTAGCTTTATGCAACCCCCTTTCCTTAAATGTGTGGGAGGCCTGGAAAATATCCTGGACTTCTGAATCTTCGGAATATTCCCTGCAAACTGGCTTGAATGTTTCTATATTGCCATCACCAAAATCCCATTCTGCTTTTGCACAGTATAAATCCTTCTTAAATGAATTGTAGTTATAGATAATTGCCCTGAATGTCATCTTCAGGGAGCCTGCTTCGGAGCGCTTTTGGATTTTAACTATCGGGCCTTTTGAAACATCATTAACACATTTTTCATCCCAATAGGGGGATTCACTTGGGCAGGAGCACTGCTCGATGCAAACCTGCTGGCAAATCCTTTCTTCTGTAAGATTTTGGCCTAGAAGCACCGGACCGCATCCAGAGCCGCATGTTTTCCAATAGCCACCGGACAATGCGCAGGAAACCATCTCAGGCTCTGCATTCTCGCATTTTCCGTCAACGGCAATGCAGACCTGGGCAAGCTTTTCGCCGTCGCAGGGCTGGCAGTTTTTAGGCTCCTCATAACTGCATATGTAAATGCATCCACATTCCCTTGCCTTGCATTCTTTATCCTGTGTTTTGTTTTCTTTTGCAGTTATCTCTTCGGGTTTGCAAGCGATAAGAATAACCACTAGAATGATGAGAAAGAACAGAAGGGCTTTCCTAATACTGGGTTTTAAGCAGGATATCAAGTTCGCCATTTTTTACCAGCTCCGAGGATTCAAGCGTGCAAATCCATTCCAGCTCCTCTCCTTTTGGCACATTAACAGCCATCATTTTGAGGGATTCATAGTCATACCTTATTGTGAGGTTGTGGGAGGAAAGCAGCGCAGTCACATTTTCCTTTGGGACATTGTCCTCCAGCGTGATCAGGATTGTGCCTTTGCCGTAGCCGTTATTTTCAACTATGGACCTAAGCTGCGCATCCCTGAGTTTTTCCTGGACGCATGGAGATTCCCTTATTGCGCAAGATGAAAGCAATAACAGCATAAAGACAAATGCAAGCTTTTTCATAGGGCAGTTGAATGCTTAGCTGTTTAAATTTGTTTCCGTTTCCTAAGCCAGTCTATTATCAAGTATATCGCCAATGAGAATGCTGCACCCGCAACAAACCAGATAACTACGTCGCTGATAAATAGGCCCTTTTGCACCGAAACCGAAACTGCCTGGGTGGCGTTTGCAACCTGGTCCATTGCTGCTTCTTCTATCAAAGCTGCTTTTTGCACTACGGCCTCCTGAACAATTTCAGCTGGAGCCGCTGCCCTTTCCATAACCTGGGGCGCCTGTATGGCTAATTCTGCCCCTTTTGTGGTGATTCTCAGGAAGAATTGTATTATAAGGGCTACAACTCCGATGATAAGTATTGTCGGGAGGATGGCTTTGAGCTTTTCCTTTACTCCGAAAATGGTTTTTGGGGCTATTATGATGTATTTGTTTGCAAGCTTGTAATGCATGACCTCTTTGCCTTTTTCGCTGTAATGAAATTCCTCTGCGATTATCAAGCCGGCATCCATTAAAGCCTGAAGGTTATAGTGCACTGTAGACAGAGGCAGGTTAAGGGCTTCAGCCAGCTCAGATTCTGTTGCCTCCCGGTCTGCAAGAAAGTCTAATATCTGCCTTGAGGTGTCGTTTGCTAGAACTTGGGCCAGCTTTTTTGACTTCTCTTCCTTTAGAGATACCAACAGGAATTTTTCTTTTGACATATAAGGGAGGTACTATTTCCTTTTTAAATAACTTGGCATAGGTTTAAGCCGGGTTGAAGTTATACTTTGGAAATTTATATAAACGGCAACTGATTAGCATTAATTATGGCCTGCGACATGTGCGGAAAGGAAGGGCAGCTGTTCAGGGCGATAATTGAAGGCACTGAGATGAGCGTATGCAGCAGATGCGCTGCTTTCGGGAAGGTAATTCCAAGGCCGCAGATGAGGCAACTGCAGAAAAGAAGTGTTTTGCCGGAAAAGGAAATCGCAGAACGGATAGTAGAGGACTATTCCGAGCTAATCAAGAAGTCAAGGGAGAAACTCGGGCTTGAACAAAAAGACTTTGCGCTGAGGCTTAATGAAAAGGAATCAATAATCCACAAAATAGAAACCAGCCACATGAGACCAAGCATACCTCTGGCAAGGAAGATTGAAAAGTTTCTCAAGATAATCCTAGTGCAGCAGGAGGAGGTTGCAAGGGAGGAAATAAAGGCAGTAAAATCCGAAAGCTACACGCTTGGTGATTTTATCAAGGTCAAGAAATAATTTTTCTGTAAATCAGAAATTCGCATTCCCCGTGGGTTTCGTGCTTTTCAAGGTAAAATCTTTCCCTCAATCCGGCAAGGAAGGTTTTCTTTGCAATTTCGCAGTCCGGGAATGATGGCGAGCATGGGATGTCGCATGTGTTGATTAGGATGTGCTCTGCTTTCGGAATCTCAGCTATAAGCCGGTTTACCTGCTCCTCGTTTGTTGTCGGGTAATAGATTAGCATATCGGCTTTCTTATCCGAATTTACAATGAAGGCAGGATTGGATATCCATATCCCTGAATTTACATCATCCCTAGATACATAATCCTGGAAGAGCCCGTAATCTTCCGAAACGCCGGTTTTTACTATCTGCGGCGCAATTTGAATCACCATGGCCAGAAAAAGGAAATAGATTATGGGGGTTTTGAGTATCCTGAATCTTATAGATGCAAGGCAAAATGCAGCAAAAAGATATATGTATGGCAGAAATGTGATAAAAAACCTCGGCTCCTTTTGGGGTATAAGCGAGAAGAAGATTAGGTAAAAGAATAGTATTGCGGCAAGAAGGATTTTGTGTTTGTTGATTTTTAGCAAAGCAAGGAAAATGCCCCCGATGGCGAAAAGCGACACAAAGTTTTCTAAAACAAGCAACTTAAAATAGTAATATGCCGCCTGATAATTCAGCCAGCCGGTTACCTTGGTCAGGAAAGACTGCAGAATAAAAGGATAAAATGGATTGCCGTAAAGGATTGCGTTCAGGGCAAGGTACGGCAATGCCACCAGCGCAAATCCAAGAGCGAATGACCTTGTCGGCTTCAGCGAACCCTTCCTTACTGCGTCATACAAAAGAAAACATCCAATAATAATCCCCGCAAACAACTGCAAAAACCTCGTCATTGAAGCGAGGCCTGCAAATATGCCTGAGAGAAAATAGCTTTTTGACACAAAAAAATAGACTGCGAGCAATGCAAGCGCAGTGGAGGGGACGTCCGTCAATCCCGAAGTGGAAAAATGGAAGATTGTCGGCGAGAAAAGAAGCACGATTGCTGCAATGAGGCCTGTTTTTTCATTGAAGAGCCTTTTTCCCAGGAGAAAAGTGATGAAAGAAAGGGCTAACGCAAAAATTAACCCCAGGATTTTTGCTGCCAAAAGGGCATCAAGCGACAGCTTTTCCAATGCCCCGATTAAAATAGGAAAAAGCAAGGGCCTTGCCGGCTCCCACAACCCCGAATCTCCCAAAGAAAATATGAATTTTCCCATGCCTATGTAAACTGCAGTGTCCCAGTAAAGCGGGGCAGAAAACGAAAAGGCCAAAATAAGAAACAGAATGCAAGAAGGGATCAGAATCCAGATGCTTTTTGGCGAAATCATAATGGTTAAGTGTATTTTAGGTATAAAAGTTTATGCATGGCAAAGTTTATAAATTATGTCTTCGAAAGAGATGGTATGAGAGATTTGGTGCTGTATGCGCATATATTAATAGGCATAGCCCTTGTTGCAATCCCTATTTTTATAATTTCGGAATCCAGGAAAAAATCAAGGCTTCTAAAGCCGCTCTCTTTTGTTGCTGCAGCTCTTGGCTGGCTGACCCTGCTGCCTTCGGGAAAATTGTATATAACATTTTATCCGGCAACAAAGACGCTGATTAAGGCAGGAACAATGTCCTGGGCTCACAACGTTATAATGGAAACAAAGGAGCACTGGGGCTTGCTGCTCCCAGTTATTGCCGCCATTGCTGCAGGGCTCGTATTTTCGGGAAAAATCAAAGAGAGCAGGAGGTGGTGGGCGCTTCTTGCAGTGCTGGCCGCTTCCATAGGAATAATGGGGATGATAGTAACTTCAGGTGCAAAATATGGCTAAATTCAATTATTATCTTGGAGGGGCGGCCAGCTCATGGCTGCTTGCATTGATGGTGGTTGCTGCTGAGCTATACGAACCATTCAAGACAGCGCTAACAAATGTGTTCGGCCACCATTGGATTGGAAAGATGGTTGCCGTAGCTTTAAGCTTCGTTGCATTCGGCTTTTTGATTAAAGGGAAACCGTCTGATGCAAAAATAGGTTGGTACAGCGTAGTTGGAAGCCTTGCTGCAATATTTTTGTTCTTTTTAGGGGGGTATTTTATATGAAAAATAAACAAACTGGAAAAATAGTGGGCCTGATTATACTAGTGTTTTTTATTGGGATTGTTGCATATTTCTTCATTTCGTCAGAAAGCTCAAAGCCGGGAGAAATCCCCTCATACGTAACCGGAGACCTTCGTGCAGTTTATGAGTGGGCAAAAACATCCGAAGGCGTAGCTTTGCTTGAAAAGATACCCTGCTATTGCGGCTGCAAATATGAAGGGCACAGGCATTCAAGGGATTGCTTCTGGCGGGATGACGGAACATTTGACAAGCACGGCATTACATGCTCTGTTTGCCTTGACATTGCAAAAAAGGCGAGGGAGATGCATGACCAGGGAAAAGGTGTTTGTGAAATAAGAAAGGAGATTGACGCTTTTTATGCTCCTAATGCGGAGCTGGGCACGGATACGCCGATGCCGGAAGAATGCAGGTGAAAGATGGCAAAGAAAAAAGCTAAGAAATCAAAAGCGAAAAAGAAAAAGAACGTCTGTGAGTTTTGCTAGGTGAATAATGGGCGAGCTTACTCTTGGGATAATAATAGCGGCCGCTTTAGCTGACAGCATAAATCCGTGCGTATTCGGTGTGCTGATATTCCTTCTTGCATACATGACAAGGGTTTTTAGAAACAAAACGAGGATGCTTATTGCCGGAATAATTTACATTATAGCGGTTTATGTTACCTACTTCCTGCTTGGTGCAGGGATATTTACTTTGGCTTATACAGCGGGACTTGCGAAGCCATTTTACTGGATTGCCGCGCTTCTGGCAATAGGTGTTGGCCTTATTGAGATTAAAGATTTCTTCTGGTATGGCCGCTGGTTTACTTTGCAGGCGCTTCCGGGAACTGCAGAACGGCTAAAGAGATATTCAAGCGCTATCGGAAGGATGGAGATAAAGCATCCGGTCCTAAGCTTAGCCATATCTGCAATGCTTGGTGTCTTTGTTGTTTTTGTTGAGCTTCCGTGCACAGGGGCCCCCTATATTGCAATATTAGGCATGCTTTCGGTTGGAGATTATTCCAGCGGCATTCCTATGCTATTACTCTACAACCTGATATTCATACTGCCACTTATTTTTCTGGTAGGGCTGGTATATGCGGGGTATGCATCCAGGAAACTTGAAGCGTGGAGGAAGGAGCACAGAGGCTACATGAGGCTTGGCATAGGCTTGTTCTTGCTTGCTCTCGGAGCGTACATGATTTGGGCTGTTACTTAGTGCAAGTTTTTTATAGTCATAGCGTATCCTAGAGTGTATGCAAATAACAAAGCTTTCAGCCGGCAATGTCCTGGATGAGTTTCTTAATGGCGGATTGGAGAGCGATACTGTCACGACTGTTTATGGCCCTCCCGGAAGCGGCAAGACCTTAATCTGCATGGTTTGCGCCGTGGAGTGCGTGAAGAAGAAAAAGAGCGTGATTTACATCGACACCGAAGGAGGCTTTTCTGTTGAAAGGCTGAAGCAGATTGATGCAAATTTTGAGGAAACGCTGAAAAGGATAATCTTCCTCAAGCCGGTCAACTTTGCGGAGCAGAGAAGGGTTTTCTCAAAGCTGAAGGAGATTTCAACTGACAAGGTAGGCTTAATAATTGTCGATACGATTTCCATGCTTTACCGCCTTGAGCTCGGGATGAATGAAAATTACGAGCTAAGCAGGGAGCTTGGAAGCCAGGTTGCTTTGCTTACTGAGATTGCAAGGACAAAGAATATCCCTGTGCTTGTTACAAACCAGGTCTATGTGAAGTTTGACAGCCAGGAAGTGAAGATGGTCGGCGGGGATATACTAAAATACGGAAGCAAATGCATTTTCGAGCTCCAGGGACTGCATGGAAAGAAAAGGAAGGCAATACTAAGAAAGCACCGCTCCATAGAATCCGGCAAGGAAAGGGTTTTTGAGATTGTTGGGGAAGGGATTAAGGCTGTTTAGCCTCACTCCTCTATAAAATCATCCAACGGGACTGAAATGTCCTCGTCTTTTCCAATTTTTCCCATGTTCCTCATGTATTCCCTTGCGAGGATGTAGAAGAACAAGCCAAGGCTTTTCTTTCCCTTGTTGTTGCACGGCACTACCAAGTCGATGTTGTTCGATGTATTATTGGAATCGCAAAGGGAAATCACAGGGATTCCTACCCTGTTTGCATCCATTATTGCATTTCTGTCCGGCCAGGAATCGCACACCAATATTATCTTTGCCTGGGTGAAGTTTTTCAATGCGAGATTAGTTAGGGTTCCGGGCGGGTATCTTCCTGCATAAAACCTGCAGCCGGTTGCCCTGCCGAATGCCCTGACTGCTTTCCAGCCGTTCTCGCGCCTGCTAACTATTATTATTTCCTCAGGCTGGAACTGCGACAGGAACCTTGCAGCTACGTTGATGCGCTCATCTATTTTTTGGAGGTTAAGAACTGTAAGGCCGTCCGGCCTTGTCTTGTAGATGAACTGTTCCATATATTTTGTCCTGAACTTTGTGCCTATGTGTATTCCTGACTTTAAGTAGGTGTCCTGGGGCACCAAAAACTGAACATTCTCCTCAACCATTTTTTCCTCCAAAGACAGTAAGAACGCCTTACTGCATTATTATCGCCCTGCAGTATTTTGCCGCAAAACGCAGCAATGGGCAATGATGGTGTGGAGAAAGGGGTGGTTTAAAAAGATTGCGGAAACCTATGTTAAGGGGCGCCAGCGCGGGGATTTTCAAGCTGGAAAACCGAAAAGTTTTTGAAATGTCAAAATTCGAAGAATTTTGATCAACTTAAAAACCGACAGGTTTTTAAATCCCGGAGCCTTTACAGGCACTAAGGTTTCAACTTAGCGGCTTAACCGTGCTAGCCTACGCTGGCGCGTTCTTTTTTCTTTGCTTTGCTAGTTATTAAT
>Ga0209542_10020870_pt1 | contig 10323 bp, 9 predicted proteins | sample RifCSPhighO2_01_FD_184028 | JGI IMG/M metagenome (GOLD analysis project Ga0209542, IMG submission 184028) | Soil microbial communities from Rifle, Colorado - Rifle CSP2_plank highO2_0.1 (SPAdes) (version 2) | ecosystem: Environmental > Terrestrial > Deep subsurface > Rock core/Sediment ...
GGACCTTCCTGGCCTGAAATTGCGCATCCAGGCTGCCCGGGCGATGGTCATGGTCATGTTCGTCCGCTTCTTCAGCGTGGGAGTGGTTGTCTTGGGCGAAATGTCGCAATTTCAGGCCAGGAAGGTCCTGCACCGCAACGCTCGGCAGCGTACGACCATTGAGCACCCGAGGCATGAAACCTTCCATGTCCGGCCCGATCCAGTACAGCAGATCCACCGATTGCACCTTCCGTACGTCGGATGGGCGCAAGGCATAGTTATGCGGCGAGGCGCCGGGTGGCAACAAGACTTCCGGGATCGCCACGCCGTCCTGTACGGCAGCGGCGATCAGCTGTAGCGGCTTGATGCTGGTGAGGACCTTGACTTCGGCTTGCGCTGAGCCGATCAGCAGAAAACTTGTGAAAATTGCGACAAAGATGGAAAAAAGTCGGGACACGATGACCACTCGAAGAGGCGAGAACGGGTAACATAATAACGTCTCTCACAATACTCGTCGCCGCTCATGCCTAAAACACCGATAGCCAGCCGTCCTCACGACCACTCTCATTGCGTTCACAGCGCACTGTCTGAGGCCGACGCCCTGTGCGCGCGCCAGGGTTTGCGCCTGACCGCGTTGCGTCGGCGGGTGCTGGAACTGGTGTGGCAAAGCCATAAGCCACTGGGGGCCTATGACATTCTTGCGGTCCTCAGTGAGCAGGACGGGCGCCGGGCCGCACCCCCAACGGTTTACCGCGCTCTGGATTTCCTGCTGGAAAACGGCCTGGTACACCGTATCTCCTCGCTCAACGCCTTCATCGGCTGTAATCACCCGACGCACGCCCACCAGGGTCAGTTCCTGATCTGCCGTGAATGCCACGCCGCCATCGAACTCGAACAGAAGTCCATCAGCGACGCGATCATTGCCAGTGCCAGGGACGTCGGGTTTGTCGTCGAAGGCCAGACCGTTGAAGTGATCGGTCTCTGTTCGGGCTGCCAGGGGGCTTGATGAGCAACGCGCTGATCCGCCTCGAGCAGGTTGCCGTCACGTTTGCCGGGCAACCGGTGCTGGATAACATCGAACTGAGCGTCGAGCCGGGGCAGATTGTGACCCTGATCGGCCCCAATGGCGCCGGCAAGACCACACTGGTGCGCGCCGTGCTCGGTCTGCTGAAGCCCGACAGTGGCAGCGTCTGGCGCAAGCCGAAACTGCGGGTCGGCTACATGCCGCAAAAGCTGCATGTCGACCCGACCCTGCCGCTCTCGGTGCTGCGCTTCTTGCGCTTGGTGCCGGGTGTGGACCGCGCGATGGCGTTGGCCGCGCTCAAGGAAGTCGGCGCCGAGCAGGTGATCGACAGCCCCGTGCAAAGTGTTTCCGGCGGTGAGATGCAACGTGTCCTGTTGGCCCGGGCCTTGTTGCGTGAGCCTGAGCTGCTGGTGCTCGACGAACCGGTACAAGGCGTCGACGTGGCCGGCCAAGCTGAACTCTATAGTCTGATCACCCGCCTGCGAGACCGTCACGGCTGCGGTGTGTTGATGGTTTCCCACGATTTGCACCTGGTGATGAGCACCACCGACCAGGTAGTTTGCCTGAATCGCCATGTCTGCTGCTCTGGCCACCCCGAGCAGGTCAGCGGCGATCCGGCATTTGTCGAGCTTTTCGGAAAAAACGCACAAAGCCTGGCGATTTATCACCACCACCACGACCACGCCCACGATCTGCACGGCTCGGTGGTCAAGGCGCCCACATCGGGTCATACCCATGTTCACGGAGATAGCTGCAAGCATGGCTGATTTTCTGCTCTACGCCCTGCTTGCAGGATTGGCTCTGGCAGTTGTGGCGGGCCCGTTGGGCTCCTTCGTGGTCTGGCGGCGCATGGCCTATTTCGGCGACACCCTGTCCCACGCGGCATTGCTGGGCGTGGCGCTGGGCTTTTTGCTGGATGTCAGCCCGACTGTGGCCGTCACCGTCGGCTGCTTGCTGTTGGCAGTGTTGCTGGTGACCTTGCAACAGCGCCAGCCGTTGGCCTCCGACACGCTTTTGGGAATTCTCGCACCCAGCACCCTCTCTTTGGGCCTGGTGGTACTAAGCTTCATGCACGAAGTGCGGATCGACCTGATGGCCTATCTGTTCGGTGACTTGCTGGCGATCAGCCCGACCGATCTGGCATGGATCCTCGGGGGTAGCGCTGCGGTGCTGGCGTTGTTGGTGACATTGTGGCGGCCATTGCTGGCAATCACGGTGCACGAAGAGTTGGCGAGGGTCGAAGGGCTGCCGGTGGCGGGATTGCGCTTGGCGCTGATGCTGTTGATCGCCGTAGTGATTGCCGTGGCGATGAAAATCGTCGGTGTGTTGCTGATCACATCGTTGTTGATCATTCCGGCCGCCGCGGCACAACGTCACGCCCGCTCACCGGAGCAGATGGCACTGGGCGCCAGCCTGCTGGGCGTGCTCGCCGTGTGTGGCGGGTTGGCGTTGTCCTGGTTCAAGGACACCCCGGCGGGCCCGTCGATTGTAGTGGCGGCCGCCGCGCTGTTTCTGCTGAGTTTTGTTCTGCCCCGTCGAGGGGTGTAGACTTGCTCGTTTTTTGCGCAAATAGAGAGTCGCAGGAATGAAGTCGTTCGCCTCCCGTTATCTGCTCCTTGTCGCATTTTCTTTGCTGCTGGGCGCTTGCCAAAGCACGCCACCGGCAGCCACCGAGGCCCCGGATGCGCGGGCCACGGCCATTGCACAGCTGGAACAAAGCCTGGCCAGCAGCGAGCTGGCCACAGCCGAGAATCAATTGGCAGCGTTGCAGGCCGAGTCCCCCAACGATCAGTCCCTAGAGCAATACCAGCGTCAACTGGCCGAAGCCTATCTGCTGCGTAGTCAGATCGTCCTGCAAAAGGGCGATGTAAACGCTGCTGCCACCGCATTGGCCCGGGCTCGGGTCTTGATGCCTAAAGCGCCTGCGCTGACCGGTGGTGTCAACGGTGCCATCGCACAAGCCCGCAAGGCTGAGCTGGAAAAGGCCGAAGCAGACCTCAAGTCCGCCGAAGCCAAGCGCAAGGCCAAGGTCATTGACCCTGAGGCTGAAAGCACGACGGTGAAGCTGAAAATCACCGATATGGGGAAAATGCGTCGTCAATTGGATGCTATTGCCGCCGATGTGGTGAATTTTCAGTGCGATGTGAGCCTTCAGGTTCCGCGTACCGATGATTATCCTTGGCTGGCCAATTTGTTGATCAAGCGCGTGCAGAAGCTCGATCCGCAGTTTGATCTGAAGCTGGATCGGCAGATTCTGCGCAGCGTTCCGGCGCAGATGGTATTGAGTCCCCGCAAAGCACCTTGAAAGCATCGCGGGCAAGCCCGCTCCCACAGGGTTTCGGGTCGGCCGCACATTTTTTGGCCAACTTGTCCACTGTAGGAGCGGGCTTGCCCGCGATGGCATCCTATCCGACGATAAAGCTTTCTAGGCCGGAATCGCTTTAGCCTTCGGCTCCCTGTCCCAAACCCGATGCTGTCCAATCGCGGCAAAGAATGGCTTGGCCAACTTGCTATCCGCCCCTACGACCAACCCCGCATCAACCTCCAGTTTCAACACATCCAGCAACTGCTTCGCCTCGCCGTGCAACGCAATCGCTTTCAAATGCTTGTAAGCCTCCAGTACGTAATGCAACGCCACACCGTCAGTGCTCAGCGCCTTGATCGATGCCGCGCCTCCAGGCACGAACACAGCGTCGAATGTTACTGAAGGCGAGCCTTCCATGGACGCATCTACCGGCAACGACTTGCCATCGGAGGTTTTCACCGGGGCCGAGGTCGGGCCGAGCAATTTGGCATGCGCCCCTTCAGCTTCCAGCGCTTTCTTCATGGCATCGATTGCTGCCCCGTTCACGCCGTCGGCCGCCAGGATCGCTACCTTCCGGGTTTTGATGTCGCCTGGCAGCAGGTTGGCCTGGCTCAGGGCCGGCGAGCGGTCCGGGGACGTTTTCGGTACATCGACGGTCCCCGCTTTCGGCGCCGCAAGCCCGAGGTTCTGTGCCACCCGTTTGGCCAGCTCCAGATCGATGTTGGCCAGGATTTCATTCACTTGCCTGGCCCGGATGAACTCACGCTCAACCTTGCCCAACTCAAAGCTGTATGCCGCGATGATGTGTTCTTGCTCATGCTTGCTCATGCTGTGGAAAAACAGCCGTGCCTGGGAGAAGTGGTCGCTGAACGACTCGCTGCGCTGCCGGATCTTGTTGGCGTCGATGCGCTCCGCATAACTTTCGAAACCGCCGTCCTGGGCGGCAGGAGGTGTTTCTTTCGGCCATCCGCCGTCGATGGAGTTGGGTTCGTAGGACGCACGCCCCTTGTCGATGGTGGTGCGGTGTAATGCATCACGCTGGCCGTTGTGGAGTGGTGTTACTGGACGGTTGATCGGGATTTCATGAAAATTCGGTCCACCAAGTCGGCTGATCTGCGTATCGGTGTAGGAAAACAGCCGACCTTGCAGCAACGGATCATTGGAGAAGTCGATCCCGGGCACGATATGCCCCGGGCAGAATGCAACCTGCTCGGTTTCGGCGAAGAAATTGTCCGGGTTGCGGTTGAGCGTCATTTTCCCCAGTGGCGTAATGGGCACGAGCTCTTCAGGAATCAGCTTGGTGGGGTCGAGGATGTCGAAATCGAAGGCGTGTTCGTTTTCCTCCTCAATAATCTGCACGCCGAGTTCCCATTCCGGGTAGTCACCCATCTCGATGGCTTCCCAGAGATCGCGGCGGTGATAATCGGTATCTTTACCCGCCAGTTTCTGCGCTTCATCCCACACCAGCGAGCAGGTCCCGGCGGCGGGGCGCCAGTGGAATTTGACGAAACGCGATTTACCTTCAGCGTTGATCAACCGGAAGGTGTGCACGCCGAAACCTTGCATGCTGCGCAGGCTTTTCGGAATTGCCCGGTCGGACATGGCCCAGATCACCATATGGGCTGATTCAGGTTGCAGTGAGACAAAGTCCCAAAACGTATCGTGGGCCGAGCCGCCAGTAGGGATTTCATTGTGAGGCTCGGGTTTTACTGCATGGACAAAGTCGGGAAATTTGATGGCGTCCTGGATGAAAAACACCGGCATGTTATTGCCCACCAGATCGAAGTTGCCTTCATTGGTGAAAAACTTCACAGCGAAACCACGTACGTCCCGCACGGTATCGCCTGAACCACGGGGCCCCTGCACGGTGGAAAAACGAACGAACACCGGCGTTTTCTGCGCCGGGTCTTGCAGGAAACCGGCCTTGGTCAGTACTGAGTGGTTCTCGTAAGTCTGGAAGAAACCATGGGCACCCGTGCCTCGGGCATGCACGATACGCTCGGGGATGCGCTCATGGTCAAAGTGCGTGATTTTTTCACGCATGATGAAGTCTTCCAGCAACGATGGCCCTCGGGCGCCGGCTTTCAAGGTGTTCTGATTGTCCGCCACCTTCACGCCCTGATTGGTACGCAAGGCCTGACCGGTGGCGTCGGAACGGAATTTTTCCAGGCTATCGAGCTTGGTATTGGTGTTGCTGCGGTCCAGGGTATCGGTCCCGGCCAGTGCGCTCTTGGGGGCGGCAGGCTTCTTGGTGCTCATCAGGCATGACTCCTCGGGGATTGTTTCGAGTGGCCTAATTAGTGACTGATGACGTTTCGAGCCGTTCCTTTTATCTGACCTTTGATCGCGTTATTGCCAAATGACTGGTTGAATACGAAATAAATGCTAAGAACTGCTATACGGACAGGCTAAAATGCGCGCCCGGCTAACCGCTGATCCTTTTCCAACGCGCCCCACAAGGTTCGCTACGTGATCGAGTTTCAAAACGTCCATAAAACCTACCGCGTCGCCGGTAAGGATATCCCCGCCCTGCATCCGACCAGTCTGACGATAGAGAATGGTCAGGTCTTTGGTCTGATCGGCCATTCCGGTGCGGGAAAAAGTACCCTGCTGCGTCTGATCAATCGCCTGGAAAACTCTAGCGGCGGCAAGATCATCGTGGACGGCGAAGAAGTCACTGCGCTCGATGCCAACGGACTGCGCCGTTTCCGTCAGCAGGTCGGAATGATTTTCCAGCACTTCAACCTGCTGGCGTCCAAGACCGTTGCCGACAACGTTGCGCTGCCGCTGACGCTGGCCGGTGAATTGTCCCGCCGCGAGATCGATCTGCGCGTGGCCGAGTTGTTGGCCCGGGTCGGTTTGTCCGATCACGCCAACAAGTATCCAGCGCAGTTGTCCGGCGGCCAGAAGCAGCGTGTCGGCATTGCCCGCGCCTTGGCGACCAAGCCGAAAATCCTGCTGTGCGACGAAGCCACCAGTGCACTGGACCCGCAGACCACGGCGTCGGTCCTGCAGTTATTGGCTGAGATCAATCGTGAGCTGAAGTTGACCATCGTGTTGATCACCCATGAAATGGACGTGATCCGCCGAGTCTGCGACCAGGTCGGCGTCATGGACGCTGGCGTGATTGTCGAGCAAGGTTCGGTGGCCGAGGTGTTCCTGCATCCGAAACACCCGACGACCAAGCGTTTCGTGCAAGAAGACGAGCACATCGACGAAAGCGAACAGCGTGACGACTTCGCACACGTGCCAGGCCGCATCGTGCGTCTGACCTTCCAGGGCGAAGCGACCTACGCGCCCCTACTGGGAACCGTCGCTCGGGAGACCGGTGTGGACTACAGCATCCTGGCCGGTCGGATCGATCGCATCAAGGACGTCCCTTACGGGCAACTGACCCTGGCCGTGACCGGTGGTGACATGGAAGCGGCTTTTGCCCGCTTCACCGCGGCCGACGTTCACATGGAGGTGCTGCGCTAATGGAAGCCCTGACTAGTTTCTTCGCCAACATCGACTGGTTCGAAATCTGGCTGGCCACCGGTGATACGCTGCTGATGCTCGGTGGTTCGCTGCTGTTCACCGTGTTGCTGGGCCTGCCGCTGGGTGTGCTGTTGTTCCTCTGCAGCCCGCGTCAGTTGCTGGAAGCCAAAGGCGTCTACGCGATGTTGTCTCTGGTGGTGAACATCCTGCGTTCGCTGCCCTTCATCATTCTGTTGATCGTGATGATTCCGTTCACCGTGTTGATCACTGGCACTTCCCTGGGGGTCGCCGGCGCGATCCCGCCGCTGGTGGTCGGTGCCACGCCGTTTTTCGCGCGGCTGGTGGAAACCGCTCTGCGCGAAGTGGATCGCGGCATCATCGAAGCGACCCAGGCCATGGGCGCGACGACGCGGCAGATCATCACCAATGCCTTGCTGCCCGAAGCCCGCCCGGGCATTTTCGCGGCGATTACGGTGACTGCCATTACACTGGTGTCCTACACGGCAATGGCCGGTGTGGTCGGTGCCGGTGGTCTGGGTGACCTGGCGATCCGGTTCGGCTACCAGCGTTTCCAGACTGACGTGATGGTGGTGACGGTGGTGCTGCTGCTGGTGCTGGTGCAGGTCCTGCAAACCGTTGGCGACAAGCTGGTTGTGCATTTCTCTCGGAAATAAAACGTTCTCGTACATGACAAATGAGCCGGCCATTCGCTTGAGGCGCCGAAGACTGGCGCCTCAAGCGGGTACCCAAAAGGAGTTAGCTGAATGAAAAAACTACTCGTCGCATTCGCTGCTGTTGCAGCCTTTTCCGCCCACGCCGCCGACACCCTGACAGTCGCCGCGACTCCGGTTCCGCACGCGGAAATCCTCGAGTTCGTTAAACCGGCCCTGGCCCAGCAAGGCGTGGACCTCAAGGTTAAAGTCTTCACCGATTACATCCAGCCGAACGTGCAGGTCGCGGAAAAACGCCTGGACGCCAACTTCTTCCAGCACCAGCCGTACCTGGATGAGTTCAACAAGGCCAAGGGCACCAACCTGGTCTCGGTGGCCGGCGTGCACCTGGAACCACTGGGTGCTTACTCCAGCAAGTACAAGACCCTGGAAGAGCTGCCAAGCACCGCCACCGTGGTGATCCCGAACGACGCCACCAATGGTGGCCGCGCGCTGCTGCTGCTCGCCAAGGCCGGTGTGATCAAGTTGCAGGATTCGAACAACATCCTGTCGACGGTCAAGGACATTACCGAGAACCCGAAGAACCTGAAATTCCGTGAGCTGGAAGCCGCGACCATCCCGCGCGTGCTGACCCAGGTCGACCTGGCGCTGATCAACACCAACTACGCGCTGGAAGCCAAGCTCGATCCGTCCAAGGACGCGCTGGTCATTGAAGGTAGCGACTCGCCTTATGTGAACATCCTGGTTGCCCGTCCGGACGACAAGGACAGTGAAGCGATGAAGAAGCTGGTTGCTGCCCTGCACAGCCCGGAAGTGAAGGCCTTCATTCTCGAGAAGTACAAAGGCGCGGTGGTGCCGGCGTTCTGATCTACTGACGCAACGAAAAAGGGGACGCCATAAGCGTCCCCTTTTTTGTGCCTGAAATATCGTTCCCGTAGGAGCGGTATGGTGGTTATTTGCGGTTGAGCATCACCGGCAATTGCGCCACCAGCTTCACATTGTTCAACGGCGCCCGAATGAAGCCGCGCTGGGTTCCGTCCGGGCCAATGACCGCGAGGTTACCGCTGTGGTCGACCGTGTAGTTCGGCTTGCTTGTATCGGCCGGAATGAACGGGATGCTCACGGCATTAGCGATCTTTTGCAGATCCTCGGTCGACGTCGCCGTTAGGCCGACAAACTGCGGATCGAAGTAGCCCAGGTACTGCTTTAGCTGCTTGGGCGTATCGCGGTGCGGATCGACACTGACCAGCACGATCTGCAACTTATCCACAGCCTCCGGCGGCAATTCACTCTTGATCTGGCGCAGTTGGGCGAGGGTGGTCGGGCAGATATCCGGGCAGAAGGTGTAGCCGAAGAACAGCAGGCTCCACTTGCCTTTGAGCTCGTTGATGGCCACCGGCTTGCCGTCCTGATCGGTCATCTTCACATCCGGCAGGTTGCGGCTTTGCGGCAGGAGAATGATCCCCGCGTCGATTAGTGCCGTCGGGTCGCCCTGGCCTTTGCCGGAGAGCACTTTGTTGATGGTCAGGCCCAGGACCAGCGCGATCAGGGCGACAAGGATGAAGACGGTTTTCTGGGTTCGGGTCATAGGTTCAACAATAAGTAGTGGTCAACGAGCAGGGCGATGAACAGCAGGAACAAGTAGTAAATAGAGTACTTGAAGGTGTTGATCGCCGCGTGCGGCCGAGTGCCACGGTACAGCACCACGGCCCATTGCAGGAATCTGGCGCCAAGACCGATGGCGCAGACCAGGTAGAGCAAGCCGCTCATGTGGATCACGTAGGGCATCAGGCTGACGGCCAGCAGCGTGCAGGTGTAAAGCAGGATGTGGATCTTGGTGTAGTGCTCGCCGTGGGTCACCGGCAGCATTGGGATGTCAGCCTTGGCATATTCCTCCTTGCGATGGATCGCAAGGGCCCAGAAGTGTGGCGGGGTCCAGGCGAAGATGATCAGCACCAACAGCAGCGGTTCGGCGCTGACGTGGCCGGTGGCGGCGGTCCAGCCGAGCAGCGGCGGAGCGGCCCCGGCCAGGCCTCCGATGACGATATTCTGCGGCGTCGCACGCTTGAGGAAACCGGTGTAGACCACTGCGTAGCCGAGCAGGGAGGCAAGGGTCAGCCATGCTGTCAGCGGATTGGTGAAGGCCAGCAACAAGGCCTGGCCAAGCAGTGCCAGCACCAGGGCAAAAGTCAGCGCGGCGGCCGGAGACACCCGGCCTTCGGCCAGTGGCCGTTTGTGGGTGCGAGCCATGACCGCATCGATCCTGCGGTCCACCACGTGGTTGACCGCTGCCGCACCGCCCGCACACAAGGCAATGCCCAGGTTGCCGAACACCAGCACGGTCCACGGCACTCCGGCGCGCGTTGCGAGGAACATCCCTACCAGTGAAGTGATGAGCATCAGCACCACCACTTTTGGTTTGGTCAGCTCCAGGTAGTCACGCCAGATTGCCTGGCTGTGACGTTCGCCGATCAGAATCGCCATGGCGTCTCTCCTTTTATTGTTATGGGCCCGGCTGAATGTTTACGCGGGCTGAAACGCCAGCGTGTCGGCTGCTTGACCCGAACCAGGCTGGTCCGGGCGTGGTAATTGACCAACACCATCGTCAGCAACAGCGCTGCGCCCCCGGCGTTATGGGCGACGGCAATCGGTAGCGGCAGGTGCAACAGCACGTTGCTGATGCCCAGGGTGATTTGCGCCGCGAGGGCGATCAGCACCAACCCGGCGAGTCGCGTCATGCCAACGACTTTCAGTTGCCAGGCGAGGCCAAGTAACACCAGGGTCACCAACATCGCGCCTATCCGGTGTGTCAGGTGAATCGCGGTGCGGGCGTCGCTGTCCAGTTGCCCGCCGAGGTAGTTCGGGCC
>Ga0209542_10020872_pt1 | contig 10323 bp, 8 predicted proteins | sample RifCSPhighO2_01_FD_184028 | JGI IMG/M metagenome (GOLD analysis project Ga0209542, IMG submission 184028) | Soil microbial communities from Rifle, Colorado - Rifle CSP2_plank highO2_0.1 (SPAdes) (version 2) | ecosystem: Environmental > Terrestrial > Deep subsurface > Rock core/Sediment ...
TAGGATGGGGCGGGGGATAGGGGACTTCGGCTACGAGGAGCTCATCCGGACCCTGGAGGACATAGGCCAGCGGCTGGACAGCGCCAACACGGAATTGGCGATTACCAGTGACCAGCTGATAGCAGCGGAGGCCAGACTGTCAGACGACCGGCCTGCAGCCATGGGAAGCCTGGCCGAAGCCCTGCCGCATCTGAGCAACGGCGCAAACAACGTTACTGCGGCGTATAACCGGATGATACCCATATGCGACGGCCTCTATGGGGAGTCGTGGCTTGGAACGCGGATATATGATCCAGGTATTTGGGCCCTGACCCCCCTGCCGGACCTTTGCAACGCAATGGAGGTGAACATCTTCACCAACGTGGATGAGGCACGGAGGGAGATAATTGGCGAGCTGCATCAGGTGGGAGATGGGGTGTTACCGCGCGGACCGACGATATTGATCGTGGGTGAGGTGAACGAGAGCGTGGATGAGGATGAGGTTGCATTGATGAAACTGCGCGCCAGTATCGCCAAACAGATATGCGGAAGATGCCTGGTGGGGATTCAGATAGACAACGGCCCGTCGGGAAGCCTGGGCGGCAAGGAACGGTTTACCAAGGATTTTGTTGCGGCGGAAAAGCTGCCGAATATCGATCCGGAATCATTGAACAATGTGGACGTGATCGCCATCGGCGTTTATCCGCATGAGTTTGTACAGGAGAATTCCGCGCTTTGTGGGAGTGATGAATTGTATGAAACCGTGCTGGAGGAGCTGCGCATATTCGGACGGCATATGCTGAGCGAGCCGGTGGAGAAGTTTACCCTGGTGAGCCGGATGGAGCTGGACAGAGACGTGGAACCGCAGTGCTGGGAGGATACCGGAGGGGAAAATATAAACGAGGATCCGGTGTATCGCCTGTTTGGCACGCTGGCGGTACGGCAACGTACGCTAACACAGAATGGTGTCCTGGGGATGATCTACTCTGAAACAGACGCGCTGGAGGAAACAGTGAGTGGAGGACGAACGTACAGCGACCAGTTCTGTTCATTGGAGAAGGCTTCGCGTTTACTCGTTTCGGATCCGGCGATCACGGTATATAACCAGATCGAACTGCAGGACGAGGTGACATGCCAGCAATGCGAAGCCGACGAGATATCGAGCGGCGCATGCAGCCGAACGTGCGGCAACGGGCGGCAGTGTACGATGCCCGAGGATGTGCCGGTAGATGGGGAGGACTTTTACCGCTGTCCGGATCAGGGATATCCTGGCCCCTCCATACCCTGCTCCAGCATAGAAGACAAGAATCTCGCCTGCCAGCGGGTATACGGGGACGGAAGGGTGGAACAGATACGCGTTCCGATGAGCGATCTGGATGCGGGATTCCCGGATGTGATTGCCAGTATTCCATATGGCTACCGGTGCAACGTAGACGATGAAACCGGACAGTATACGTTCACAAAAGTGGATGTAAGAGGCAAGGCCGGGGCACCGATCATCTTTTCCTACGGCAGCAATGCGGATGAGGATTGCGGGGTGCCGGATTTCAACCTGCCTGCACCGCAGCAATGTTCGGATACGAGCCTTCCGATCCGTGACTACCGCATCCAGTGCCAGTTTGAGGACGGACCGCCGGATCCCTGGCCGCCTCCGGCAATGCTTGAGCTGGAAATTGTGGATGGAGGATAAATATTTTAATCTCGCTGAATGATAGGTAGTATATGCGTGCACTTGCCATCATGATAGGTATGCTTGTTCTGGGCAGCATAGTGTACTCATTCGACTTAGGAGATGGAGGAGGGCTTCCACCAGGCATGCTGGAAGAACTATTGGGCAGTTGCGGCGTGTGCGGAGTCATCGATTTTCCGGATTCCTTGATCTTTGTATCCGACAATGAGAATGCGCAAGAGTTTCAGGTCACTCTGGTATACCGCGGGGAAGAAGGAGGCCTGGAACGGCGGCGGCCGGTAAAGGATGCACCAATCATGGTATACGTGGAGGGTGAGGTAGAGAACGAATTGTTCAGGATATATACGGATGAAGAGGGAAAGGCGCAATTTAGTTATGAAGATTATACGGAGGGATGCCACGATTTTCAATTTGTGTACTGTCATGACAGGTGGAGTTGCGGGTTTGATGAATGTTTATCCAGTATCGGCGTGGATCCGGCGGAATACGAATCTATGGGAAGCATACCCCTGGAGAGCGGCGAAAGCGAGCCTGCAGGAGCATCGGATCCGGCTGCGGTGAGGCCGGTTTCCACTTCAGCTACATATTGTCCGCCGCCCCCTTCGCCGGCAGGCATCGAAGCACCGGTATTCTGTTTGCCGCTGCTGCTATTGTTTGCATTGCTGGGGGGTGCGTTGTACATGAGCGGGAGGAATCCTTTTTCCGGATTTGATTTTTCCGCTCCGCGTTTGCACAAACCGTTTCAATACAGTGCGCGCGCACGCGGAATGAGTTTCAGCATGGCCGGCATTGCGGCCGCTGCCGGAAGCTTAGCCGCAGGTGCGATTGCCATAGGAAGCGGAAAAAAAGGAAAGGACGAGAAAGGCAAGGAAGTGGGTGGAATAAAAGGCGCATTGATGGGAGCGAACGAAGCAGTGAAAGGAGGTGGAGGCGGGCAAACGATAATGGGCCCAGGGGGGGTGCCATTGGTAGTAGGTGGACCGCAGGGGCATAAAGGTGAAAGGGGTTCAGAAAAGGTGCAGGTATCGGCCACGCCCAAGGAAACCATTATCAGGGCGGTTCCGTTTTTGGGGCGGGCACTGGGCATGGAAGGGGCGCCCCTGCTGACACGGATCGGATTCGGGCTGGCCGACTTGGTGCAGCACAGCTCCTTCGGGGTGTTTGCACGGTCGATTGACCAGATGACGACAGGCGGCAAGGGCAACTGGCTGGATGCGATTGTAAAAGGAACAACGCTCATGGGACTGGCAACAGCGACCAAGGCCCACGGCGAGGCAAGGGGGTTCCATACACTGGAAACAAGGGAAGGGAAGTTCCTGATGGACTTCGATCCGAAAACGGGCAGGGTAGGCATCTACAAGGAGAACGAGAAGGGAGAGCGGGTCGCAGTTGAACCGGGCAAGGCTCCAAAAAACGTGCAGGAATACGCCAATGATATCCCTTCGCAATACAACGTGAAAACCGATAAGGGCGAATTTAACGTTATGTACAAAGATGGGGAGGGGGACAGGCAGGGGACGTGGGTGGCATACAAGGACGGGAAGGAGACGGGTATTGCGGAGGCGCCGAAAGAAGTACATGCTGTCGTGAATTTCCGGAACGGGCAGATGGCCGAAGCGGCCTATGTGATCGGCACGGAAGCAGGACAGCAGGCCAAGGAGCTTCAGGAGCAGATCCAGGCCAAGATGGATAACCTGGGGATCAACGCAGGAGACAAAATAAGAGAGGCAGGGAAAAAGGAGCTGACGGCAGCAGACCGGCAGCAGATCGTGGCTGCGGCACTGGAGAATGTGCCGCCGGAGAAAGCGGCAGACATCGCAAAGGACATGGAACGGTACAACCAGCTGCAGGCAACGGCAGGCTCTGCCCGGCAGCTTAGCATCCAGCTGACAGAGGCCCAGGGCAAAATAGCGAAGGAAGGAATGAACAATGTTGCGGTCGATGTGAGCAGTGCAGGTGCGCATGCAGTGGGGGAGGTGGCCGCAGCGTATGCAGGCGCGCAGCCACCGGTTATAATGGATCCGAAAACAGCGGCAGAAAAAGGCATCAGTGCATCTGATCAGAAAATCTTGCAGACATTCATCGCGCAAAACAGTACGGTAAGCGATACCGGGGGGATTAAGGCGGTGGGCGGCACCTCATTCGCGGCGGCACTGGGGGAGAACCGCACCCTGGAGGGTGCATTCGCCAACAACCTCTACGTTAGTTCGGCTGCCGGAATGGGTTCGGTTGGTGGAAATGCTGGCGGGATGCACATGAATGGTGAGGCAGACTATGCCGCCACCAAGATGCGATTGTACCACAGCGGCATCATGGACACGCCGGAAGAGGCCAAGCGGGTGGATGGTTTGGAACCGCAACAGCTGGGTTACGTTAAACAGATGATGGATGCCGCCAGCGGCGAGCATGTAGTGAAGACGGTCAAGGGGCTCGAAGTGCCCACTGGAAGAGTGGAGTCTCTCGAAGATATGAAACCGATCAGGACGCAAGTAACCGAAGTAACCGCACCGCAGGATCCGCGCTTCCAGAAACAGATCCATGGGATGGTGGAGGATTACATCAACAACCCGCAGGCCCGCCAGCCGGAACACCGGAAGAATTACGACAAGATGATGGAGGGGGCAGCTTCGACAGCAACGGCCGCGGCTTCGGCCAAATACCTTTCCAAGGCAGAAACCGCATCATTGGTGGGGTTGAAGAGGATTGAGAAGGAAATAGAAAACTATGGGAAAGCCAGGAGCGATGCGGCCCGCAGTATGGTGGTGCAGGAGACCGTCCATGCTGCGAAAAGAGTGGAACAGGCAGTAGCGAAACAGATGGCCAGCAAGAAGCAGGACTAGCCGAAGGTGAATGCATACGCACGGAGTGGGCCATGGATACGTAGTTCCAACGTGTGGGAGGAGTAATCTGGCCCGTTAACGAGGTTGTATAACCGTTCTTCGCTTATCCGGGCCACACCATTCTGCACATCCACGCCTTCCGCCTCTGCGCCTATTCTTTGCCCATCCAAAAATACTTCCAGTTCGGCGTCCCCGGCCATCACCAAATTAACGACCTTTGCATGATATTGCAAAATGATTTTTCCGTCTTCGCTTTCCAGCACCATGTGATCCGGTCCGTTTTGCCAGGTGCCGGACAGGTAAATGAGGTTGGGTGCAATGGAATCCGGTTCTGCAAAGGAATAGCTTTCGCCTGGCTGCAGGAACGGAGCGTTGCCGATGGGTGCGCGGCGGAAAGAATGCCCAAAATAAAGTTCCGGCGTACCGATTTGGAAGAAATTTACATCGGTGGCATTTACAGCCGCATGCGTACGGGTAATGTTGGTTTGTTTTAAGTCTTCCAATGCGGCAACAATCTGCCGTTCGGTTTCATCATACGCCCCTTCCCCGAAATGGGTGTAGACGATGCGGCCTTCCTTGTTGATGAGATACTTGGCCGGCCAGTAACGGTTATGATAGGCGTTCCATGTAGCATGGTCGTTATCAAGGACTACAGGGTAGGGGATGCCATATTGCTGGACGGCAGCTTGAACGTTTTCCAAACGTTTTTCAAATTCGAACTCCGGCGCATGAACGCCAACAATAAGCAGTCCATCGTCCGCATATTGCGCGTGCCAGGATTTCAGATACGGCAACGTGCGTATGCAGTTGATGCAGGTATACGTCCAGAAATCAATGAGGATAACCTTTTGCCCGACATGCTCGGAAAGCGTGAACGGCGCACTATTGATGTAGGCTTCAATGCCCTGCAGCTCTGGCGCCTCCATGCGAACAGTGGTATCGGAGGGTACGGCAGCATCGAGAGAAGGCAGGGCATTAAGGAATACAAAGAGTAGGGCCACGAGAACAACAATGCCGACCAAAAGCTTCCCTAACTCATGCATTGGACAGGAATCCCTCCGCGAGGAACAGGTTGGCGACGACTACCAGCTGGTTGGTGAACACCAGGATGCCCAGGATAATGAGGATGACACCCATGGCATAATCAAAGTATTCCCCCCATTTGCCGTGGCGGCGTATGAAGCGCAGGGCTTCGGGCGTAAAGGCGCCGACTGCCAGGAACGGTAGTGCCAGACCGATCGAATAGCTGAGCAGCATGCCGAATGCGCTGCCGGGCTGGGTGAATGCGAGCGTAAGAATGCCACCCAGGATGGCGCCCACGCACGGCGTCCAGCCAATGGCAAAGGTCGCACCGAACAGGAAGGAGGTGAGGTAGGCGTATTTTGTTTGCACGGGTTTAAGCCGGCGTTCGGCTTCCAGGAAAGGGATGCGGATAAGGCCAAGGACGAACAGGCCGAAGATGACGATGACGATGCCACCGATCCGTCCCATCCAGAGCTGGAGATCATACGAAATATCCCGCAGCAGGCTGTTCAGGAGAACGCCGGCCAAGCTGAATACGATGGAAAAGCCGAACACGAAAAAAAGCGCATTCAGAAAAATTTTAGCGCGTTGGACTGTTTTGAACCCGTTGGATTGGAGGTCCTTTACGCTAACGCCGCCTAAATAAGATAAAAAAGCAGGTATGAGCGGCAGCACACAGGGTGAGAGGAAAGAAAAGAAACCTGCCAGGAATGCGGCGATTAAAGTGATTTCCACCACTAGGAACGCGCCTCCGTAATGGCAGAACGTATTTCCCCGCTGGAGATGGGCGAGAGGCTGCGATAGGCTTCTTCACCTTCGTCATTTAGAATAATTGTTGTATGCTGGTAGGGAACACCTAATGCCCGCGTGATCGCCCGGTCTTCGTCCGTTGTTTCCGGATCGTTGTAATGAACTTCAAACCCTACCACATTATCGTACGCCATTTGGTTGAATGCAGAAAAGATGTCTGGCCGTTCGGCAGCGCAAATCGGACACCATGTCGCGTAAAAGTACAAGTAAATGGTTTTGCCTTCGCTACGAGCGCGATTGAAATCTGCTTCATTGTAGCGGAGGTAGGGGGTAGTACTGCCGGCGATGCGTTCGCCCTGGTAGGTGGGAGGGGAATGTTGAAGGGGAGATGTTTCTGAAGATACAGCAGGAGGCTCTACTGGGGATGGGGAAGTTTCAGGCGATGGGATTGGCCCCGCAGGAGCCGGTGGTGGAACGCCCATTGGGGATGTCTCAGGATTAGATTGGGTGCACCCCAGGAAGAGAAGGCCAAATACGATTATCAGGATGATAGAATCTTTCATTGAATCACTTCCGGCTCACATACAACAGGGTGGCAAATCCCAGCATCTCCAGGATATGGATGAGGATGGCATATCCAGCTACGTCTTCGTTGTAATAGGAGCTCATGGTGAACTGGAGGGATAATGCGATGAGGTTGTGGAGCAGGAAAAAGGAAGCGAAAACGATGAGGCCCAATGTGAATGGGGCTTTCAGCGTATTGTAGTTGCAGACATACAGATGAAGCAGTACGAGTAATATGATTATGTTAATCGCATTTACAATACTGGCCAAGGTAAGGGGTTCCATGGATTAACCAGCTTCATCTGCTTTTTTAACCTTGCCCCAAATCTCATTCAGGATTTTTTTCCTGGATTTGGTAAACGGACTGGGGGAGTATAATTCGCCGTATTTTTTCTCCCGGTCAACTATTACGATATCGTTTTCCACCAATATTTCCAGGTGATGCTGAATGGTTTTGTAATCCAGATGGAGTTTTTTGGCCAGTTGATGCGGATTGGCCGGGCGTTTAAGAAGCGTGTAGACGATGCGCAGGCGGTTCGGCCCGCCTTTGGTTGCTCCGAATAGATACCAGAACAAAGTGTCGCTATCGCCAAACATGGGTTAAAGATAAAAGGAAGATATAAAAATAATAATCCATAGAGTTGATTATGCCCATGGAATATGATATACTTCTTCGTTTTTTAGCTTCTGCCATAGTGGGATTAGTTATCGGATTTATGCGGCGGCACAAGGCAGCCGGGCTGCGGACGTTTGCACTTATTTGTTTCGGAGCCACGGTTTTTACTATTGTTTCCATAGACCCGCGTCTAGGGGCAGAGGATCCTTCTCGCGGTATTGCACAGATTATCGCGGGCATTGGATTCCTGGGGCTGGGTGTGATTTGGAAATATGAGGGAAGGTTAACAGGACTGACCACGGCAGCGGCCGTATGGGTAACGGCTTCGCTGGGGATAATGGTGGGCCTGGCATTCTGGACCGAGGCCTTGGCCGCGACCGCGATTACGATGGCCATACTGTATTCCAAAGAACCGCTGGTAAAGGCAAAGATCGAGTAATAGCATCAGGAAAGCGGCAGCAGTTTTTTATTTTCCGAATAATCCACCGGGATCTCCACCACGCACAACTCGTTGCTCCGCGCCGCGGTGTTCAACGTTTCTTCCAGTTCCCCCGCCCGCTCTACGCGATAACCCTGGACTCCGAAGCTTTCGGCCAGTTTCACGAAATCCGGATTGGTAACTTTCACGCCGAAGGGTTTTTTTCCATGGCGGATTTGCGCCCATTCAATCGCACCATAGGCATTGTCGTTGAAAATGATGACGGTAAATGCAATCCCCAGCCGTTTCGCCGTTTCCAGCTCCTGCATATTCATGAGAAACCCGCCATCCCCGTTGGCAGAGAAAATTTTTTTGTCTGGAGCAGCCAGCTTTGCACCGATCGCACCGGGCACGGCGATGCCCATACTGGCGAGCCCATTGGAGATAATGACGGTGTTGGGCCGGTAGGTGGCAAAGAGACGGGAGATCCATAGTTTGTGCACCCCCACGTCCGATACCAGGATGTCTTTTTCCCGCATGGCTTTACGCAATGCAACCAGCACATGTTGGGGTTTGAACGGATAGCTGCACGTAAAACCGGTGCGTTCCTTTTGGATAAATTCCTTGAGATATCGGGGGGCAGCGTACCGGCGCTTTTTAATATGCGGGGCAAGTTCCTGAAGCGAAAACTGGAGACTGCCAACCATTTCCACGGCTACGGCATAGTGGGCGTCCACATATTCGGCAGCGATGGTGTCGATGCAGATTATTTTTTTGTTTTTGTCCGGATTCCATCTGGAGGGGGAATACTCCACCAGATCGTAGCCGATCGGAATAACGACATCGGCCTGGTGGAATTCTTCCAGGATGTGATCTTTGCCCGGCAGACCCAGCGTTCCCAGGGATAACGGATGCTTGCTGGATATCGTTCCCTTGCTCATGAAGGTTTTGGCTACGGGGATGTGGGTGGCCTCGGCAAAGGCGATAAGCTCGCGGTGTGCCTGCATGCGGACAACGCCATTGCCACAGAGGATAATCGGATAGCGGGAACGATTGATGATAGTTGCCGCCCTCTCAATGGATTCGGTTGCGCATCTCCCCAGGGGTAAGGAAACGACGGACAATGGTTTTTCCTGTGTTTTTTGGGCTGCAGTATCGTTGGATAGTTCGATGTGGGTAGCGCCCTGTTTTTCGCGGATGGCGGTGCGGAACGCCTTGCGCACGATTTCCGGCACGCTATCCGGTGTGTTGATGCGCGCGTTCCATTTGGTAATGGGACGGAAAGCCTGCACGATGTCGATATACTGGTGCTGCTCCTGGTGGAGCAGACGCGAATCGGCCTGTCCGGTAATCGCCACCAGCGGGGAGTGGTCGAGGTTCGCGTTGGCTACCCCGGTTGCGAGATTGAGGGCGCCCGGACCGAGGGTGGAGAGGCATACGCCGGGCGCATGTTTAATTCTTCCATACACATCCGCGGCAAATGCGGCCCCCTGCTCGTGGCGGGTGGTGATGAAGCGGATGGAAGAGGAGGACAATGCATCCAAAAACTCGATATTTTCCTCGCCGGGCAGGCCGAAGATGTATTCGACTTTTTCGTTTTCCAAGCATTGTACCATGAGTTCGCTTACTTTCATAGAATTACCTTTAGGGGGCGGTTATTTTTTTTGTCCAATGGGTAAGCGGACCGGTGAAATGGGAGGCGGCGGTTTCAATCCGGCTTTCGGCCTCCTCCAGGCTTTCGCCTTTGGCCAGCAGCACAATCGTACGTTCATGGGTGGTAAAATATTTTTTGTTTTTTTCTTCCAGCGATTCCACGTAATATTTCACACCCGCATCCCATACGGCACGCTCGTTCAGATCGATTTCCTTTTTCTTCTTGGGCTTTTCCGGATAGCCTTCGGGAACGAGGTATTTGGCCATGGTGGGGGTATCCTGAAAAGAAACCGGTTTCAACTGACCGTCTACCATGGACTGCAGGATTTCTGCCAGTTCGGTATGGAGCAGCCCAAAAACGTTCAACGCCTCCGGATTGCCCAGTACCGGACTAAAGTTCATGAGAATCGGGCCCCTTTTTGTGTATACGAACTCTGCGGATAGCATGCCCTTGAAAGGACGGTCCTGCTGGCGGAGGGCGTCGATGCAACGCTGGAGTGTGGCCTGGCTCTTTTCTACATCGGCGGCAGTAAGAAAGGGCAGGTAGCGGCCGGTACTGTAACTGGCCCATGCCCCGCCATATATTTTTCCGGGCTCCAGCCGCGGGACGGCCTGGACAGGAGGAGCAATGGAGAGGCGGCGGCCATCGGAAAAGGCATGGAGAACAAAGGGCGCACCGTCTACGATGCTTTGGATTAAAACGCCTTTGTATTTTCGCAACAGTTTCTTGCCGTGCTGGAGGGCGGCCTTTTTTTGGGCAGGTGCAAATGCGCGTGTCTCCACAAAGGGC
>Ga0209542_10020873_pt1 | contig 10322 bp, 7 predicted proteins | sample RifCSPhighO2_01_FD_184028 | JGI IMG/M metagenome (GOLD analysis project Ga0209542, IMG submission 184028) | Soil microbial communities from Rifle, Colorado - Rifle CSP2_plank highO2_0.1 (SPAdes) (version 2) | ecosystem: Environmental > Terrestrial > Deep subsurface > Rock core/Sediment ...
TAACCCTTTTCCGGATAAATCGCGTTTTTTGATCGCTCACGTTCGGAAAGCGGAACACGAATGTCGTGCATGATCGTGACCTCGATTCGCGTATCCGGCAAATCTTCCGATGAAAGCGGCTTGAACCTTGAATCCCTTGAGGAAAGAATCGCCGCCTCGGCAATACCCTCGCCAAGAGACATTCCTTCAACCACTGATGAGCCGCGCAGACGGCCTTTTACCCACAAGGCCACGTCAACATCGGTCCGCAAAGAAAACCGCGGAGGGAAAGCTAAAAAATAGTTCCTTTCGAGACGACTGGCATCCTCTAAAAATTTTTGTAAAGCGTCGCGTGCGATTCTGAACGCGGCCACGCGTTTTTCATCGCTGAACCCCCAACGCAAGGGTTTTATTGTATGCGGCCGATTTTTATTTTCCAAGACCTCAATCTCCGGAGAGGAAAAAATTAAAACCCACTGCTCGCCCGACAATGATATATCCGGTTTTCTTATGATAAACGCGGCCTCTGATTCTTGAGGAGGGCTAATTTTTTTTGGCCTGTCTCCGGATCGCAACGGAAACTCAAAACGATAAAAACCGCTGTACTTTCCGAAATCAACTGAGACAAAATCGTTTTCGCCGACTACTTCACTCAGCCATTCAAAAATAGCGTTGAGCAACCTCTTATTTTCGTTGAAAAAGGTAAACATACTACAACGTAATACTACTTGTGCGGTACCCAAAAAATCAAGTCAAATGCGCGGCGGCTCGCCCACGCAAGACGCGTTGACAAAAATATCGCGAAAGGACGGTTCGCCATACCTGCTTGTCCTACGTCAAGATTTCTAACAACAACTAATCCACACCCTTCACCCAGCACAACATTCCAACATTCTCAAGAATGTTGGAATGTTGTACGACGGTATGGTATACTAACGGTAGGTACGGGGGTGGGTATATACAAGGATAAAACCCTACGATATGGCAACTACACAAAAAACAGCGAAGCAGCTCGAGCGACATATGAAAGGCGTGGCAAATCACCGACGTATTGATATTTTATTTTTGATCGCAAAACAGGACGACATTACGCTCGAGGAAATTGCCGAACACCTGAACTGCAATATGAAGACGGTATCGGAACACGCGCGGCGACTCGCCCAAGCAGGACTCGTGGACAAAAAATACCGGGGAAGGACTGTCCAACACACCCTTTCGCCCTACGGCAAAATCTTCCACCGATTCCTCACAACATTCTCACATTCTTAAGAATGTGAGAATGTTGTTTTTACGGTATCCAAAAAATCAAGCGTCGCGCATTATTACTAACTATTCGCTTATTCCCGCCGGTGGTGGGCAGGCGCACAAATAAGCGAATAGTTCCGCGCCTGCCTGAGTCCTTCTGCATAGTCCACTGTCGCAGACGACTGCGCTCACGAGTTCGCCCGAAACTTCTCATATTTCCGCGAGAGAACGCTTAATCATAAATTCCACATTCTCGTTCGCATTTTGATATGCGATTCGTATGCCGGGGTGATGCGCCCTCCAGATGCGAAATATTTCGTCGGTAAATCCTTGCCCCACCGTTTCGACTCTCTCAAAGTCGAGAAGAATTTCTTTGAACCTTTCAAGACCGAAAGTAATTCTTCGCGCCTGCGACCGGGATATGTATGAATCTCCTGTTTTGTAGAGATCCACGATTACTCTCGTTTTTCCGAATTCGAATGCGTCTCCGGAATAGTCGCGAAATATGATGTCGAGTTTTCGCTTTGAACGAAGTCCGATCCGAAAAAAAACTTTTGTCCCTTGCGTATCTTTCACTTCACGGATAAAGATGTCGGAAATTAGATTATCGAATATAAGTTTCTTTTTGCCGCTCTTTATTTCAATCGCGTCTCCGGCTTTTGAAGTAAAAAAAATGCCTTCGCCCGTATGCGCTTCCGGCGCGGTCGTCTGTTTGCCTTTTAAGAGGTCTTGAATTGCTTCCATTTCGTTCCGGAGGCCTCGGGTCTTCATGATGTTCCTGAAAATACCGATTCCTGCATCGAAGACGACAAATTCGACCGCCTCGCGGCCGCGCGACATGGTAATTTCGATCTTTTTCGAGCGGGAGTGTTCGATTGCGTTATTCACCATTTCCGTAAACGCGTAGTCAAGAATACGCGCCACAGATACCGGCAGATTCTTGAAAATTCCGGTGCTCTGTTTGATCTCGTCGAGAATGACATCCTCCGATACATGTTCGTTTCTGATTATTTTCCGTATGCGGAGAATTGCCTCCCTCGCTTTCTTTGCCTGCATCGACGCGCCGGAAACATATCGCGCTTGGTTCGCCTTTCCGATGAGAACAATCTCCCCCGCGCGCTCCAGTTCGTTCAAAAAACGGTTTACATATACCCGCGAAAATCCTGTTTTCTTCACAATATCCGAGGTTCGTATTTCCCCTTGTTTTCGAATCCGGCTTTTAATGAATTTTTGTATGTCCATAGAGCGCTATAGCGTTATTTATTTACGACTTTAGTATATACCTAAAATCTAAAGTTGTAAACAAGTCGTACATTCGCCTTATATTCCATAATTGCATTTTGAAAATTTTTTGAGCGCATCGTGGGGATGCGCTCAATTGTTTCCTCCTCCCCGCATTCTGCGGGGTGTTGATGGTGTGTTGAAGAACTAGTCCTCGACGCGGTCGCGGCGAATATTGAATTTCATTAAAAATTTGCATTTTTAAGGATTTACGGTATAGTATCTGAAGCACAAAAGGGGATAGCGAGAATGGAAGAAAAAACCGGACCGTCTGTTCTCATCCTCTGGGACATTGAAAACCTCTTCATCCCCGCGATGAAAGATCCCGAGCTTCAAAAACAGCGGAAGGAGCACATCCTCCTTGCGATCGCGCACGCGATTGAGCAAACAGCAAAGACGCGATTTGGAAAAGTCGGGATGCGGATTGGTGCGATAAGCGTGCCGCGCGCGAAAAAAGGATACTCCGCGATTTACGCACGGAGAAAAATTCGAGAAGAAATGGCGGACATGGCTTCACTCGGATACAATGTTTTACTCGTTCAGCAAACGGCTGACGCGGCGGACAACGGCATCGTCAAGATCGGAAGAGCGCTCGTAAAGACCGGAGAATTCTCGGCTTGCGTCCTTGGAACCGGCGACGGGAAGGAGCCTTTCACGACGTTTCTCCACGAACTGAAAGCGCTCTCAATACCAACGCATGTCGTCTCCTACCAATATGTCCCGGAGACGATAAAGCAAATGGGGGCGTCATATTCAATCATTGCGGGAGACGTCCGCGGTGTTCTCAAAAAACTCTTCGGATCACAAGAAGATGTGGAGCGATTCGCAGAAGAAATTGCTCCCATACACGAAACGGCGGCGCTCGTGACGCTCCGGGAAAGCGTCCGGAAATTCTTCGACAGAAAAAACGGCGAGGCGATACCCGAGGAGCACCAGCGCTGGATCCAAAAACTCATCCAGTTCACAAAAACGAAAAACAGGAGAAAACGCGTTGGGCTCACCCATCGAGAAATCACGGACTATCTCATGCACCATCGAGATAGAATCTGGCAGGAGCCCCGGCCGAGCGAAGACGAGATTCGCGACCTTCTCGCCGGACTCATTGGGTTTACGGACCTCTTTGAACGGGGAACTACCTATTTTCTGAACCATCTTTCGCGACTGTTGGAAAACAATCAATAAACCGAGAGCGCGCTCCCTTGCGGAAGCGCTTTTTTGTTTCACTTCAAAAACTTGCTTTTTTATTGTGTTTGATGTATAATATATTTTAAGAACCTTTATTGGATCCAAACCTAACCCAGACCCGCCAAAAACGCGGGAGAAAGGCAGGAAGAAAGATGGCACGGAGCTGGAAGGGATTCTACGCGTGTATGGCGCCGGCCGTGAGCGGGCTCGGCGCAAGGTGCCGGAACGAGGCAGGGCCTGACGGCTTCTGCCCCGCGCACCCCAAGGCGGAGCCGGTGAGCCCGCCGACAACGGTTCTCGTGAAGTTCTCACTCTCGGCGAACCTCTTCAACCGTGCCGAGCAGGCGGGGATCCCGTCGCGCGTCCGCTTCATGGACGAGACCCAGGCCAGACATGCCCTGGAGGCAACCCTCACCAAACGGAGCTTCACGGCGTACCGCCCCGAGGGCGACACTGGATGCGCGGTCTTCACAAGGCCGGGCTCGAAACAAGGGGTCCCGAACATCACAGACATCACCGCTATCTGCAACGAAATCGCGCAGACCCGCCGCCGTCTCGTCGATGTCCACCTCGAGGCAAAGCCGGATGCGCACCAGGGCGGCCAGCTCGTAGCGGTGTACTCGAACGAGCTCCAACTCGGGGAGAAGACGCCCGTCAAACTTCCAGCCGACCTCGAGGGAATCGTCTTCCTGCGAAGCGTCTGGGAGTGCTTTGTCTGGGACAACCCGGCCCGCAGAAAGGCCGTCCTCAACCTGAAGGGCGTGGACACTCTCATCGAGTTCCACGTCGTGAAGGAGGCCGATGGGATCATGCAGATTCTGAAGCCGAAGATGGAGGCCCTCACGGAGATGCCGGCCGCGATTCTCGCGAAGTCCTGGGTCTCGCGGACCTCGACCGTGAACTTCCGGGCGCGCAAGGACCTCGCAGGTGCGAAGCTACCCTTCACCCGGCTTCTCTGGGCGGAGGGTCACTGGGACGCCAAGACCATCACATAGCACCAACAAGAAGGGGGAGATCTATCGAGCGAACGAGGCCCGACGCGCAAGCGCCGGGCCTCAACACTTTTTCAAGGATTTACAGATTTAAAATTTCAAGATTTCTTTTCTCGCACCACGAAAAGCTCGCGAAACTCATTTTCCTTCAAAGCCGCAATCGAGCCGGTTCCAAGAAACATTTTCGAATCAATTTCTTTTGCCGAAATTCCGGGCAATACCGGCTCGCCGGACGATAGCACAAACAGATGTGAGAGAAATGTTGTCGCGTATGATCCTTTTTCAAGAAAAAAATCAAGAATAACTCCTCCTTCAACAATCTTTCGGCCGTAGAGTTTCATTTTCTTTAAAACCTCAACATCTTTTTCCATCCGTTGGACATACGGAAAATTTTTGAGCGCCTGAAACGGCGGACGTATTCCGTGCGCATCGAAAAACTCTTTATATACATCGTGTGTCCTTGAATCGCCGGAAAGCGCAAGCGGGAGTGAATATGGAACCTCTTCTCCGTGCGCAATCAATCGTGAAAGCGTTACATTAAAAAGAAAACTTGCGTAGGCATATATCCAAAGTTTCACCTGCTCGGGAACCGTATTGAGCGCGCCTGCAAAATCGTCGGGGTACCCGCAAAGATGCACAATCATTTTTCGTTCGGTTTTGAACGAATAGGGGAGGACTGAAAGCTTTTCCAAAAGGCGCGGCCAGGAGCCCCAGAGCGAAGCAAGCTCATGATGAAAATTCCTGAAATAGGGGATTTCATATTCTGACGACTCAAGAACCGACATTTTTACTGCCTCTTCAAAACGGCCCTGCAAAATCAAAAGCCCGAGCTTATGGGATAGAAGCCGAGGCGTGCCGAAGCGCTGGAGATAGAAAAAATTCCAAAATCCGTTTTCTTCGATATCCGCGAGCTTCTCTTCGAGCCACGCCTCGGAAACCTGGCCGGCGGTGCGGACAAAAATAGTGAAACGGTTTCCGGCAAGATCCCCGATCTGGAGCGCGCCTTTTCCGACAGAGATATTTTTCAAAAAAAAGTTCGGCGCGCGGAAATTCTCAAGCGCTTCCGGCCGCATGCCCCTGAAAGAAACCGATTGCGAAGTAATCGCATGCTTATCTTTAATCCCCGCGATTCCTATTTTTACGCGATCAATTTCGAACGAGCGCGATAGCTCCGCCACCGCCTCAAAAGAATCAATGCCCATTTTTACAAGATCAGCCCAAACGGTGCGAACCTCTTCTTCGGGGGAGACCTTAGGAATTTCATCCGAACCCCCGTCAACGGGATGGAGCAGGCCGTCTTTTGAGACCTCCTCAACAATAAAATCCTCCGGATAGAGCTTTAGGTGCCCGGGGGTACGCTCGCCGAATACCACGTCTATTCCCACTTTCGCGAGCACGGAATCGTTTTCCTGAAAAAGCATACGCAAAAATTGCTCGGGTGCGCGTATGCGCTCGACATCAAGAAACTCTTTTTCCTTTTTCCGGCCATCAAATCCCGCGCTTTGCGATTTTTCTTTCACCATCAAATGCAGTATATCGCGACTATATCAGTTTGACAATAATATATTTTTATGGTAATTTATCACATAAAGGAGGTGCCTGACATGGCACAAAGAACGAGAAGTACCCCTCTGGTTCCTTCCGAAGAAAACCCCGTCATCGGCCGAGCGACCGTAAAAGCGCTTATCCTTGACCAAACGCCAGGGGACGAAAAATTCCTCTACGCGGTTGAACGGGAGTCACCATTCTGGGCTCTTGGAAAAGACGGAAAACCCATGCGTCTTACAAAGCGCAAAGGCAAGGGCCATCTCGGAGGACGAGTGGAAGAAAGCGAAGTAGAGTATCTCGAGATGCTTCGCAAAAACTCCGCTCTCAAAAAGCGGGGGGTAAACATCGATGAGATCCTTACCAGCATCGGGGGGGAGCGCGACTACTTCCTCGCGCTCATCCGGGAGATCGAAGAAGAAAGCGGAATTCCGCCGGAGCACTTCGTGACCAAGATCGATCATCAAATCACCTGGAAACGTTCCTCCGACACCGACAACCACGAGTGGATACTCTACCTCGTTGACGGACAGGGGCTCCAGGAACACGTAAATCGTGCGGCGATCAAGGACCCGAAGCTCATAAAACTCCTCAGAACAAACAAGGTTGGCTGGGCGAGATTCCGGGACTTCGGGCTCCAGAAGACGATCTTTGCGCCCCGAAATCGGGAAGAACGCAACGCACGGGAAGAAGCCGGCGACGTCTGGTTCTATACCGGACACGCGGTCGGCACCTCTGCGATGCTCCTCATGATCGGAAGGCGCGACCTCTTTGAGCTCACGATCGCGCAGATGTCACACGGTCAATTCTTCACGCGGCCCATGCTTGAGATGCTTACTGACCGCGGAGAGGATGACGTCATTGTGCGCCGCCTCCGATGGAGGAATTTTACCCCCACGGAGAATCTTGCACGGCGCATCATGCGGCACTTGATCGCCCTCGGCCGCGAGCCATTGCTTCGTGCTCTCACCCTGCGCGATCCGGCCTATAGCGAACTCCTTCAAGACGAGCTTGAAGAACAAGGGCTTATGCCGACCCTATACGACAGATCCTCACGAGCAGCGGGTTCGATCGAGGCAATCGAACCTGTTGAGTCCTCATTCCTTGGCGAAACACCTGACCCGGAAGACGAAGATCCGTTCTTCGCCGACTTGAAAGAGCGGGCCACCCGCGGATTCTAGCAAAGGACGACCACAAGTCGTCCTTTATTATTGTCATCGTTAAAAAGAACAACCGCCAAGCGTAGCTTGACGGTTTTTTCACCTCCTTTGGTTTTGTGCTGTTAGAGTTCGATTGCGCGGTCCTCCTCGCGGTCTGCGCGCGATGTCTTGATGACACCCGCGAAGTATGTCTCGAACCAGTCGAACGCGTCGGATGTTGCATGCGTGAGGAACAGACGCTTCGTTTGAAGCCGCGCGAGGTCGCTCCCCGAGAGATACTCCCGGAGATTTCCTTCACGTCCGCGGCGCTCCCATTCCTCGATCGCGGTTCTACCCACGCCGAAGAGTTCAAGCGCCCGCCCCACAGCCGGCACTCGGTGCTGGTGGCCCGTGAGTCGATACTGATCATGCTCCGCGCGAACGCGTATGCGCTGGAATGTTTCTCCGCTCTCGTTCGGAGCCCCTTCGATCAGAACCTCTTCGCCCGGACTAGCATCGAGCACGCGCCTGATATTCGTACCAAGAGCCGCAAAGCCCGTGGATACGACGGCCGATCTCTCGTCCTCAAGACAGGAAACAAGGTAGTCGGTCGCAGGACCATGGCCCATGCCGGATGGAGTAAAGATCCGTGCGCCTCGGGCTGACTCGATGACGCTTTTACGCGTCACCTCCTCGCCCTCAAACCAAGATCCCACCATGACCGCACCCGAAAGATCGAATTCACCAACATCGCCCCACGGATACTTCTTGAGGATATTGCCGATCCGATACGCAGACGGGCCGTCACCGTAGACAATGCCCTCGGTACCGGCGCGCTCAGTCCGCCGCAAAAGCTCGTGGATAAGAATTTGCCACCGGACAATCGAGAACGTGGTAGCAATCCACTTGCCGCCCCTCTCAACCACGCGCGTTGAGTCGTCCGCCATTCGATCAAGCTCACGGTCCCAGTCGGGAAGCTCGCCTGCGCCATTCGTGCAGTCAACCGACAAGATGGCGTCACCGCGACCGGTCAAGAGCCAATCAGGTGGCAAAAGAGGAGCTGGCGGAATAATGAGCTGCCGATGGAGCGAGTAGTCACCCAAGAACGCCATCTTGCGAACAACGCCGTGTTCGGTAAACCGGAAGATGAAAGAACACGCGCCGTGGATGTGGCCTGCGGGCCACACCAGGACTTCAACTCCAGGCCCGAGAACGATCACCTGCGGAAACGGGACCGCGTACTTTTCTGCAAGCTCGCAAAATTCCATTGACGGAACAAGGTCAAATGGGAAATATGCGAGCGGCCCCATGCGGTCGCGGTTGTAGGCCTGCTGGAATATATCCGCGAGAACATGATGGGAAAGAAGAGCTGCTGTGGTTGTGGTTGAGATCACCTTGGCATCCGGCGCCATGTATTTCATGAGCGCAGGCGCGTACCCGCAGTGATCAAGATGCGCATGAGTGATGAGAACAGCATCAATCTTCTCGCCCCCAAGAATTCGCTCGAGGACTTCGAGATTGACTGCCTTCCAGCCGCCGATCTGTGAGGGTTCGAAGCCACAGTCAACGAGAAACCGCCATGTTCTCCCGAGGATAGTTACGACGAGAAGGTAGCATGAGGGTCCGAGCCGGTAGCGCGCGGACGGGCCTACTGCCCCACCAAGAATGAAGTAATTGATTTTCACTGCACCCACCTCCTTCCTTTCTGGGAGTGTTGGTTTGAATTGTCTCCCGAAAAACGCGCACAATAACAAGAAAAACGCCCTTTTCAGGAGACAATTCCGAAATCAAAAATTTTAAGGTTCTACACATCATTCACTATACCACATCTATTGACTTTTTTCAAGTTTTTTGATAGAATACATTTTAAGATCTTTGAGATGCGAAGCTGGAATGACCAGCCTCGCTACCTCACAAAACAGGCACGAGAACATCGAGACAAGGAGACCGAGATGACAGACCAGACGCAAACGCAGCAGTCGATCCCGATTCCACCGCTCGCGGTACGTCTCACCGAGAAGGATGGCTGGTGGGGCAAGATCGTGCTCGCGGCCGCGAAGATCGCGGTTGCGCGCAAAAACGGCAAGGACGCACCCGTAGACCAGGGTCGGCTCATCGCCGAAGGAGTCCAGGCAGTCAAGACCTCCGACCGCTACCCCATGTTCTTCGGAGACATGGTGGCGCTCGGACTCTCCGGCCTCATCAAGCACCCGGATCCGGCTGGTCGCGACGCGATCCGCCAGATCGAAGAAGCGCTGAACGAGCTCAAGAAGAGGCACGGCGACAAGCCGCCTCACGCCTACCCGCCCAAGGACGCAATCGCGTTCTACGAGTTGATTACCCGCCTCGACGCGGGCATCGACGCAATCGACAACTCGCCTTCCTGCACCGCGATCATCCTCGACCGCAAGGCCGGGAATCGAGTTCGCGCGTTCTCGATCTTGAGACGCGCCGTGGGCATCACCCGAAGCGGCCACTACCGCGAGGGCGACAAGCTCAAGCAGTACGACGACTTCACAAGAATCAACCAGGACGGGATGCGCGCGCTCCTCCAGATGTACGGGGAACACATGCATGCCCAGGGCAAGCCCGTGATCAGCGCTCCCACCGAGGTCGTGATCTCGAACGAGGAAGACCAGTTCATCGGAGACCTCGCGAGGTCCGCGGCAGAGGAGAAGGCACGCCGCTCGGAGACCGACGAGGAATGGGCCTACAAGACCTGTTCTCTCTGGCTCGCTGGCAAAGAGCCGGATGACGACGAGGGGCCGACAGGCGAGAACGAGCGTATCAATGCGCTCAAGGACGAGGTGAAAAACCTCACGGACAGCGTCAACATCTTGAAGGCGCAGGTAGAGGCGACCGCAGACCCCGACATGAAGAGCGCGGGCCAGACCAAGCTGACGCGCCTTCGGAACGATCTCCAGACCAAGACGGACGAGCTCGTGGCGCTCGAGAA
>Ga0209542_10020874_pt1 | contig 10322 bp, 7 predicted proteins | sample RifCSPhighO2_01_FD_184028 | JGI IMG/M metagenome (GOLD analysis project Ga0209542, IMG submission 184028) | Soil microbial communities from Rifle, Colorado - Rifle CSP2_plank highO2_0.1 (SPAdes) (version 2) | ecosystem: Environmental > Terrestrial > Deep subsurface > Rock core/Sediment ...
GAAATCACAGCAAGGACCGGGGGAGGGGATCCGAGCATGAACGCGAGTCTGCGTGTTGCGATCGACAATGCAAAAGCAGATAGCGTGCCGAACACAAACATCGAGCGCGCAATCAAGAAGGGAATAGGGGAGGGGAAGGGCGAAGCAATGGCGGAGGTGATCTACGCCGCAACGGGTCCTGAGGGCACTGCATTCTTGATCGAATGCCTCACGGATAATACGAATCGGGCACTCTCGAATGTGAAGGCAGTCCTCGGGAAAAACGGTGGTCGATTTGCAGAAACCGGATCTGTTACCTGGATGTTTGAGCAGAAGGGAATTGTGGTTGCGGCTTCCACAAAAACTCTCAGCGAAGAGGAAGAGCTCACACTCATCGAGGCTGGCGCAGAGGATATCGCACAGGAAGAAACTCTCATTACGGTGACGACGGATCGTGCTGGTTGGGGGAAAGTGCGTGACCTTTTGAAGCTGCAGGGGCATGAAATTGATTCTGCAGGACTCAAGTATGTTCCCAAACAAACAGTGGTGATCACCGATCAGAAAATTGCAGAAGAAGTGATGCACCTCATGGAAGCATTGGAAGAGGATGAAGATGTTGCTGAGGTGCACACGAATGCCACATGGTAGACTTCATGAAGAATGACTCTCGTGTCTCTTGAACATCTTCTGCCTTTCCCACTCCAACTCTTTTTTGCATTCCTCCTTGGTATTGCACTTGGAAGCTTTGGGACGATGCTCCTTCATCGGATGCCCCGTGCAGAGAATTTTGGGGGGCGCTCCGCATGTCCCCTGTGCGGACACACACTCGCATGGTATGACCTCTTTCCGCTCCTCAGTTACCTCTTCCTCCGTGGACGATGTCGATCCTGTGCCGCACGCATTTCGCCACGCTACCTGATCGTGGAGTTCGTCACGGGCGCGTTGTTTGTTGCCGTCGCTGCTCTCTTTCGTGATCTCCCGATTGTTCTCCTCATCCCTCTCTCCCTTGCGCTCCTCATGGTGCTCTTCATCGCATTCTACGATGCAGAGACACAGCGGATCCCCGATATCCTCACGGCAGTGCTCGCATTCATGGCACTCCTCTATCAGTTCGGACGCTTGCTCCTGATGCCAGGGGAAACGCCGCAGTCGCTCTTCTTTGGTGCACTCTTCATCGCACTCTTCTTTGGTTCACTCTGGATCGTGAGTCGTGGCCGGTGGATTGGGAGTGGGGACATTCTGCTGGGTGCATCGCTCGGAGCACTCCTCGGATTTCGAGAGAGCATCCTCATGCTCTTTTTTGCGTACACCATCGGGGCAGCAGTTGCGACAACACTCCTCCTGAGTGGAAAAATTCACCGCAAATCACCCATTGCATTTGGACCGTTCCTCGCCCTGGGATCATTCATCGCACTCTTCGCAGGGGAAAATATTCTGGAGTGGTACGTATCGCTCTTGCGATAGGAGAAGGCATTCACGCATACAAAAAAACGGGGCTGCTTCCTGCTGACAGAATCGGAAGGAAACAGCCCCGCTTCGAGCGCCAACCGGTACTTTCTTCGAGAGGGACATGCCCTTCGCCGTCCCCAGTTTCTTGGGGGAGGAAGTGACCTGCTGACGAAGGACATTGTAGGAGAATTCCGCTATATGTCAAGAATTGCACCATAGTGCAGAAACCTTGCCTCCATTGTCCCCTGGAGCAGATTGTGATAGAATATTGAGAAACCAAAAACTCAAAACCATGCCTCAAAAAAATACTGAACCTGCGGCTGCGGGCAAGAGCATCCTCATCATCGAGGATGAAAAGCCACTTTCGCATGCGCTCAAATTGAAGCTTACGCATGAGGGGTACAACGTCACAGTTGCGGAAAATGGGGAGGATGGATTGCAGGCAGTTGAGCACGGCACATTCGATCTCATTTTGATCGATATCATCATGCCAAAAATGGATGGCTTCACCGTGCTTGGGAGACTCCACGAGCTCGGCAAGTCCTCGAATGTGATTGTGCTGAGTAACCTAGGTCAGAAGGAGGACATCGAGAAGGCGAAGGAGCTTGGGGTGAAGGAGTATATGGTCAAATCCAATACACCGATTTCACGCATTGTGAATAGCATCAATACGTTCCTCAAATGAAAAATAAAAATCAAATACCAGAAGAGTCGGCACTACCACTAGGGGAAATTCTGCTTTCACGCGGTGTGCTCTCTGCAGAAGAGTTGCGTGTGGCACGGGAGAAGGCAGAGAGCTCGCTCCTCTCGCTCGAGGATGTGCTCCGCAAGGAGAAGCGCATCACGGATGAACTCATGCAGAAAACTCTCGAAGATCATTTGCACTCGCTCCTCCCCAATGCAGAGCGATCGAAGCCCGCCATACGGCACGAGACCTCAGCAATTTTTCGTGGCAGAGCAGCCCTTCCATCTCCACAGCCACTGCAGCAGGTACGTGATGTATTGGCACGGCGCGCTCTTCTGCGCGCTGCACGACGTGCAGAGAATGCACTCCTCCGGCAGAAGCGGAGGGAGGCGAGTGCAGAGAATGTGCAGGAATCTGTAGAAGTTCCCGCTCCACGAGCTCCCCTGATTCGCTCCCTCGTACAGCGTCTGCAGAGGGCACAGAAACTTCGAAAGGCCAAAACTACCGAAACTCAAAAAGAGGTGAGTCAAAAAATGGCAAAAGTAGCAGAAGTCCAAGAGGAGCAGGCACCGAAGAACGTTGCGGAGGAAGAGGCGCAGAAAAATAAAGAGGCAGAGCTCGCAAAAAAGGAGGCAGAGCGCCAGGCAAAGATCGAAGAGGAGAAGCGCGTGAAGGAAGAGGCTCGGAAGAAGAAGGAAGAGGAACGTGCAAAAAAGGAGGCAGAGCGCCAGGCAAAGATCGAAGAGGAGAAGCGGCTCAAGGAAGAAGCTCGGAAGAAGAAAGAGGCAGAGCGTTTAAAGAAGGAAGAGGAGCGAAAGCAGAGAGAGGAACAGAAGAAGCGCGAAGCAGAGGAGCAGAAGCGGAAAAAGGAGGAGGAAGCACGCGCGCGTGCCGCAGAGAAAGAGAAGCAGAGACTAAAGAAGGAGCAGGAGAAGAGTGATCGCATCCGGAGAAAGGCCGAGCAGAAAGCAGAACGTGTACGCAATGCCATTCTCCGCCGCGCCGCGCGTGCGGAGCGCCGCAAGGCGCTGCTCCTCACGATGCAGACGATGTTCATTCCGCATAGGAGACCGAAGGAAACCGGTGCAGAGGAAAGGCAGCTCATCGATGAGGCACGCAAGGAAGCGTTCAGGCAGGTCTTGATCGAGCACGAGAAGCAGAAGTTCCAATCTGGAGAGCAGGCAATGACGCTTCCACAGCAGCAATCTAGCCAACAGGAAACAGGAAGGAGCGAGGGAATCATCTCAACTATCCTTGTGGATTCGCCGGATCGCGTGGTGGTATCGGCGCCCCGGCATATCTCACAGGAATCCGCGACAGGTGACCATACAGGCATGGATATGGTTGCGCCGCTCGCAGAGCGCGATAAACAAGCACTCTTCACACGGATTCGGGAGCTCGAGGCTGAGGTGAAGAGTGGTGCAACCGCACCCCTCCTTCCTGAAGAGGAACGCGCGCAACTCCAGAACGAAAAAAATGAGCTCCTGAAGCAGATTGAAGAATTGAAAAAGAATGGAGCATCAGTGCAAGCCTCTTCAACGAACCTCACAGCAGAACGCGAAGCCTTGGAGAAGGAGCGCCAGGCACTCGCCGAAGAGCGCCAACGACTCCAAAGCGAAAAACCTTCTCCGACAAGGCGGGGGAAGAGCGATTTCGCAGAGGAACGCGCAGAGTTTCAGACCGAGAAAAATGAGCTCCTGCAGAAAATTGAGGAGTTGAAGAAGGCGGCAACCGCGCAGGTTCCTTCGGAAGAGAAGAGCACGCCCTCTCCCGATAAGAAGATGATCGCAGCGATCGAAGCAGAATTCGAAAAGAAGCTGAAGGAGAAGGAAGTTGAGTTTGCTATGGAGAAGAAGGAGTGGGAAAAACTGATAGAGGAGAAGTTGGTCGCGGAGAAAGGCATTGCTGCAAAAGATGAAGCACTGAGCAAGAAAGATCGGGAGCGCGATCGTTTCCAGGCAATGAAGGACGCACAGCGCGAAGCGGAAACCTCATTCGAGAAAGAGCGCACACAGTGGGCAATCGAAAAGGAACGCATTCGGCAGCAGGCCATTGCAGAAGCTGAGGCCGGGTTCCTCTCCAAGATGAAAGAGGGGAGTGGGTTCTTAGGGGTACGACACCGCGATACCCTCACGAAGGAGATTGGTAAATGGCAGAAGGAAGCGGAAAAATTGGCCGAGGAACGCCGTGCGCTTGAGCGCCAGAGAGTGCTCCACGAGGAGGAGCAGCGCATGCGCGAGGAGAAGCGAAAAGTGGAAGAGGAACGTGTGCATCTGGAGCGAGAAAAAGTAGCGGATGAGAAGCTGGCACTGGAATCGGAGGAGGAACATGCAAAGAGACTCAAGGAAGAGGAGAAGCAGCTCGAGGAGGAGCGCAAGGAACTCAAAGCAGTCGAGAAATCAAAGAAGCAGAAGGCGAAGAAGAAAAAGAAAGGAGAGAAGGGTGAGCAGAAGGTCGAAGTAAAACCCTCCCTCGATATTGGACAGATTCTCGTTGCCCAAAACTACCTGGAACAGGCTGAGTACGAAGCCGCCAGGAAGAGCGCCGAGGAACGAAACGTCACCCTGGATCATGTCCTGCGGGAAGAAGGACTCCTCACGAAGGATATCATCCAGAACGCCGTCGCAGAGCACTACCACATGCCATTCGTGGATGTGGGGACGAACCCGCCCGCAACGGATATCGTAGAACTCCTGCCATCGGATATCGCGCTCGGCCAGCGTATTACAGCAATCGAGAAGAAAGGGGATGACACCATCGTGGTTGCAACCTGCAATCCTGAGCAGGGGGATAGTCTCCGCGCACAGATTCTGGAAGCAGTGCCAGGGATTACCAATGTGGAATTCGTCTACACGACGCGTGATGCAATCGATGCGGCCCTTGCGTTCTACCGCAAGCCGCTCAATACCCGGTTCCAGCAGATCATCGATGAGCACAAGAAAATCGCACCGGAAATCATCGAAGAAATTTTTGCCGATGCCATTCAGCTTGGCGCATCCGATATTCACTTTGAGCCGCAGGAAAAAATCATCATTGTGCGCTTCCGTGTGGATGGAGTGATGCACGAGGCAGGCAAACTGCCGCGGGAGTACTACGAAGGCATTGTGAACCGCATCAAGATCGCAGGAAACATGCGCATTGATGAACACTTCGCAGCGCAGGACGGCGCGATCCGCTGGAAGCATGGAGATAAAGCGATGGATGTGCGTGTCTCCATCGTCCCGATTGTGGATGGGGAGAAGATCGTCATGCGTCTCCTCTCTGAGTACGTCCGTACGCTCACACTCCGTGATCTTGGCTTTGCGCCGCGGCACCTCGATACCCTCATGAAGAACGCGCACAAGCCGTTCGGTATGATCCTCACCACAGGACCCACGGGATCAGGAAAATCCACGACGCTCTATGGTCTCATGAAGATCCGTAACTCTCCCGATGTGAACATCAGCACGATCGAAGATCCTGTCGAGTACAAAATCCCCGGCATCAACCACATTCAGGTGAACGTGAAAGCAAACCTCACTTTTGAACGTGGACTCCGCGCCCTTGTCCGTCAGGACCCGGATATCATCCTCGTGGGAGAAATTCGTGACGATATCACCGCGCAGATCTCGGTGAACGCAGCTCTTACGGGGCACCTTCTCTTTAGCACGCTGCACGCAAACGACGCTGCAACCGCGGTGCCTCGTCTCCTCGAAATGGGAATCGAATCGTACCTGCTTGCCTCTACCCTGGAACTCATCATCGCCCAGCGCCTCATGCGCAGGGTATGCATGAACTGCCGCTACAGTTACAAAATATCTCTCAAGGAAGCTCAGAAACTCTTCATGGGAGCAGAGCGGTACTTCACGGAAGGTGATGAAGTCACACTCTACCGCGGAAAGGGCTGTGCAATCTGCGGCAACACGGGGTACAAGGGACGTGTGGGTGTGTACGAAATGATGGCCATCACAGCAGAACTTGAGGAAATGATCACGAACCGCCGCACAAGCGGGGAAATTAACGTACTTGCACGCAAACAGGGTATGCTCACGCTGTTTGAAGATGGATTAGAGAAGGTGCTCGCGGGGCTCTCGAATATGGAAGAGCTCCTCCGTGTTGCGGCTCCCCCGGATCTTCTGGATTCCACTCCCTCCATAAACTATGAAGCTCTTCTGGAAAAAGAATAAGACGAAGCTCGTCGTCGGCAAAGGTGCGCCACCACCCGCGGAGAAAAAAACGAAGGTGAAGGTCGATGGTCCTGGAACGATGAAGCGCATGGGCTTGGCTCTTGCGAACATGGGACTTGGGAAGTTTCGGAGCCCCTTTATCCAGAACCTGGCTATGATGCTCGGAGCCGGACTCCATGTGAACGACGCACTCTCCGCACTCGAGCGGGAGGCAAAGAAGGGACCCATGCATAAGCTCATCGGTAAAATTCGCGTGGATGTGGATAACGGGCTCGCGCTCTGGCGCGCGATGGATGCACGGGGGTACTTCACCCCGTACTCGATCGCGCTCGTGCGCATCGGCGAGGAATCAGGAAACCTGGCTGAAAATCTTTCGAACCTGGCAATACAGGATGAGAAGGATCACGCGATGAAGCAGAAGGTGAAGATGGCCATGATCTACCCCACGATCGTCATCATCCTCACGTTCATCATTGCGATCGGTCTCTCGTGGTTCATCCTTCCGCAACTCGTAGGTGTGCTCTTCGCGTTGAACGTGGAGCTCCCCGCAACGACGCTCGCTGTCATTGCGGTCTCGGATTTCTTCACCAAGCACGGCGCTGTCTTCGTCCCTTCCCTCGTCAGCGGTATGGCACTCGTTGGGATCCTCGCCAAATTCACCAAGCTGCAGATTGTTGCACAGTGGATCCTCTTGAGGATCCCCGGCATTAAGACGCTGATCCGGGAGGCAAGCATCGCGCGCTTCGGCATCATCCTCGGAAGCCTCATGGCAGCGGGAGTAGCCCCTGTGGAATCCCTGCGTTCGCTCACGGAAGTCACGACGCTCTACAGCTTTAAGCGCTTCTACCAGAAGCTTGCAGAGCATGTGCAGATCGGGGATTCCTTTGGGAAGAGCTTTCAGGAAATTCACGGAAGCCGCAAAGTGCTCCCGATCTCCGTGCAGCAGATCATTGTGACGGGTGAGCAATCAGGCCGCCTCTCCGAGGTTCTTGCCAAAATCGCGGATATCTACCAGAAGAAAGCGGAGGAAACAGCGCAGAAGCTCCCGATCGTCCTGGAGCCGATGCTCCTCATCATCATTGCGGCACTCGTCGCGTTCATCGCGTTCTCGATCATCGTGCCGATCTACTCGGTGGTGGGGAATATCAGCGGGAAATAGGGTACACTGCGTTCGCAGCATGCGAACACGGATAGGCCGACCCGGCTTCACTCTCCTTGAGTTCTTCCTCGCGATTGCCATTTTCTCCGTGCTCATCACCTTGAGCATCGTGGTATCGTTCAACGCAATTGCCCGTACGAACCTCCGCACCAGCCAGAACACGCTCTCACAGATGATCCGTCGGGCACAGACACAATCCCAGCAGAATGCCGAGGGAAAACAGTGGGGCGTGCACGTCGATGACGCCGCAAACACCATTCTCCTCTTCTCCGGCAACAACTACACCACTCGTGACGAGATCACCGCATCATTCGAGGTGAACGAAAATATCGAATTCTCCGGCACGCTCTACGAGAAAATAATCTCGCCTCCGGCAAAGGGACTCGTCTTCAAACGATTCAGCGGGGATCCACTAGAGCCGCGGTTCAGTGGCAGTGTTGTTCTCGAAATGCTTGGGGCAACGCGGAGTATCTCGGTGAATGGGAGGGGGGTGGTACAGAAATAGATTTCCTGAGGGAGAAGGAACCCATTGGAAAGAAAATCCATAAGGAACACTCATTTTGACGTCAAATTTCCTTTTGACGAACATACTATTCATGATGTAAAATTTTCTTTCGTCATTAATTATTAACAATTCCAATTATTTATGGCTTCAGCTGAACATCAAGGGATACAAGAAAATAGCGAAAGCAGCATTCTTAAAAAGGTGATTACTTTTCCGCTAAAAGCAGTTCAAACAGTGAGAGGAATTGTGAATAATAACCGCAAAACAACTATTGCTATAGCATTAGGTGCAGCTGGAGCTGTGGGAATGGCCCGATCGGATAGGGATTCCATTTCTCTCAATGATCTTAAAGCAGTAGGGCAAGCAACGAGAAACTTGTTTCTTGACGATGGGGTAACCAACATTGAAGAAGGAACTCCAAAGGAGCCGATTTCCCTTGCTCCGATGGAGCTTGGGAATGGCCTCACCTGCGAGGGCACCGTTATTTTTCATTCTATGGGATATCGTGAAGGCGTTGGGGATGAATACATCCCTTCCATAGTCCTCACAATTAGGGGGCTCCCTCAGAATCCAAACGGGACGGAGCACCGCGTTTTCGTCCATTGCGCAGCAAAAGAAAGCACAGTGAATGGTACACGGCGGCGGAGTACCAGTGCAGAATTAGGAGAATTTACAGATTCTGAAACATTTCTCCTGTTACAGGAGAGGCTGCAAATGTCTGGGGTCACGGAAGAAGATCATGCAGAACTCGATAGAGTAGTTCGGGGAAAACTCGCAGGGTTCGAAGATCTTGCGCATGCATCTCCCGAAGCTCAGGGAAAATTATGCAAAGCTATCATTGCACGCGCCATGAGCAATCGACCATCAGTCGATAACAAGTTCACACAAGCATTCTAGACACTAGCTCGATTCATCGTTATCCAAAATATAGCACTGGTTTATCCCTGCATCGTCGTACCATTCTATAAACTGGTTTTCGGAACCGTTTTCGAGGATTGCTCCAATTGCCACAATATCCCCATCGTTCTTAAGATCTCCCGCTCCCACAGACCAGTACGTCGACGCGCTGGTCATAATATCTTCTGGACTGGAAAATGTTGGGTTCTGTCCTCCTGAACCGTAGTAGACTTTCAATTTATCTGCCCCCTCCACCATTACCACATCTATTTTATTATCTTCATTCACATCTGCAGCATGAAGTCCAAAGCCAGTGAGGCCAGTCACATCCGGCTTCGGTGTAAATGATCCAGCTCCATAGTTCTGATACCAATGGATTCCCGTTACACTGTTAATGATGACATCCATATCACTATCTCCGTCCATATCCACCGTCTGCACCACTGCATTCCCAGTCACTGAGGCATCAATGGTCCCTCCAAGGGGGAACGGGAAGGTTGTATTATCCACATTTTTGTACCAATCGAGAGAATCTGCATCTGACATAATGAGATCAACACGGTTATCCCCATCCACATCCGCATAGTTCCCAGCAGTAACTACAACTCCCGAAAGTACTGTATGCGGCGCAAAGGATTCACTCCCATCGTTCTCATAGATAAACACATCCGTGGGGTTCGGACCATTGGTGGGGAACGCAATGATATCCCTCTGACCATCGTTGTTCCAATCTGCAATGTACACCGCAGCGATGTTGCTTGAGGCTGGAATCGAAGCAATTTCGGTATGGGCGAATGTTTCATCGCCGTTATTTTTGAGCCAATCCACTCGAGCGGTCCCCACCGATCCCCCGGAAACTATATCGAGATAGGTGTCCTCATTATTGAGGTAACCCGTATCCAGAGGAATGTTCTGGTTAGTATAGCTAACGACAAAACTATGCTGACTAAAGGATGGGGGCATCTTCCCATCACTCTCATACCAAGCAACGTTTCCCGGGGCGAACCACCCACCACCGCCCTCGATCAAAACAATATCGTTTTTTCCATCATTATTCATATCAGCAACTTTGAATTGCGTAGAACCCGTTGTGAGTCCTGGGCTCACCTCGTACATCACCCAATTATCATCCGCCTTGCAATCGTCATCCGCGCAATCAATGCCTCCCACACTATCATTATCCACGAGATCGGTGCACTGCGTTTCCACCTGGCAGGTGGCACTGCAACCATCCCCGGATGTTGTGCCACCATCATCACAGGTTTCGCCCGACTCGATGTTGTTGTTACCGCAGACTGCTGCCGGAGGTTCGCACTGGCATGTACTGTTGTTGCAGGTTTCTCCCCCCGTGCAGGAAAGCGCTGGCTCATTACATTCTTCCCCAGCATTTGCCACTCCATCTCCACAGGCCGCTGCACCGCATATTCCATTCGAGCACGAGAGCCCGCTGCAGCAATCGGCATTCGAAAGGCATATGCGGTG
>Ga0209542_10020875_pt1 | contig 10322 bp, 10 predicted proteins | sample RifCSPhighO2_01_FD_184028 | JGI IMG/M metagenome (GOLD analysis project Ga0209542, IMG submission 184028) | Soil microbial communities from Rifle, Colorado - Rifle CSP2_plank highO2_0.1 (SPAdes) (version 2) | ecosystem: Environmental > Terrestrial > Deep subsurface > Rock core/Sediment ...
GATAACCAGCTTGGGGTTTGAAAAAGTATTATCTATGTGGTCAACTTCGTGGACAAGTAATCCTGTACTGTTTGGAGAAAAAACTAAACCATACGCATAAAGGTCAATTTTTTGGAACGTTGTGGCCTCAAAAGATTCCCATGTATCTACTTTTAGTACATAAACCCTATCTAACGCTCGTTCTGAAAAAGCAAGATATTTGCTGTCTCTTGAAATATCGAACGTATCTCCTAAAGTAAGTTTTTCTTTTGTAATTACGGCATGCTCCTCATCCCCTGATTCTATATTATATGTATAAATACCATCAGATCGTAAGACAGCAATACTTTTACCATCAGAAAGCCACTTGGGGTGCGTACCTTTTGTCACTAATTGTTCGTTGCCATCCATGTCTGTTATGTATACATTCCACTCGTCGGGATCTGGAGACACCTCAATTGAGCCCACTCGTCCTGTAAACACAATGCCGTCATTTTGTGGTGAAACACGTGGCTCTCGTTTGAGGAAAACGCCATTACTCTTGGTAATTTGTTTTTCCTCTCCACGTGCTATATTTTGTGCAACTATTTGAGACTCGACATCATTGACTTGCCGAGCGTAAACAAAAGTAGTGCTATCTTCTGAGATACTGCCCGTTAGGTTGATAAAACCATCGTCTTTAACGAGGTTGAGTGTTCTATCTTGAGGATTAAGGATGAATAAACCGGGAACAAAGTCGGGTTTGTTGGTACGAAGCGTAAGATAGATACCTTCGTCGCCAATGGTTGCCTTGGATCCGTTATCTGGTACTGTTGTACTCTTCATATAGAGATAGTACCCACCACCAATAAAAATGAGAAGTGCTATTAAAATAGCGATGCTTGTTTTTGGATTAAAATTAAAATTCTGAGGTGATTCTAGTGTTTCTTCAGGTGGCATGATTTTTTATTCAAAAAATAAAACTTAAACTTACCTGTATAATATCTTAGAAAAAGAGGGAGTGGTATTTTTTTATCAACAGTACCCAATTCCCAAAAACGATAAAAAGAAAATCGGGGGGTCCTCAATTGAGGGTCCCCCCGACAGTTTCCAACGGATCGAGTTAACCGCCTTATCGTCTGGACAGTTCATCGCCACTGGTGAGAATTTCCAATCCGGTGTAACGAATCCCGTCCTTGGTTTCGTCGAGACATCTTACCAGGTGCCCGTCGACTGTCCCCGTACCGTTGGGAGGAATAACACTCTCTTGCGTGCTGTTCCAGGAACTGTATTTGTATCCCGGCATCTCTCCTAGTGAAACCAGGGGTCTTTCGTCCTTTGAGATAACACTGCATACGGACCCGGCAACGGCAGAAGAAACCCGAGATCCCAGCATCGTTTTGCCGTCACCTGACACACGGAGTGTTACGCGAGCGTTTGGGACCATCAGCACGGAATCGTCAACCTTGTCGAAGAATTGGGAGTCGACCACTATTCCTCCTTCCACTCTTTTGTGGAAAAGAAGACTCAGGCCCATTCGAACCTTGTTGTAGGAAAAATTCACATAGACCCTTTCATCTTCACGAACAGGGATGGTCATAACTGACCGCACTGACTGCGGATCGCCACTGAAGACGTCACTACGATTCAAAGCCACCATGTAGTAGACCCCCCCTCCACTCTGGAAAAAGAGGAAGCAGAGAGGTTGAGATGGGAGCTTGGGTTGACCAGGAATGACCTGCGCGAAATCGCACCAGATCAATGGCTTCTCAAGCTTGAGTGAGAAGGAGTTGTTAAGATGCACCCCCTCAAACTTGGTTTCGGCATGAATGGGGTGCGCCCCAAGGATGACAAACGCGAGGAACGCCGTTGCTGAGATCATCGCGAGAAGTGACTTCATGATTACGCTCTCCAAACTGGTTGTGCTGGAACCACAATGGTTCCAGCGACTGATTCTCTACCTAAAAGTATACCATGAATATCCAAAAAATGCAAGTATTTTCCTGTGGGTAACTTAAGAGATATTTGTGTCTTTAAAAGACCTTAGGATATATGCTTAAAAGACAATTTCTGATACAGTGACAAGCACGCTCCCGTAGTTTAATGGATAGAACGCTGGCTTGCGGAGCCGGTAATGTAGGTTCGATTCCTACCGGGAGCACCACAACTAAAAACCGCCACATGTGGCGGTTTTTAGTTGTGGTGCCTCTATATGTGTAAACTCGGTTAAAATTTAGATACATTTCTACTACCTACCCTTTGTTTTGGAAATTTATATATACCACGCTAATTGTGCTACGATGTTCAATAGCATAGTAATGTCTTGAGTATAAGGAGGTTCCAATGCCCCAAACAACGGACGAACGAGCTTTCCTGATCAAGGATGTTCGAGTTACTGGCCTTGGAGGTGGAAAAAGTTTGGGAAATGATGCAGAGGCTTTGCAACAGGCTAGCGAAATGTTACGCAAAGCCTGTGATCGTTCCCCTCGGATACCGTTCCTCGACATCTACTTCACCATTGTCAACAATGATGGTGATGGACCCGAGCAGGAGGCCTGCCTTACCATCACTGACAATGAACTCTTCCTCACCGTTCCTGCATCCGGTGGCACGAGGTCAAAAAGAGAAGACTCTGATCCAAGACAACTGAAACTCGGTATCTTCTTTGATGAAGACCGCGAAACTGAAGCGCGTCTGATGGAATATCTGCGGAACATGGCTGAGATAAGAGAGGTGATACTGTTGTGAAGTCTCGCGTGGATAAATTTATATAAGAAGGCACGCTCAGTGCAACAACCGCCCTAGGCAACAGAACCGCTCCGGCTTCACTGTCGGGCGGTTTTGTTATCTTTTTATTGTGACATTACAGAAGTGTAAGACTAGGAGGTTTTACTTTTGAGCAAAGCAACCAGTCGAGATTTTTTACGAGAAGCGGTGTTTGCTTTTATAATTCCCCGCTTTACTGCTTTGTCTATAGCCTGCTGTGCCTTCGAGAAAAGCGCTTTGGCTTCTTCGTATTTCCCGGCATTAGCTAAATCCCGCACTTCTTTCACAGATGACTTCATAGCCCGAGAACGACGGAGATTAAAAACCCGTTTTCGTGCGGTTACGCGAAGTGCTTTCCGTGCTGATTGAGTAATTGCCATATGATAGTTTGTTTGTGTTGTTAGATGGACTACACCATACCATAGTCAAGAATAAACGCAATAGTTATAGCGCTGTAATTCCCCAGAGCGCATTCATGCGTTATGATAAAGTATATGATCGGAGGGCTTACGGGAACAATATCTCTACGGGGCGCTGGCTTCGTTATTCTTGATGTTGGCGGTGTCGGATACAAAGTTTTTGTAACAGCAGGAACATATCAAAACCTTGACGAAAAAGCGACTGTTTCTCTGCATACGCATCTTGTTGTGCGTGAAGATGCTCTTACGCTTTTTGGTTTCCTCGAGCAAGAGGAGTTGCGGTTCTTTGAAATGCTCATCTCTGTCTCTGGTATTGGCCCAAAGTCAGCACTTGCAATTCTTTCTTTAACAGATACGGAGACCCTTCGCTCAGCCATTGTTGCTGGAGAAAGTTCCTATTTAACAAAAGTCTCTGGTATTGGACGAAAAAATGCCGAAAAAATCATTCTCGAATTACGAGATAAATGCGGAGCGCTTCCAAAAGACACAAGAGGAGTATCACTCCCTGCTGACGTTGAGGTGCTTGAAGCATTGGAGTCGCTCGGGTATGGTGTGCGTGAAGCACGAGACACTCTGAAAAACATACCAAAAGAGGTTGTTGGTACGGGGGAACGCCTTAAAAAGGCGCTCCGCATGCTTTCAAAACAGTAGTCCTATGATTCATTTGATTAAACAACTTATACCAGTCCCCCTCTATCGAAACATTATGCGTCCGTACCATTTTATATTGGCGTTTTTGTCAGCGTTTATATATGGTTTTCCATCACGCAAACTTATTGTTATCGGTGTTACCGGAACAAAAGGTAAATCAAGTACGGCAGAAATTATAAACGCAATTCTGGAAGCGGCAGGGTACAAAACAGCGCTCGCAAGCACCATTCATTTTAAAATTGCGGGTGAAATAAAGCCAAACCGTTACAAAATGACAATGCCGGGAAGATTCTTTATGCAACGATTTTTGCATACCGCGGTTAACGAGCGATGCTCTTATGCCATTATTGAAATGACGTCAGAGGGCGTGCTTCAATATCGTCACAAATGGATTGCCCTCGACATGCTCGTCTTTACAAACATCTCTCCCGAGCATATAGAGTCGCATGGATCATTTGAAAATTATCTTGCCGCCAAACTAAAACTTCGCGACCTCCTCGACGAATCCCCCAAACAAAGAAAGTGGGTTGTCGTAAACGGTGATGACGAACAGAGTTCATTGTTTCTTGATATTAATAACGTCACAAAACTATCCTTTTCCCTTAAAGATGCCGAGCCATACACGACGACAAAACGAGGGGTTCTTCTTACGGTCAATGGAGAAAGTATCTATTCTCCCCTCATAGGAGTATTCAATATATATAATATTCTTGCGGCTCTTGCGGTTGCCGAAAGCCAACACATAAAGATTTCTGTTGTTAAACAGGCCCTCGAAAAGTGCGATCGTATTGAAGGTCGTGCTGAACGAATAGACGCGGGACAGCCATTCACCATCGTTGTTGACTATGCCCACACTGCCGACTCTCTGCAAAAACTCTATAGCGCTTTTCAAGAAACCCACAAAGAAGGCCGGCGAATTTGCGTGCTCGGAAGTACGGGTGGGGGTAGAGATGTATGGAAACGTCCCCACATGGGGGCTGTCGCTGACACCTACTGTAGTACTATTATTCTTACCAACGAGGATCCTTATGACGAAGATCCCTTGAGTATTGTAACCGACATACAAAAGGGTATTAAAAAACACAAACCGCGTATTATTATGAATCGTCGAGAAGCTATCCGTGAGGCGCTTACGCGAGCTCATAAGAGCGACGTGGTACTCATTACGGGTAAGGGTACCGACCCTTTTATCATGGAGTCTCACGGTAAAAAAACACCGTGGAGTGATAAGCACGTAGCTACCGAGGAAATGCACTCCATTCTCTTAGAAAAAATGGAAGCGAAAAAGTAATATACATTATTTATGGAAGAAAAACCTCACCATCTGTCTTTTTTCCTCGCACTCTTTGCGGGACTCTTTTTGCTATGGTTTGCAACAGGCGGACCAGAGGGAACCGAGCGTTCTAGCTTCTTCCAATCATCAGCATCACGGGGGGAAATTCGTGACGCATCTTCGCTTGGCATCAGCAATACTACCGAACGTAAAGAAATAAATGAAACTCTTTTTGACACGCAGGCGGAACTTAAGAGACTCCAAGAAGAACTAAAGCAGGCGCGCATCAAAGGAACTGCTTCTCCGTACGAAGGTATGGTTTCACTTCGCAGTGGCCGAGCGCGTGACCGAATCGCCCAAACAGAATATGTCGAACTTGTTGCCAGTAGTGGAAATACTATTGATGTCCCTATAACGGGGTGGAAAATTGAAAGTGTTGTTACCGGACAATACGGGGTACTGGGGAATGCGACGAGCCTTCCCTACCCTGGCGTGTCGAACACAATCACTCCACTCTTTCTCGCGCCAGGAGATCGTGCTTATGTTGTTACCGGACGTTCCCCCATTGGGGTCAGCTTTAAAGTGAACCAGTGTGTCGGGTACTTCGAGCAATACCAGGATTTTTCTCCTCGATTAAGCAAAATATGCGCCGATCCGACTGACGAGTTTGATGCCTTCGCGACACTACCTGTAACAAACGTGCGCCTTGAAAAAGATGAGCGTGAGATATGTCGCGCTTTTATCGACCGTAAGATCAATCGATGCGAGCTCAGCACGATAATTCTCGATGACGTACTGCCTCGGCTCTCCACCATGTGCAAAGATTTCATAGACAAAACATACACATACAGTGGGTGCGTTCAGAATCACCGTTTTGATAAAAACTTTTTCTCAAATGAGTGGCGAGTATTTCTTGAAAGCCCCGCGGAATTATGGCGAGAACAGCGCGAGATTTTACGACTTCTTGATCAGAATGGCCGCACGGTTGATATCATTGATTACTAACAAAAATTGAAAAGTACTATACCAACAGCTACAGCCACGTTAAGTGACTCTTTCTTTCCGTGGAGCGGAATGTGGATGATGGTATCGCACACATTTATCACATCCTCGGAAAGCCCCTCCGTTTCATTACCAAATACAAACACGCGTTTATTCTTTGATTTATATGTATGATACGGTATAGCACGAGGGTGTTGTTCAACAGCGACAATTTCAAAACCATGCATTTTGTATACACGGAGTGCTTCAGCGGTTGAATTGTAGTGTGCGTATGGAACAATCTCCTCCGAGCCAAGTGCCACCTTTGCGATATCCTGACGCTTCCTGCCAAACCGGTCTATGGGGGTCGGAGTATACCCCGCAAGAATGAGTCCTTGAACACCTGCTCCGTCAGCAGTTCGAAAGATTGCACCAACATTGTGCGCACTTCGTATGTTATGAAGAGCGACAACAGTGCCCTCTCCTTCAAATACAGTGGGGGTATTCATAGAGCACAGTATACGTATCTAAATGACAAAAGTACATTTTGTGTTATAGTTTTTGAGTTCGTGGTAGTACAGAGATATCCGCCCATAGCTCAGTCGGTAGAGCGGCTCCCTTTTAAGGAGAAGGTCCCAGGTTCGAGTCCTGGTGGGCGGACCAACAAGATCTTAAAGCTCGAGGATGAAATGTTCCAGGGCAGTGTCGAGGTCGTGAAACCCTCGCCTCGCGTCATGTGTCAGAGTGATCAGTTTTCTCAACAGTGATTGAAGTTCTTTTTCTGAGTAATTTTTAATAAAGGAAAGAGCTTTTTGAAAAACAAATGGGTTGAGTCCTGCGTCAGTGGCATTTTTTACGTTATACGCAAGCATCATACTCTTTGCCTGCCAAAATAAAATGCCATGCAATTCTTCTGGTGCAATATGGGCTCGTCTCCCTTTCATATAGAGTACCCACAATTTCTTTCGATCGCGCATTCCTAGCGCGTCACCAAGCGCAAATATATTAAAAGCGTTCCCTACAGTAGCTTTCTTTGCACGTGATTCGCCAAACTGCATTGTCTTCTCTGCATATTTTTCGAGCTTAGTAAGTGTTGCTTTGTCGAGACCTTGTTCAATAACAAAGAATATGTTCGGCGATGATTGCAATTCTTTTCGTTTTTGTAAAACTAGTTCCCGTGCATTATCTTGTACAAAAAGATTGTTAAGTATCGCAATTTGTTTTGCCTCAAAAAGCCCTTGCCCAACAATAAAACTTTCAAAAAGCGCTTCATCAAATGTTTCTTCATTCATTGATACGACAGAAGCATTCTCCTTTTTTTTGCGCAACGAACTAACAAGCTCGTCGAGCTTTGCGCGGGCCTTTATAGTATCGGTGCCAAAAAGTACGTAGTACATGCAACTTTCTTTACGCAATAGGTGTCATTTCACCCCAACTTCTCCCGGATTTCCCTTCGACAACAAGAGGTACTCCCTCGGTTTCTTGTAAGGAAAGAACAGACTCCATAATGTGCTTCAGCGCTTTGGTAATCTCATCCTCTTTTCCCTTTGGCATTTCATAGACAAGTTCATCATGTACTTGAAGTAATAAACGAGCTTCACGCGAAAGCCCCTGTTCTTTCAAATACGCGTCGGCCCGTACCATCGCTATTTTTATGATGTCAGCCTCCGTTCCTTGAATGGGTGCATTGATAGCCATCCTCTCTGCTTGTGCTTTTATGAACGGCAAGCGAGACCGTATTCCTTCAAAAAACCGGCGACGTCCGAAAAATGTTTCCGTGTATCCGAGTCGTTCAGCGGATGCTTTTACGTGCACAAAGTAGCGCGCTAATCCGCTGAAGTTCTTAAAATATTCATTATAAAATGTTTGCGCTTCAGCGCGTGTTGCCCCCAAATTCTGCCGGAGAGCATTTACCCCCATGCCGTAGAGAATACCGAAGTTAATGACCTTTGCCCGTCGTCGCATTTCAGCATCAACGAGTTCAGACGGCACATCGAAAACTTCAGCGGCAACAGCCGTATGCACATCTCCCCCCGCTTTAAAAATTTGTATGAGTTTTTTATCGCCCGAGAGAAATGCCGCCACCCGAAGCTCAATTTGTGAATAGTCGAGAGCGACAAGCGTTGACCCTTCAGGAGCAATAAACGCATTACGAATCTTCTTACCCAAATCGCTCCGAATGGGAATGTTTTGTAAATTAGGATTTTGCGATGACATACGGCCAGTGGTTGTTCCTGCTTGTAGAAATTCTGCATGCAAACGACCGTCGTCTCCAATCATGTGCGGGAGGTTATCAATATACGTTGATAACAACTTTTGAAGTTCTCGGTAACTTAAAATTTCGCTGATAATGGGATGCAGGCCACGCATTTTTTCGAGCTCTGATTCTCGTGTCGATTTTTGCCCCGTACCTGTGCGTTTCTGATTCTTTACGCCAAGCCCCATATTTTCAAAAAGAACATCCCCCAGTTGCCGAGGAGAGTTAATGTTGAACTCTCCTCCAGCGTGTTTGTAAATCCGCTTCTCGAGCTTTTTAAGTTCTGTGTGATATTCAGTACTAAGTTTTTTAAGATATGTTTGGTCAATCAAGATACCGTCGCGCTCCATACACTCCACAATGGGGATAAGCGGGAGCTCAATCTTTGTATATACATCCTCAAGTTTTTGTTTTTTAAGTTCTGAAAAAATATACGATGACGCTTCACTAAATGTTTTTGTTTTTGCAAACGCATATATGTCATCACGCGTGGGGCTCGTGATGTTTGAGGAGAGAAGCCACAGCGCGATACCTGTTTTTTTGAGTTCGCTTTCATCAACAACTTCTTCTTTCTCTTTTATTTCCTCAAACTGCAGTTCGCCCGTTTGTTTAAATAGTTGTCGAACACGATCAGCAAGCATGCGGAAGTTGAGCTCAGCAAAAAGTTCGAGTACAGCTTCGGGAGAAAGCTCGTCTCGCCACAGTATTTTAGGGAGCGCAAAAGAAATAGGAACATCAAGCCTAATTTGTGCGAGCATCTTGGAAAAGAGTGCCTCTTCCTCATTCTCTTCAAGTAAGGTAACAACACGCGACTTGATGCCTGCCTCGGCAAACACTTCTTTATCCTTCTTTAGTGTTTTATATATATTCTCAATTGAGCCAAAGGTAGTGATGAGCTGAGTCGCTGTTTTTTCTCCTATACCCGCTATACCAATGATGTTGTCAGACGGGTCTCCGCGCAAACCCTTAAAATCGGGAAGGAGCTTGGGGGGGAATCCAAAACGTTCATTTACCGCGTCCTCGTCATAGAGAATTGTGTCTTGAATACCTTTTTTGAGAGTATAAACCTGTACTCGCTTTTTTTCGACAAGTTGTAACGTGTCCATGTCACCTGACGCAATGACAATATCGACGTCTTTTTTACTTTTCATCTGTTTAACAATCGTGCCGAGAATGTCGTCAGCCTCAAAGCCCGCTTTTTCATAAATAGGTATATTAAATGCCTTAAAAATATCACGTGACCTTTCGATCTGAGCAATGAGTGCGTCATCTGCTTTTGCGCGCCCGGCTTTGTATCCATCGTAGGCTTCGTGCCGATATGTTGGCTCTGGGAGATCGTAACAGGAAATAATGTAATCTGGTTTCAAATCAGCAATTATTTTAAGAAGCATTGCGGAGAGTCCGTAGAGAGCGCCTGTTGGTTCACCTTTCGTTGATGTAAATTCGGGCAACGCATGGTACGCCCGATGAATAATGGCGTGTGCGTCGAGGAGAATGAGGCGTTTTTTCGTGTTACTTTTTTGCATAGTCTTATCTACTCATAGTAACAGAGCGTGTAGTCTCATTAATATATGTAAAAGAAAGTTTGACAGCAGTGTTTGGTAGTATGTCTTTTATGCGGTCCGCCCACTCTACAAAAACAAGATTGGAGGGCTCGCGGATAAGATCTTCCCATCCCAAGGCAACGAGCTCATGAGAGTCTTCAAGGCGATAAGCATCAATATGAATAAGATGAAGAAAAGCTTGCTGTTTTAATTTATAAATTTTCTCTATAACAAACGTGGGGCTTGTTACTTGTTCAAGAACACCAAGCGCTCTTGCCGTAGCTTGTGTAAACGACGTTTTCCCGGAACCAAGTTCGCCAAAGAGCGCAACCACGGTTGCTTCATGTGCCTGCTGGTTAAGGGTTTTTACAAATTCAGAAGCAAAAACATTAAGTTCATTAAGAGATGTGATCTGCCATTCCATACGGCTATTCTAACATTTTATGGTATGAAAAGATTCGGGCCGGACGCAC
>Ga0209542_10020876_pt1 | contig 10321 bp, 16 predicted proteins | sample RifCSPhighO2_01_FD_184028 | JGI IMG/M metagenome (GOLD analysis project Ga0209542, IMG submission 184028) | Soil microbial communities from Rifle, Colorado - Rifle CSP2_plank highO2_0.1 (SPAdes) (version 2) | ecosystem: Environmental > Terrestrial > Deep subsurface > Rock core/Sediment ...
TACGATCGCCCATTTAGCGACCCTATCCAAAACACCTTGAGAAAAAGTATTATTCATAATTTTAGTTAGTTATTGATTGTTTCATTGTACCACCTAATCATATAGTTACTACGAGTTGGTTTCGAAAAGGTAACAAAAAAAACGCCCTGGTATGGGCGATTGAATTTATCGGAGAGCATCGAGAAGATTCTCAAAAAGCGACGCGACTGTCATGGGACCGACACCTCCCGGGACAGGACTGATTGCCGAAACACTATCTCTCACCTCATCAAATGCAACATCCCCTACAACATTTTTCGTGGGAATTTCTTCTTCTATTTTTTCCCCATCAACAAGACTGATGCCGACATCAACAATCACTTGATGCGAACGTACATCTTCTCTGCGAATGAGATTCGGCACGCCGGCGGCAACGACGACGATGTCGGCGGACCGAATTTCCTCGCGAATATTTGCGGTGCGACTATGTGCAACAGTTACCGTGGCGTTCAATGCGAGCATGGCGGCGGCAAGCGGTCTGCCGACTAAAGTTGACCGTCCAATTATGAGAACCTTCTTCCCGTCTACCGACTCATCATACTCACGAAGAAGCGTAATGACGCCACGGGCGGTCGCGGCCAAAATTCCTTCTCCCGCACCCGCAAGAATCTTCCCCAAATTGACATCGGTGAGACCGTCAACATCTTTTTGGGGATTGACTGCATTTGCAAAGATCCTTAAATCCGAAAATGGAAGCGGCATCTGAACAATAACACCATCAACGGTGTTGTCCTGATTTTGCGCTTTAATTGCATCAAGCAATTCCGAAGCACTACAGTCGGCGGGCAAGACGATATTTCTGACTTTCACTCCAATTGACGCGCCAAATTTTATTTTCTCGCGAATGTAAACGTCTGATCGATCGGCGCCCTTTACAGAAACAATCGCAAGAACCGGAGTCCTCCGCATGCCCTCAACGCGCTGTCCAAGCTTGATGCGAATTTTCTCCCGCAATTTTTTGCCGTCAAGAATTTTTGTTTTCATATTTTGAAGATACGACACAAACGAATCTACTCATATTTCATAACCGCAATAAATGATCATCGAGCTTAATCATTATCAACCAATTATCAGAAAAAGCGAGAGGCCGACGATTATTACCTCCTCGGCCATTGCAACCGCTCCATATGAAATTGGTAAGAGGGAGCTATGCGCAGAAAAAAGCCATGAGCGTTCCGATTTCTGACGAATAATGAGAATGACCAATTTATACCCATAAAGCATTATGATAATGAACGCCGGCACAACGCTTATCGGAAAAAGAAATAAAAGAAATCCGAAAATCAGAGCCGACAGATTGAAAAAGAGAGACGCATGTGAATAGTGGCGATGTAGAGGCTGGAAATGATTCTCGATGCGCCGAAAAAGCTTCCAGTCTGAAAGCTTAAGGACAGAACTTATTATAAGTATTGTTCCTAATAGATAGCCCATATACAAGTTAGACGATGAAGATGACAGAGTGTTACAAAATATGGAATCTGCTCAACATGTCAATTCAAAATTCACACAAACAAAAACAGCCTCGCGGCTGTTCCTCTTTCTACAGCATTGCCAATACTTTTACAAGTCAATATCGATTTTTAGTTCTCCTTCGCTCCTAATCTTCCCATTCTCCCTTTCCGAATTCTTCTCGACTTCAAGCCTCAAATCCCCCCTGCCAACGGCTGAAGTTGTCGCTCCACTTTCAGAAAGACCACCCGCTTTTACTTCCTCGTCGCGGGTTTCAGAATTTATTTCAACCTTGCCCGCCGCATCTATGTTCAAGTTCTTTTTCGTTTTGAGAGAACGTTTCGCCTCTTCGGCCTCTTCTTTTGCCTGCTGAAAAAGCACGTAGGCTTCGCCATATGCACCAGACTCGAGTTTCAACTCGCCCTCGGCGTAAATCGCCTTAGCGTCATCCAGGCGGAGGCTCGCGCCGACTTTTGCCGTTTCGGATAAACTGGCTTGTTTTTCAATGTAACGCTCCACCTCGCCAATTTTGTTTTCCGATGCAGTTTCCATTCCCCGAGCAACCCTATCCGTATTCACCTTTTTATCAATAACGACCGCGGCTTGCACTTTAGCTCGCACAAGCGCGGCATCATTTGCATATGCGTCAACCTCGGTCTTTAAATTTTTTAATGATTCGTGCTCCCGTAAAAGACCGCCGAGAATCTCGGAGTGAATCTCTAGAGACGATTCGTGCCGTACGCTCGCCTCGTACGCGGCCTTCGATTTATTTTCTTCTTCAAGTTTTTTTAGATTTGATTTTGCCGAATTTGCATGCAATATAAATTTCGCCAATAGCGCCGTGGATTTTTCATCATCAAGTTCTCCCTTCAAGGCAAGCTTTTCGGCCTCTTCAAGACGCTCCTCCGCGAGATCTGCCTCAAGTTCCGCTCCGCTTTTTGCGCCAAATGCAACCCAGCTTCTCACTTCTTCATTAACCTCTGTTTTTACTGGATACAAAATATCTCCCGGCAAAGCTCGATCAGCCGCAAATGAAACGCCACCGCCAAGAAACAATACGATTATAAGTGCCAATGCCATGGTTCGTGTGTGTGTTAGATTAAATAACGAAGGATAACCGGACGACAGCCATCCCATCATACTTTTCCGGCTATGCCGACGAACTTGAATTTCATTTCTTACAGGATGACGCTCCATATACGAGAAAATACCCTCGCGTATTTTATCTTTATCTTCGCGAGAAAGGGCTATATTCTTCATTTCTTCATTCAATTGTTCAAGTTTGTTTTCCATAAATGCGGAGAATGTCACGCATCTTTTTGATGCTTCGATTTATTCTCACCGAAACGGTGTTCTCCGTTTCACCAATTACCCGCGCGATTTCGCCGGGAGTAAGTCCGTCGACATATCGCATTGTTACGACATCGCGATATTTGGAGGGAAGTCGGTCAATTATTTTGCTCACATTTTCGCGCTCTGCATTTTCAACAATCCTATTATCTTCGTCTTTAGCAACCGCATCAAACCCTCCCTCCCTCAAAAAATCCAGAGAAATTGATTTTTTCTTCCTATATTCATCAATAATAAGATTATTCGCGATCTTGTAAATAAATGCCTTGAGATTTTTGACCTCCTTACCTTGGCTTATGTACTCCCAGCACTTCGTAAACGTTTCCTGAACAAGATCCTTGGAACGTTCAGCGTGAGAAATCTTGAACACGAACCGTCGATACAAAGGATCGGCAAGCTCCTCATAGAGACTTATGAATTCTTGTTCTATTGGGGACTGTTTGTTCGACATAGATGACGACGCTGAAAAACCCTTTATCTTACGCTACCATTCTCGGGCATTTTTCGTCTTTAGGCGGTCACGGCAGGAAGTGGGGCTAAGAGCCGCATTAGAATCTAATGCCCCTATCAGAATATCTTTATCTGTAAATCTAGCACTCCTGTCGTAACAAATCCATTCGAAAATATCCTTGACGCAAATTATTTGCTTTGTCGTCCAAAGAAATCTCGAACAGGACGACTCATAAAGTTTAGCAATTTGTTTTTCCTCTTTCCTTCACCTTCAAATTCAAATATAAGGAGCCACGCGGACGAGATAAAAACGCCGAGGAAACACCCGCCCCACACATCCGCAAACCAATGTGCCGACAAAATTATTCTGCTAAAACAGACAAAGACCGCCGATACAAACACAATCACGGCGCAAATCTTGGCATTATATTTAGCAAAGCGGTGGACACAAAAAGAAACGAGGAGAATCGCGATAATTCCGGCGTATGTCGCATGGCCGCTTGGAAATGAATAACCCTCAAACACAGCGAAGCCGCCGAGTGGCCGATCAATGGCAAAAAAATCTTTCAACGCGCTTTTCGTAACGATTCCTGTGGCCAATGCCCCCGCAGAGACAATCATAAAAAGAAAAGATCTCCGGAAGAGAATTTCATGCACGATTGCGGCTGTGAGCGCGAGAAAGAGCCCGACAATGATAATCAGCGACACGAGATAGATCATCTCGTCGGATCCAACAAAAAAATAAGAGAGATAAAGACGCACAGCAGAATCGAGTTTTATCAATATCGGCTCGCGCATCAAAACTAGTGCGGAAGTAAACAAAAACAAGGCGAGTCCTGCAATAAGCAGTGTGGCAAGTTCTTCTTTGTGTCGGCGGACTCTAGTCATAAAATGTTATAGCTCTGACGTGCAATTGGGGCAACGCTTCGCAACAAGACTTATCTCGGTATCGCAATAGAGGCATTTCTTTCTTGTCGGCCCCGGAATCGCCTCATTGCGGCGTTTCATCCGATTAATATAACGCACAAGAATAAAAACAGCGAACGCCGTCAGCGCAAACGAGATGATTGAATTAATAAAAATTCCATAATTCAGAGTCGGCGCTCCAGCCTTTTGGGCTTCGGCAAGAGTCTCATACGTCCCCGCTCCGAGATTCCAATAGAGGTTAGTAAAATCAACCTTATTCAGAAGTAGTCCGAGGGGCGGCGTAAGAACATCATTGACGAGAGAAGTTACAATCCTATTAAACGCCGTACCAATTATGATACCAATGGCAAGATCAATGACACTTCCCTTTACGGCAAACTCTTTGAACTCTGAAATAAAATTCTTCATAAGATTAGTATTTAGTATGTAGTATATGGCATTTAGTATCTATTACCACCACGCAAAAATGTGAATTACTAAGCGCCACTCGAAAAATTTTCAACAAAAAACATCCCGCAATGCAGGATGTTTTTTGTTGCTTCTACTGATTTTCCGCATTCGTGCCGCTATCAGAGTCGGCTCCCGAATCATTTTTTTCGACACCGATATTCAATTCATAGCCCTCTTTTTCCGCAGCGGGTTCTTTATTTCCACCAATAACTCCCGTAGCAAAAAGAACGAGAACAACGACAATAATTCCTAATATGACCCCGAGAACAATCCCAATCGAAGTATTTGATGAAGATTCTGCTTGTGGTTCCATGGTTTAAAAAACTAATACTAATACCGCATAATACTACAAACGAGTTCGGGGCGCCTTTTTACAAGGAGTTCACAGTGGCTCTGTATCCCTCTTTTTTCAAAATTGCGGCCTTATTTTCAATCCCTCGATTGTAACCGCCAAAAGTACCGTCAGTCTTAATAACCCTGTGACACGGAATTTCACTATTGTAGTTCCGACGCAAAACCGCGCCAACCGCGCGAGCGGCTTTTTCATTTCCAGCGAGACGCGCAACTTCTTTATAGGTTAGCACCGCGCCTTTTGGGATTCCCCGTACGACATCGAGAATACGCGATCTAAACGCATCTTTTGTGCGTAAATTTTTTTTTATTTTTTTTAAGTTTACCATCGGCATTAAGTTTTAGGCCCCGCACCAAAAAAGACCCCCCGGCTCTCTCTTTCTTTCTAAAACCAAGCGGTTTTCCCCATCTGAAAACGAACTCATTCATCTTCAGTCTAGTATATAATGTATGATGACAAAATAAAAAACTTTTATCATTTAATTTATTGGCATGCACATCTTACGAAACTTTATTACAACATTTCTAGTCGCCGGTATTCTCTCGATCGGTATTGGCTATATCTTCGCGTGGACAGGTCCAAGAGGAGTGCCGCCAAATGATAATGTCGCCGAACCCATAAATGTCGGGGGTGCAGATCAAACGAAAGCGGCAAAAATAAACGCAAGCGACTTCTGTATCGCGTCTAGCGGAAAGTGTTTGAGCGCGGCAATCACGGGACCGATACCGCCACCCGGACCAATTTCGGGCGTACATTATGGATACTGTGTAGAAGTATTTAGCCCATTTTCTACTGTCGGCCAATGTTCGCCAGGCCGAACCGGTATTGACTCTATAGCACCTGCCATTTGTGCATTTAGCGGATGTGAATGCCCCGCAGAATATCTTAAAATAAGACAAGCTGTCACAGACACAGTTGGTACCGTTTCACAATCACTTAAGTCAGCTATCGTCTGTGTTAAAAAATAGCCTGTAATTTAATTTTTCAAAATCAATCTTTAATGATGACTCTCTTTGCAGAGCCTATCCGCCGCGGTACACAAAAATCGCTCGGGACACGAGATTCTGAAAAGATGACATAAAAAAAGCCCGTCCGCTAACGCACAAAGCGAAAGCTAACGAGCTATCTATAAGAGCCGAGGAAACCGCTAGAACTCGAAGCCAATACCACAAGTCAAGGTAGCGGCTTTCGACAGGTCAATCCTGCCGCTCCGTCCCTTTGATCCGCGCTCGACTTCGTCGAGCGCGAAATAATGCGCCCCGAGGAAAAGCGACCAATCTCGACCGAGATCGAAATCCAGATTCCCGCCGGCGTACCAACCGATTACCTTGTTTAGACCGCGATCGAATCCGCTCTCATGGACACGAACACCTGCAATGTTCACTGAATCGTCGAAGTGAAATTTACTCCGCACTAATCCGCCAACGAACCCTCCGTCGGCAGAAATCGTAAGTCTCTTTAGGTGGTAAGAGATCTGTGGGCCGATTCTGGCAAGTAAAACGTGAGCATTGAGTTCCCGCGTTCTTGCAAACGTCGTTCGGTCGGTCGCGACCGTATGCATTGCCATGCCGGGTTTCAAATTGACCGGCGCACGCTGGCCCTTCACCCATGTTGGATCCGGAATGAATGCCGTTTCTGTCCAAAGCACGTAGGTATGCAGATCTACATCCTCCTGCCTGCTTTCGGACATCTCCTCGTTTAGGTGATAATAATGAGCGCCAAAAAGAAAAGACGCTTCAAAATTATCGGTTTTGAATATTTGCCTCGAAAACTGGGCTTCAACGCCGTACCCAATGGACGAGTCTTCAAAAGCGCGCGAACCGCGCGCAAAATCGTGGAAATGAATCGTATCTACTGGAAATCCGCGCTGACTGCCGTTTACGTACCCCCAATCATCAAGTCCTCCATCTCCGATCCACCCATCAACGAAATCGTTCGCGACACCGGGCTGGACAACAGTTGGCGCCCCTTTTGCCTCATCATGAAACGCCGTCCGAGCAAGAAGAGCGCTCGGACCTAGTCTAAACTTCCACTTCTCTTCCGCTTGCAAATCCATTGCACCATACGCCATAAGCATACCGACGATCAATCCGATGATTCGTTTCATTATCTACATTCCTTCGTTTGTGGTTTTTCAAAAAACACTCCACACGGTGGAGCACGCGTGTATTTTTAGCATGGATACTCCAGATAGTCAAGATTAAAAAAATAAAAAAAGACAGATTTCTCTGCCTTATTGTTCAGTCTTGAAATACAAGTTCACACACTCTCGCTGACACGCTTTCTTCAAGTTGCCGTTTTACTTCCGCCCCGGGTTCAGGCTTTAGAACCCATTCTGCAAATGGGAGTCGCAGAAGTGCCCCACCTTCACCACGACCAGCCGGTGTCAATTTTGCTCCGGCTTCTGGTCCGAATCGCTTTTGAAGAAACCCCTCAAGGGGCTGGCTCAAGTTGTCATTTCGCGCACTAATTCTGACGTTTCCGTTAACTATCCCCCAAACAACAACCATAGTAACTGCCTCACGGCGAATCAATTGCTCGGCAATCGTAGAAAGGTCATCTGCCTCTTCTGGTGTTAAAAAGCCAAGCCCCGTTACAAGACGCCCTCGGTCAATCTTACTGTCCCGAAGCGCTCGTTCAAGATTTCGATAATACGTTTCCGGAAGTGGGTGATTAACAAGCTCCGCAAAATCTTGATGATTGAATCCTTTTGCGCACTCCGCAAATGCGCCCCTATCACGGCTCGTAGCATCAACAAGATTATGCGTATCCGAGTAAATGCCGAGACCAGCCAAGATCGAAGACGGTTTCATTTCCGCAAGCGAAATATTGAGGGCCACGAGTAGTTCAATGACGAGTGTCGAAGCAGAGCCACAATCTTCAATCCAGTATAGTTTGCCTTCATCTTCTGTAAATTTTTCATCAGTCCGATGATGATCAATGATGATAAGGGGCTCAATGCGGACATTATCACCAAAGCGTTTGTCCGCTCTATTACTCGAATCAACTAGAATCGTCACTGCATTTGGCGCTTCAGGCCGACGCGAATACGGCTCCATCGTTTTTTGCAGGCCGTACTTATTCACGATCGCTCTATTTTGAGGGTGCCCCAATGAACCCCCGTAAAATATCCGGACCGTAGAAGCGGGCCCTGGCGGACGCAAGGTGCTTATCCCATGCATCAGAGCAAACGCGCTTCCGATAGCATCTGGATCAACCTGTGCCAACACAATGTGGAATTCCGAATTTACCTCAATAATTTTCCTGAACCTTTCAGCTCTTTCTTTGATATTCATAGTAGAGAACTTTCCAATAAGAAAGTACCCCGCAAGGATTCATTTGTAAAGGGCTTCGGTTATTGGCGTGTTACGTTAAGAAGTCTTAGAGCCTATCTCCAATCTAACCGCAGTTTAAGAAGCAAATCCCTGGCTTGCCTGCTCGAACCTCCAAAATTCTGCTGCAAATTGCGTATTTTTCGTCAGCGTATCTCGATATGCTTCCCTACGGGAACGGTACACCTTTCGCCGAAGCACCATTCTGGTGCTCGGCTCAAGGTCTTGCAGAAGCTCCACGTATTCGCTTCTTCACCTCAAAATCTGCAATTTTCGCAACGAATTTTGGAGGTTCGAGCTAGGCATTAGATTGGAGATAGGCTCTTATATTTCCGGTGTCTTCATAACAACTTTCCGGGCGCAAACAGCGCGTTGACTTCTTGCTGATTCACTCGCTCATATTCCCCCAAAACGTCTTCTCCGATAATTCACCATCGCAAAACATCTGCTTTCCGAACTTATTTCTTAGCTTTTTTATTGTCTGCCTCGATTTTCTCCAATTCCTGTCGAAGCTTAACGAGCTCCGCTTCATCTTTTTGTTGCTGTTGCTTTAGCTTCCCAAGCTCCAAATCAATCATCCTTATTTCACCCTGATTTTTATTTTCTTTCTGCTGTAGGGCTAGTTTTAATTTCCGAATCTCCCCCAGAAGCTCGTCCTCTTTTTTCTGCAATTCCTGCTTTAGTCCCGCAATCTCTGCAACCTTAACCTGCTTCTCTTTCTCCTTAGCGATCACACTTTGTTTTTGATCAGTAATTGATTTCTGTAGATTGTTTATATGTGATGATATTTGTGAATCCATAAAATAATGATTTTTTTAATTAGTATCATTCTAGCAGTTTTCGAGACTCTCGACACGATAGACTACTCGCCCCCTGTAAGAGCCCGCCTCCAATCTAATGCAATGTTTCAGCAGGCAAGTCAAGGATTTGCTTCTTAAACTGCGGTTAGATTGGAGATAGGCTCTAAGAATTATGTAGATGCAAAGGTCGAACCTTTGTATACGAGAAAAATTGTCTTTGAATTACTAAAAACTGTGTGGATGTAAAAGCCTTATAATTGCAAAGGTTCGACCTTTGTATTTATATAATTCTTATATAATACTCATACTAGACATGACACGTCCCTCCGCCTCTTTTTTCAAAATAACGTTGATGATATTCTTCGGCGCGATTAAATACGCCTGCTTGAGAAATTTCCGTAACGACCGGCCTGGAAAACCTGCCGCTTTCACTCAATTTTTTCTTAATTGATTCCGCTGATTTATTTTGTTCTTCATTGATGAAAAATATTGCGGAACGATATTGTTCACCGATGTCGGGCCCTTGCCGATTAAGAGTTGCGGGATCGTGGATATCAAAAAAAGCCTCGACCAACTGCTCAAAAGAAATTATCGCGGGATCGAATACCACTTCCAATGTCTCCGCGTGTCCAGTATTGCCATTGCAAACGCTTTCATAAGTTGGATTGTCAGCGTGCCCGCCCATATAGCCAACCGCCGTTTCCAGCACCCCTTTAATTTTTCGGAATGTTTCCTCCACTCCCCAGAAACATCCGGCGGCAAAATACGCTTTCTGTTCTTTCCTCATGCTACTCATAAGTTTTTAATTTTATACTTCTTCGCGCGAAAACCCCGCCTCCAAACCCCGCAACAAAGGACAATACAAGGACAACCCACCAATACTGACTGGTAAAGATGTTTCCACCATCTTTATTTTCAATGAGAGATTTTTTTTCCGCTTCGATTTCAAAAAATCGCTCCGTCAAATGAATCACCCCACCGCAAGCGGTGAGGTATCGGTGGCTTCGGCCGCGCTCTTTAATCAAACAGCGTAGGATTTTCATAATGTATCTCGGTATATGATTCGATTCCCTGGTTTTTAACATAGTGAGTGATCATATCGAGGTTGCCATAGCGACCCACCGTATTGATATAATACCCGTCTGTCCAGAACTTTCTTTTCCAAAGGAAGG
>Ga0209542_10020877_pt1 | contig 10321 bp, 9 predicted proteins | sample RifCSPhighO2_01_FD_184028 | JGI IMG/M metagenome (GOLD analysis project Ga0209542, IMG submission 184028) | Soil microbial communities from Rifle, Colorado - Rifle CSP2_plank highO2_0.1 (SPAdes) (version 2) | ecosystem: Environmental > Terrestrial > Deep subsurface > Rock core/Sediment ...
CGTTGCCTCATCGGACAACAAAGGTTCGTTTCTTGCGAATACGTGGAAAACCATCGCGAATATCCCCGGATATGTGTGGTTCTTCACCGTATTGCTCATCGTCATTCTCATCGTAACCTACTCTTTTTTCCGTATGTTGCGCGGGCGGGCAAGCGGGGAGGACGACCATAATGGACATGACGATCATGCTATCCGTGAAGTGGTCCACGAAAGCCACGAGGGAGGATAAGAATAGCCAATAGTGAATAGTGAGTAGTGAGTAGAAGACTTCTCTGCGGAGGGGTTTTCTTATTGAGCGATTTCCTGTATAAAAGAGATGTTACGATCGGGCCGTTAGCCCCGACGCGCCTATGGCGGTCGGGGTCCCGACCGAAGCGTCGGGACTCAATCACATCAAGGTTAATAGAAAAGGGCCGTTAGCTCAATTGGTAGAGCGCGTCATTTGCAATGACGAGGCAACCGGTTCGAATCCGGTACGGTCCACGAGCATGAACAAACCTAAGGCAATATTTTGTTGGAGCGGAGGAAAAGATTCTTCTTATTGCTTATACAAAGTTTTAACGGAAAAATTGTTTGAGGTAAAATATCTGCTCACCACCGTGAACGATAAGTTCAAAAGGATTTCCATGCACGGCGTGAGAGAAGAATTATTGGACCATCAAGCCGAATCAATCGGCATCCCGCTCTTGAAAGTAAGGGTAACCGAAGGCACCAACGATGAGTATGAAAAACAGATGGAGGCGGTTTTGCGAAAAGCCAAATCGGAAGGAATCAACGATGTAATTTTCGGCGACATCTTTTTGGAAGATTTAAGAGCATACCGTGAAAATAATTTGACAAAGATCGGGATGAAAGGAATTTTTCCGTTATGGAAAACGGACACCGCAGATCTCATGAATGATTTTATCAGCCGGCGATTCAAAGCTGTCGTTTGTTGCACCGATGACGGATACCTTGGAGAAGAATGGGCGGGAAGGGAGATAGACCGGTCATTCATTGAACAATTGCCCGTTAACGTTGACCCTTGCGGCGAAAACGGAGAATATCACACCTTTTGTTATGACGGGCCCTTGTTCAAGAAGAAGATTGTCTTTACCGTTGGCGAAAAAGTTTATAAGCCGCTTGAAGCAAAAACGGGCGCCGTGGACGCGCTTCCGGCGAATGTAAGAACAAAAGGTTTTTGGTTCTGTGACTTATTACCGCCGCCTCTCCGAAAACCCCCAGTTCGAACCCCGCTCGCCGTAAAGGACTGCGCCTTGTCATCACGCGATGCGTGAGCGAACGTGAACAAAATAGATAGGTCTCAAGTTTCCGAAACATATGGGAAAAAGTCTGCAAAATAATATTTGGAAATATGCCCTGTTATTGATCGCCAACAAGCGAATTTTCGTTGCCATCTTAGGGGCGTACTACCTAACCATACCGGATGTAACGCCAAAAATAATCGGGATCATTCTGCTCGCAGGAAGTCTTTCCGGTTTTATTTTTGAAATTCCCAGTGGATATATGTCTGACAAAATTGGGCATAAACAGGCGTTAGTCACCTCTAGGGTTTTGATGTTGCTGTCGACAACCTTCTTTCTCTTCGCGAGCAATATTGCTTTTTTAATACTCGGTGGAATTTTTTTAAGCGTGAGCGCAGCCTTTCATAGTGGCACGGGCAGTGCCTTTATGCATGAAACTTTATCGGGTCTTAAAAGAGAACACGATTATGCAAGAGTGATGGGAAAAATCAGTTCCATAGGATTTGCCGTGCCAGTCATATTTATGGTGCTAGTGCCATTTTTAGTAAGCGTAAGTTATAAAGCACCATTCATTATTGCTCTTGTTATTGATTTGATCGGATTGTTAGCCGCTATTTCCTTGGTAGTACCTCCCGTACCACGGGAACATATTGAAGAAATTGGGGCGACAAATTTCAAACAAGTATTGCAAGAAGGATACGAACTTAACTTTTTTAGCATCGCTTTATTTTCGGGAATTATTAGCGGAACATTATTCACCGTTGGCGGGTTTCGCGCTCCATATCAGACATTTCTTGAAATACCTGTAATTTGGTACGGAGTATTTTTTGGCACGGGAAGAGCATTTGCCTCGCTCATGCTTGCCTATAGCGGAAAAATTAAAAAGTTTATTACGCTGCCTTCCTTTTATGGATGCCAACTTATTATCTATACTCTTCTGATTCTTATCTTAGGAACAATATCAACTTGGTGGATTGTGGTGCTCGCTTTTATTGTCACAAACGCATTTCAATGGGGGCTCAGCAAAATTGATGAGGGCTATCAACTTGATATTATCAAATCAAGCAAATTCAAAGCCACATTGTTGTCAACGGGTTCACAGATCGATCAGGCCGTTGCGGCAATTTCAAGTTTCGGGGTTGGTTTCATAATTGAGCGGGCGTCTTATCAATACGGATTTTTATATTCAGGAATCATTTTCCTTGCGATACTCTTTCCGCTATATTTATATATAGCGCGTAGGTATAAAGCGGGTTTTTATAAAAATACAGAAGTTGTTATGAAAGACCATGCAGGAGACATTCACTCAAATATTATCCGACCATAGCGTTGTTGCTCCTCTTGTCTTTATCGCGATCCGCGCGTTGGCGATAATCATTCCTCCCATCCCCGGCGTTTTGGTTGATATTCCGGGAATTTTGGCATTCGGATGGTTCTTGGGCTTCATCTATGCGGAAATCGGGATAATGCTTGGCGCCATGGTTGCCTTCTGGATTGCGCGCAGATTCAGGGAGCCATTCATTGGAAAATTCGTATCGCTTCAGAGATTATCAAACTGGGAGAAGAAGCTATCCGACACTCAAAGGTTCTGGGGGCTTGTGGCGATCAGGATGCCCACCAATCCTTTGTTTGACCTTATCAGCTATGCCGCGGGACTGACCGGCATCAGCCCTCTCAAATTCTTTTTCTCAACTCTTATCGGCAACGTGCCTTCCGTTTTTCTTTTCTTTTATTTTGGCGGATTGTCTTTCAATAAAGGAATTTACTACAGCGTTGCGTTTATCATTGCTCTCTTCATATTATGGCTGGCGTTCCAAAAGGTACTTTGGAAAAATATTGACCAAGAATAGCTGCATTTTTTATGTTGCGGAAGTCGGACTTCCTAAGATGATAAAAATGCGAAGTGCGGGTGTCCCGAAAGGACCACCCGCACTGTGTTGCGCGCCGCTTGCGTACGGCGCGCGCGAAGGAGCTAGAAAAAAAACGTGAGCCGCGCGCCGATTCAATCCATGTTATGATGTACTAGTACATCATAACATGGCAAAGGGATTGTTTTTGAAGCCTCTGCATACATACACCCCTAGACGGCTCCGACCTGCGTCGTCGCCGTTTATGAATACATGCAAAAATATGGTACAATAATCACTACAAAGATTTGCGGGAGCAATCGAATCACGATGGCTAAGAAATTGGTTATGGTGAACTGAAAAGGTCGAGGAATAATAATTAAGAAGCCAAATTATCTATGAATACATTTGAACGAGGTTTCTCGGTATTGCCCAGCGAGGAGGAAGAAGCTCGCCAGAGAGCTATTGCGATGGGAGCCGATCCGGAAAAAGCGGCAGAAGCACTGCGTGCCAAGGCAGAAGGAGCAACTGCTCAAATAGGAGAAACGAGCGCTGAAGACGCCGGAGAAAAAGCAAGGCAGTCCCTGGAGCGGGCATTTCAAGTGTCTTGGGATAAAATGACCGCAGAACAGAGAGAAAAAATTCGCGCAAGATATTTTGAAAGCTGAACATTGTCATTTAACCAGAAACAAAAATACCCACTTAAATGGGTATTTTTGTTTTTAGGCACTTTCTGGCGCCTCGCGCCCTCTTTTGTTTCAGATGTGTTACAATACTTCTGATGAAGAAATTGGTAGTAGCTAATTGGAAAATGAACCCGGCGACTGCGCGCGAAGCAATCGCGCTTGCTAAGGGAGTAGCGCGCGCGAAGGGCGCAGAGGTGGTGGTTTGTCCGCCATTTTTGTATTTGCAAGCCGTATCGTCGCACCTCAAAGCTCAAAGCTCAAAGCCCAAAGCTGTTCTTGGCGTCCAGGATTGTTTCTACGAACAAAAAGGCGCCTACACGGGTGAGGTCTCGCCCGCGATGCTTAAAAACATCGGCGTGAAATACGTCATTATCGGCCATTCGGAACGGCGCGCGCTTGGCGAGACGGACGACATTATCGCGAAGAAAGTATCCGCCGCGCTTCGCGCGGGGCTTACGCCGATTCTCTGCGTCGGCGAGCCGCTCTCGGTGCGCAAAAAAGGAATTGCCGCATCAAAAAAATTCGTCGCCACCCAGCTTCGGAAAGATTTATCCCTTATCCGTCATTCACCATTCACCATTCACCATTCACCAATTATTGCCTACGAGCCCGTCTGGTCCATCAGCACCAACAAGGGAGCAAAGCCGGATTCGCCGGAAAACGCCACGGAGATGATTGCGTTTATCAAGCACCATTCACCATTCACCATTCACCATTCACCCACCCGGGTTCTCTACGGCGGTTCCGTTAACCCCAAAAATGCCCACGGGTTTTTGTCCCGCAAAGAAATTGACGGCGCCCTTGTCGGGGGCGCAAGCTTGAACGTGCGCGCGTTCGCAACAATAATCAATATATCCGCGCAACAGTCGCAAAAATAAATGTCTCTTATACAAAAGAACGACGTGCGGAATGTCACCATTATCGGCGCCGCAGTCGGGTTGCTGGTTCAGCCGGTTATCACGAACACGCTTATGGAAATTGAGCGGGCTACCGGTTTATCGGAATCGGTGTTGCGCATAGCATGCTTTTTCGGGTTTCTTCTCCTCGCGCCGCTCGCGCTTTGGGTTGCCTCCGTGCTCGGGAAATTTCTTCCCGTCATTTACCAGTTCGCGAAGTTCGCGGCGGTCGGCTCGCTCAACAGCTTTATGAACCTCGGCGTGTTCAACCTTGAAACGCTGCTTGTCTCGCAGAATCCCACAAAATTCGTCTTCGGCATTTTCGCATCGGTTGCGTGGCTTACCTCGGCGACGAACAGTTATTTTTGGAACAAGTATTGGACCTTTGACAAGCGCGAGAAGCCGAATTCCGCGGAAGTCATTCTTTTTTATGCGATCACCATCGGGAGTTGGCTCTTGAGCGTGGGCGTGTCAACGCTCGTGTACTCGGCGAAGGACCTCGGGCTCACCTCGCCCGCCGTGTGGACAAACGTGGTCTCTCCCATCGCGGGATTCCTCACCGCGTTCATCTGGAATTTCTTGGGATACAAATTCTTCGTATTCCGGAAAAACACTTGATTTTTTCTCGGACTTCCTGTATTATATGAGCAACCTTCAACGCACCTGGAAGTCCAGGTGCGTTTGATTGATACGATATCCCCCATATCTTTCATACCCTCGTATCTTCATATCCTATTTCCATGGATCTCAGAAACATCGCCATCATCGCCCACGTAGACCACGGGAAGACAACCCTCGTGGATGCGCTTCTGCGCCAGTCGCTTAATTTTCGCTTGAAGAGCGGGGCGGACACCACGCTCATCATGGATTCCAACGAGCTTGAACGCGAGCGCGGCATCACGATTTTTTCCAAGAACGCGGCGATTGTCTACGGTGACACGAAAATCAACATCGTGGACACGCCGGGTCACGCGGATTTCGGCGGGGAAGTGGAGCGCATTATGCGCATGGTGGACGGCGCGTTACTGCTTGTGGATGCGCAGGAAGGGCCGATGCCGCAGACGAAATTCGTGCTCAAAAAAGCGATTCAGGCGGGGCACAAAATTATTCTGGTCCTGAACAAGATTGACAAACCCGCCGCGCGCGCGGAGTGGGCGCTGGAGCGCACCTTTGACCTCTTTGTGGAGCTCGGCGCATCGAACGAACAGATGGATTTTCCGATCATCTATGCCTCAAGCATGCAGGGAAAAGCGGGCTTTGAAAATAACCTTGCGGAGATGAAAAATGTCCAGCCGCTTTTTGAGACGATCATCAAAACGATTCCTCCGCCAGAGAGAGGGAATCCTTCAGACCCGCTTCAGATGCTTTCGGTGAATCTGGCATACGATAATTACAAAGGGAAGATCGCCATCGGGCGGCTCTATGCGGGCACGCTCGCAAAAGGCATGCAGGTGGCGCATATCAACCGCGAAGGCATCGTGGAAAAAGCGGTGATTTCCTCGGTGATGACCTTTGAAGGATTGGGCCGCGTGGAAACGGATTCCGCAGTTGCGGGCGACATCGTGGCGATTGCGGGCATTCCGGATATCTCCATCGGCGAGACCATCACCGACCCCGAGCATCCCGTGCCGCTTCCCATTATTCAGATCGACGAGCCGACGGTGGAAATGACCTTCGGCGTGAACAAATCTCCTTTTGCCGGCAAGGAAGGGGAATTTTCCACTTCCAATAACCTGCGCGACCGTCTGATGCATGAGATTGAGACCGACGTGGCGCTCCGCGTGGAGCAAGTCGCGGGCGCGGCTGATAAATGGACCGTGTCGGGCCGCGGAGAGCTCCACCTCGCGATTTTGATTGAGAAGATGCGCCGCGAAGGATACGAGCTTCAGGCATCCCGCCCGCAGGTGATTTTCAAAGAAATCAACGGGCGCAAGATGGAGCCGATTGAGCGCGTGACGATAGAAGTGCCGGAGCAGTACTTGGGCACCGTGATTGAACAGATGGGCGGAAGAAAGGGAATTATGGCGGACATGCGGAGCGACCCTTCAACCACCGCGGGGCATCCCGGCTCCGCGACGATCGAGTTTTTGGTGCCGACGCGCGGGCTCATCGGCTTCAGGAATCTTTTTCTCACGAGCACGAAGGGACAGGGGATTATGAACAGCTTGTTTGAAGGATACGAGGAGTACAAGGGCGATATTGATTCAAACGCGCACGGCTCGCTTGTGGCGTCCGAATCCGGCATCACGCGCTCATACGGGCTTTTGAATGCGGAAGGGCGCGGAGAGCTTTTTGTCGCTCCGGGCGTTGAGGTCTACGAAGGAATGATTGTGGGGCAGAACGCGAAGGCAACGGATTTGCGCGTGAACGCCTGCAAAGAGAAACAGCTTTCCAATATGCGGGCGAAATCCGACGGAGGAATGGAATTTTTGAAAGTCCCGCGCACGCTCACGCTTGAAGAGGCGATTGAATACATCGGCGATGATGAGCTGGTGGAAATCACGCCGAAGTCTATCCGCATGAGAAAGTTTTGGCTTAAGGAAGGGGACGCCGAACGCGCCGCGAAGAATCTTTAGTAAAAAAACAGCGCCCATGCGAGTCCCTGCCTGTGCACGTTGCACGGACCGGGGCTCGCACGGGTTGTAGGGTCCCCACTGCGCTAGCGGGACCCGAGAGGGTCGTCCGGCGATGAGTCGTCCTTCGCGCCCGCCACGGCGTTGAAGGAATCGGGGCGGTAGAAGAAGCCAGCTTCTTCGGCCGGGGGATCCGGGAGGCGATGTGAGCGAACCGCCAGCGTGCCCTTCACGACAACGAAGATGTGCTGTTCCCGTGTGGCGCAGACGAAGAGGCCTCCCCTCTCCATCAGAACAACAAACCTCAAACCCACATCGGAACAGAGCGGGCAGAGCCATGTTGTCGCCATCACTCGCTCTCCTTCCCAGCGGAGCTCATCACGAAGCGCATCCGTCCGCAATCCGCACGGGTGCAGGTGACGTAGTTCCCCTCCGTCACCAGGCTCCCGCCGCAGAACGAGCAGGTGTTCGGGAAGCCGCTCGGCACGCCAGGAGGGAGCGTTCCCGTGTGTACCTCGAACTCTCCCGAGCAGAGAAGAGTGTTTTCCGGCATACTATTCCTTCCTCGCTCCCATCTCAGTCAGACGATATTTCCAAAGTTGCCAAAGAGCATAGTGGTACACTATGATTTACATAAAGTTATGTCAAATTTTTTCGCGATAAAGAGAGAAACCATTTTAACCTTAAAACAAGGCGGCGTGGGCGTGCTTCCGACCGACACCATCTACGGCGTCGTGGGCTCCGCGCTCTCAAAAAAAGCCGTCACGCGGATATACCGCTTGCGCAAACGGAATCTCAAAAAACCATTCATTGTGCTTATCGGTTCAATGAGCGGCCTTAAAAAATTCGGCGTTGTTGCACCTCTCCTTCATCCTCCCCTCTTAAGAGGGGAGAGGCCGGGTGGGGTGGGATTGTGGCCCGGAAAAGTCAGCGTGATTTTGCCGGTGCCCGCGAAAAAGTTCGCCTACCTGCATCGCGGGACGAAAAACATCGCCTTCCGCCTGCCGAAACCGGCCGCCCTCCGCGCGCTTCTTAAAAAAACCGGCCCGCTCGTCGCGCCTTCCGCAAACATTGAAGGCAAACCGCCCGCGCGGACCATCAAAGAAGCAAAAAAATATTTCGGCGATAAAGTTGATTTTTATATAAACGGCGGAACACGCGCATCAAAACCGTCCACGCTCGTGAAAATTGAGAACGGAAAAGCGATTGTGCTGCGCAAGGGAGCTGCAAAATTGTAGCCGCAAAACTATAGAGAGTTTGGAATTTGACCGCTATGAGGCCTCATAGCGGGGTGTTCGAGTGAGAGATGCGGCAGATAGCGAATGGCAGGTGGTCGGCGGTAAGGCAAGCAGAGAACGGACAAAAAGAACGGCTCCCGGGGTCGCGGCCTCGGGAGCGTGGTGCGCGCCACTCGACATCTACGAAGACGGTGGCGCTGTCGGCGCGGGAACGAACGAGGAGACGAGACGCCACTCTCCGCACATGTTGCAGAACGCGTGGCTCCCTTCTCCCCACCGCAAAGCCGTGCGGCGGCATTCGGGACACGTTCCTACGGGCACTCCTTCGCGCGCTTCTGTTTCGTCGCGCGCGGGAGTTCCCGGCCTCCACATGAACGCACACCCCATGGCGCCTCCTTCCCCATCCTTTGGGATACTTCGCGCAGTATGCCACAGCATCTGCTATAATGGCAAATCATGCTCGTGAACGAGATAAAAAAATTTTTCCACGGCGACGTGGATACGACAGAGGAAACCCGCAAGGCATACGCGCGGGATTATTCCATTTTTGAGGTGACGCCGGAGGCGGTGGTATTTCCGAAGGACGCCGCGGACGTGGCGCGGCTCGTGAAATTCGTGAATAAAAAGCGCGATGCGGGAGATAAGAATATCTCGCTTACCGGGCGCTCGGCGGGAACAGACATGACGGGCGGGCCGCTTACGGAATCGGTGGTGGTGTCATTCACGAAATATATGAACCGGGTGAAGGAGGTCGGCAAGGATTACGCCGTAAGCGAACCGGGCGTATACTTCCGTGATTTTGAAAAAGCCGTCGCGGAGCGCGGGCTTATATTCCCGTCGTACCCCGCGTCAAAAGACCTGTGCGCGATGGGAGGAATTGTGTCCAACAACTCCGGCGGTGAGAAAACGCTTGCATACGGCAAAACGGCGAAATATGTGGAGGAACTCTCGTTGGTAATGAGCGACGGAGAAGTGCATCACATCCGCCCGCTTGACGCAAAAGACCTGAAGAAGAAACTCAAAGAGAAGAGTTTTGAAGGGACGGTCTATCGCAATGTGGCGAAGCTTATTGACGAACACGAAGCGCTTATCGCGTCCGCGAAGCCGAATACCACGAAAAACTCCTCCGGTTATGCGCTCTGGGACGTGTGGGACGGCGAGACATTTGATTTGACGAAGCTCATCGTCGGCTCGCAAGGCACGCTTGGGCTGGTCACGGAAATGGAGCTCCGGCTCGTGAAGCAGAAACCGTATCGCCGGCTCGTCGTCGTGTTCCTGCGGGACATTGCTCCGCTCGCGTCTCTCGCGCTCGCCACGCTCAAATTCAATCCGGAAAGCTTTGAGTCATACGACGACCGCACGCTTGGCGTGGCGCTCCGGTTTCTCCCCGAGCTTGTGCGGAGCATGCACGTCGGGTTTGTCCGCCTCGCATTCCAATTCATCCCGGAGGCGTTTATGGCGCTCAAACTCGGCAGATTTCCGAAGATGGTGCTCCTTATTGAACTTTCTTCGGACGACGCGAAAGAGCTTGAAACGCGCACGGAGCACATGCGCCGCGCGCTCGCGCAATTCCCCGTTTCGGTGCGCGTCATCCGGAGCGAGGCGGAAACGGAGAAATATTGGACGGTCCGCCGGCAAAGTTTCGCATTGCTCCACAACCACAATAAGGAGAAGTTCACCGCGCCTTTTATTGACGACATCGCGGTGCGCCCCGAATATCTTCCGGACTTTTTCCCGCGCCTGGAGAGGATACTGGAGCCGTTCCGGCGCCTTATGGTCTACACGATCGCGGGGCACGTGGGCGACGGAAATTTTCATATCATTCCGCTTATGGACA
>Ga0209542_10020878_pt1 | contig 10320 bp, 13 predicted proteins | sample RifCSPhighO2_01_FD_184028 | JGI IMG/M metagenome (GOLD analysis project Ga0209542, IMG submission 184028) | Soil microbial communities from Rifle, Colorado - Rifle CSP2_plank highO2_0.1 (SPAdes) (version 2) | ecosystem: Environmental > Terrestrial > Deep subsurface > Rock core/Sediment ...
CTGTTCGGGATTCCTCTCTTGGGGTTTTTGGGTGTATTGCTCGCTGAGTGTGAAACAAAAATAAACACATGATTCAATAAAATAAAAATAAAAAATGAAAGACTTACAAAAAACACTTGAAAGAGAATGGCAAGATGTGAGAAAGAGTTTTTACTATCCACAACTACCTTTTCCACAACTTACAAAAGATATTGCTAATGGGATGATTAATTTTGAGAATTTGCAGATAAGTGTTAATCCTGAATATGTTAATGAGTTAAATGAAAAAGGTTGCAATGAAGAAATCTCTTTAAATGCTATTCTCGGGCATGAGGTTGGACATTTTGTTGATTATCCTGCATCTGTTTTAAATCTATTAAGACTTCATAAAATTGCTAGAGAAAATCTTGATGAGCAAAAAGCATATATTGCAAGAGAGGCTTTTTTAAACATTCAAAATAACACAAATCTTGTAAAAAACAGAGATTATAAAAGTATTCCTGTTGTATTAAAATCAGAAGCAGAAAAAGCAGAAGGTCTTGATAAAGTTTTTTTTGGATTATATCAAGAGCTATGGAATAAAAGCTTAGATGTAAAATTAAAAAGAAAAGAAAAAAATTTAATCGAGAAACTGCAAGAGATAGATTATTTAGACAAGAACAAACAAGAGCAAAATCTTAGAGAGTTTGTTGAGCTTATCAAGAATAAGTTAGATGATTACAAATCAGAGGGAAATTCATCTTTTAAGGAATTTTCTTCTAACCAAATAAGAGAGGGAATAAGGCAGTTTGCAAAAGAAAGCAAACCAGGAGAATTTGAAAAAATAGTTGAGGAAGTTTTGAGAGAGGGTGAGAAAAATAAAGGAACAGAAAAAGGAAGAGAGAAAATATATCAAATTACAGGAAGCAGAGCTGGAATTGAAAGAGGAAATTTAATTATAGCAAGAAATTTTTATTCTGCTTTGGCTGAGAACTTTTCAATACCAATAAGAAAAAGACAAATACAGAAAAACGGAAGTTTGTATCCGTATTCACATGAGGAGTTTAGTATGAGTGATGAAATAAATGATTTAGACCCTTTTTCTAGCCCAGGAATTATACCAGGAATAACTCAAAAATGGATAAAAAAAGAAGGAGAAACTATACAGAATTATTTTGGGATTCCAAACAGCATAATTGTCAAAGATAACTCTCCAAGCATGACAAATTATCAAAATCCAGAAAAAGAAGTTTCAATTGCTGTTTTGGGTTCTACAGTAATTTCTAATGCTTATCTCAACAATAATACAAAAGTTGCTGTTTATAGTTTTGGAAGTTTTGATGAGTTTGTAGACTTAACGAAAGATAAAGAGAGAGTGCATCAAGAGCTAAGAAAATACACTAATAAAAGAGGAACTACATTTAACAAGAGTTTAATGGAAAATTATCTTAAAAACACAGACATGGTTTTTGATCTGTCTTTTGTTTCTGACATGGAAATAAGCAATTTAGATAAATTTATCAATCATATAATAAATCTTCCAAATCTGCACAGAATTCATTTATTTTATACAAATCCCTCTAAAGTGGATTATGTTCAAAACATCTCAGAGAGAATTAAAAATAAAAGAAATGTAGCTATTCTACCTTTATATTCACAACAAGATATTAAAAATATAATAATAGGGGAACTCAAAAATTCAATAAAATAAAAAACAAACAAAAAACAAAATGATAAACAAAAAAATAAATCCAAACCTGATAAAACTTGCTGAAATGACGCACAATTTTGATTTAGCCCTGCCTGACTTTGAAATGTTAGAAAAACAAACAGCACAGCCAGATAAAACAACTACTCTATTTCTTGATAAAGAAAACTTTGTCTATGTTCCATCAATAAATCTTTATGTTGCAAAAGAAAGAACCTTACATGGATTGAATTGGTATGATACTCATAAGGAATTACACAAACAAGACATGAAAATGCCGACAATATATGAATTTACACAATTCTTAAAATATCTTAAATCACAGCCCCAAAACCAGGAATATCAGAAAATTTTAGATGAAATTTTAACTGTAAGAAATCCTTGGAGATCTGAGTGGTTAGATGCAGATTTCAAAGTAATAAATGGAAAATTACATATCAATTACAATCACAAAACTATAAATAATCAATTACAACCACAAAATTCAGAAATTCTTGAAGAGTGTTTAATGGAAGACAAAACTCCTGGAATTTCTCTTGAAGACTGGCTTGATAATCCAACAAAACATGGACTTCCAAGAGCAGATGTTAAAAAAGGTTCTATTAATTACTGGAAACCATTAACTGACAATAACTCAGTCGCGGGGTTCGTTGCTGACTCTGGCAGTGCTGGCCTCGACTGCAGCTGGGATCCCTCTAATCAGGTTTCCTCTCTTGGGGTTTTTAGGTGTATTGCTCGCTGAGTGTGAAATTTGGCAATTTTGTTTTTGTGCGAAGCACAACGAAATTTTTTTAAGGATTTATTTGTTGGTTTTTTTGTCCTGAAAATTCTTTATCTCCTTGAGCAAGAGATTTAGATGAGGACTACATGTCAATTTACTAGCACATTATTAAGGTTTATTTTAAGTCATAAAATTCAATCACAACATTTAGTAATTAAAAACTAATGAAATATGAAGTGATAGTGGTAATTGGTTAATTGGCTACAATAGTCGCGAGGTTCAATGCTGACTCTGACAGAGCTAACCTCAACTGCAACAGGAATCCCTCTAATCAGGATTCCTCTCTTGAAATAGTCCTCTTTTAGGACATTGCTTATAATTCAATGAGAACTTACAAAAATCTTTATAGAAAATTTTGCTCTTATAATAATTTATTTCTTGCATACAAAAAAGCAAGAAAAGGTAAAACAAAGAAAGATTATGTTAAGGAGTTTGAGAAAAATCTTACTGAAAATTTAAGACAATTACAGAGAGAATTAATAAATAAAACCTACAAACCAAGACCCTTAAAGAGATTTGTTATAAGAGACCCAAAAACAAGGAAAATAAGTAAATTTGCATTTAGAGACAGAATTGTGCATCATGCTCTTGTAAATGTTTTAACTCCCATATATGAGAAAATTTTTATTTATGATAGTTATGCTTCAAGAAAAGGAAAAGGACAGCATAAAGCCTTAGAAAGATTTGATTATTTTAAGAGAAAAATAAGCAGAAATGTAAAGAAATTGTCTGGAGTTAGAGATAATAATTATATTTGTGGTTACTACTTGAAAGCAGATATAATACATTACTTTCAGGAAATTGATCATGATATTTTGATTAATATTTTGATTAATATAATAAGAAAAAAAATTAAAGATGAAGATGTTGTTTGGTTGGTGAATATTATATTAAAGAATTTTGATACAGAGATTTTATATAAACCAACATTTAAAGATATTGGAAATCTCTGGCTCAGAAATTTCGAACAGATGCAAAAAAGAGTTTCTGATAATAAAGAAAAAGGCATGCCTTTTTCTTTATTAACAAGCCAGTTTTTTGCTAATATATATCTTAATGAACTTGATTATTTTGTAAAACATTTTCTTAAAACGAAATACCATATTAGGTATGTTGATGATCTTGTAATTTTACATAATTCAAAATAAAATCTTGAAATTTAGAAAGTGCAAATTAGTGGATTTCTTAAAGAAAAGTTGAAACTTGAGATTCATACAGAAAAGTCAAAAATAATATCTTTATCAAGGGGGATAGATTTTGTTGGATTCAGAAATTTTTATTATTTCAAATTATTAAGAAAGAGAAATTTGAGAAATATGGAGGATAAAATAAAAATGTTTAATTCTGGAAAAATTAGCTTTGAGAAGTTTTTAGAGGTTTTTCAGGGTTGGAGTGCTTATGCTAAATGGGCAAATACATACAAGTTAATGAATAAACTTTTGATGAAGATAAAAACTAAAGATAGATTTTGAGAAATTTATTCTATTTTTCAACATAGCAATTATTAAAAATATCATTATTTTTTAATAATAATGATAACTTATAATGATATTTATGAATCTGCGAGAAAGGAGAGATATTCTGAACAATTACAGTCTTTGACAAAAAATTTTATTGAAGAAGTAGCCAATTATTTGAAAGAGAAGAAAGAGATGGCTTCAAAAGACGATGATGTTTTTTCTGATGTTGTTCTTAAAACAAAAAAACAGCTTGAAAATGCAATAACTCTTTTTAAAGAGCTTATTTTAAGAAGGAGAAAAAAAATCCTTAATCTTGTTCTTATTGCTGCTGAAACAGGAATTTCAAAACAGGATTTTGAGAATATGCTGGATTTTGAGAGGGTTCTTTTTGAAGATCTGATGAAAAGTATAGATTCTTCTGACAAAAGATTAAGCTTGACTTTAAATGGCGATAAAAAAGATAAACAGAAAAACAAAATGGTTGTTTTTAATACAGATGTCGGAGAGTTTGTTGATTTAGAAGGAGAAAAGATAGGTGGATTTGTCAAAGGACAAATTGCCAATATCCCAAATGAAATAGCGAAAATTCTTATTGAAGATGGTAAGGCAGATGCTGTTGAAGAAGAGTGAAAGCCTGTGGAGGGACTCAAACCCCCGGCCTACTGCTTACAAGGCAGCCGCTCTATCACTGAGCTACACAGGCTTTATCCATTAATTAATTTTTAGTTTAAAAAGTTGTTTGTTTTTCAATTAATTTGAGAAGTAATTAATAGTAGATGCTCTTTTAGATATTGTTGAACTTATTGATGGTTTTAACGCTTACACCTAAACTTACGCTTATATACCAAAATGTTAGTTATATAAAAGATGTATTTTTATCAATATTAATTAATTCCCCTATACCCTAAGGTCTTGCCTTAGGGTGAAAGCTTTAGCAAATCTAAAAAAGTCAAGGTTGTTAGTTTAGTCATGCAAGATGAATTGTCTAAGTCGTATCATAAAGTATTCAAGATAAAATATCACTTTGTTTTCTGTATAAAATACAGAAAAGATTTGTTTGTAGAAGATAAATACATTCTATCTGTTAAGGAAATCTGTTTAGGATTAGAGCAAAGATATTCAATGAAATTTGAAACAATTGGTTTTGATGAGGACCATGTTCACTTCATGCTTCAGTCAGTTCCAAAATATTCTGCTTCACAAATCTTTAGATTGGTGAAGAGCATTACAGCAATAAAGCTCTTTGAAAAACATCCAGATTTGAAAAAAGAATTATGGGGTGGAGAATTCTGGAGTGATGGAGGATATGTTGCAACAATCGGGGAAGGAGTTAATACAGATATAATCAGAACTTATATAAAAAATCAAGGAAGAAAAGGAGAGCAATTAAAATTGTTTGATTTTGCCTAGATGCTCTGTGCTCTTGGCACAGAGAGGTTCACTCTCTTTTTTTTTCAATTTTCTTTCTCAACTTTCATTACACGAATTTCACAAAGTGAAAGAGGATAAATCTTTTTTAATTTTAAGCTTAATGGTCTTTGCAACTGGTTTTTTAGTATCTCGTCAAATAATTCATAAGATGTCTTGTTTTTTACATATTCTATTAATTCTGTTCTTGCCATATTCCTCAGAGTTTTTCTAACTGCTCTTGATACTTTTCTTCTTGTAATCAAAAATGGCTTTATTCTTATTTTTGCATCCTTGCATTGTGCTGAAAATGAGTCTTCAACATAATTTGTTCCTTTTCTAATCATTCTTTTTAAGAAATATGGCAATAGTTTTATTTGTCTTGGAATCGCTATTAATTCTTTTTTCTCAGGATGAAATTTTATTTTTAACTGCATCAATAGACTTTTTCCTCTGAGAGATCTTGTTAAATCATAATTTATGAACTTTCCATCTAACTCATTAAGTTCATAAGCTATTGCCTGTGTTTGTTTTTTTATTATTGGTATTTCAATATCAAAAAATTTCTTTTTTCTTTTTGCAATTGCCATAATTATCCTCTAAAAATATTTCCCCCTCAGTGAAATTTCGTTTAAAATTATTAATATATGGACTTAATTGGATGGCTAACTTACTTATTTTTTCATTATTTGTTTTTATTAATTGTTTTTTTCTATTTATCATTTTACTCCTGTTGTTGTTTGCCCATCCTTTTTCCTTTTTTCTGGTATTTAGATTTTCCGCAAATTATGCATGTGTACATTATGTTTGTCTTTTTTGTTATTTTTGATTTTCTGCTGAATTTTGAGACCGCAGGTTTTGAGCCCCATTTTCCTTTATTGCCAATGCCTCTACCTAACCCTCTTAATTTTGCTCTTGGAATACTTCCTCTTTTTAATGATCCTCTTTTTGCCCCAGCTGACACCAATTTTATTTTTTGATCTGTTTGCTTGTTGCAGTATGGGCAATATCTGTTTGTTTTCTTTGGTATTTTCATTTCCTCTTAAATAAAATATTCTTTTGATATATAATAAGTTTTTGGAGGGTATCCTCTTCTTGTCTTAATTATATTCTTATTATTTACCATTTTATTTAAATAATTGTTAATTACACTTCTGCTATTTCTTTCAACTTTTTTAGATATTAATTCAGCAGAAAGTCCAAAATATCCTCCTTCCTTGCTCAATACTTCTAATATTTTATTCTTTATTTCAATATTCATTTAATGTAATCCTCTAAATTCTATAAAAAAACTTGGTTTTTAAAGTTATTTGATGTTGTTAAATCAACTTGCTAACTTAACACCTAATCTGAATACTATTTCCAAGGTTTTTATTCGATAATAACAATTAGCTATTCACAAACTCGTGGGTTTAGTTAATGGTTAATCTATTAATATGAAATTTAGTATAGGTGAGCAATTAGATTTATTATGCTATTGGTAGTTAATAATCCCTTTTTTTCTCATTAACACTCTACATCAATCTGCTATAACAAAAGCACAAATTTCTGATGTTAATCTTTAGGATTTATTTAACATGAGGGAGTTTTACAAAATTATTTCCAATATTTCGAAAACCTTTTGATTTCTTCTTCATTTAGCTCTTTTCTTTTAACTATCTTTTGTTTTCCATTATTGTTGTATAATTCAAAATATTTTGGAAGATTTTCTGGTACTTTAAAGACTACTGCATCTAACTTTCTTATCCTACTTTTTGCTAAAAAAAATAAATCTGCCTTTAGTCTCTCCCCCTTTAAGGAATATTCTATTTCCCCTTTACTTAACTCAATCTCTAAAGGAATAGCTGCACAATACCACTCTATATTTTTGACCATTTTTTCATCTTTGTCACATGCAATATTGTCTTTTTCTGAATATATCATCTTGTAAATGTGAATTTCTTCTTTCATTTTATAAAAAATCTACAGGCAGTTTAAATATTTTTTTGTATTCAAGAAACTAGAGGAATAAAATGATTTAATCATTACAATCACATCAAAAAATATTATCTTGTAATTAAATTAAGCCACAATGGTAAATGGTCCTGCCCAGAATCGGACTGGGGTCTCTTCCACGTCAAGGAAACGTCGTAGCCATTGGACCACAGGACCAATAAAGATAATTATTTATCTTTTAGAAATATTTAAATATACTGATTTATAACTTTATTTATGGTATATAGAAGAGGTGGAAATTTTGGCTTTTTTATAATTTATCTTTTATTTGGATTGTATCTGCTAAATCTCACCCTCACTTTTATCAAACTTCCTGAACCAATCCATGTTATTGACAAATTTGTGATTGCTATTGGTGGGATTTTGATAATTTTAGGTGGAATTAATCATATAAGAGCGAGCAGAGTACACAATTATTATAGATAATTTTTTTGATTCTGAATAAAATCTCTGTGATTACTTAGAAAATTTGATAATTAGTGTTCTTCTTAATAAACTTTATATACGCGAGTTTCATTATTCTTTTATACAGAAATTTCATGAAGCCCACTGCCTTTAGGCAATGGACAATTACAAAGCAATTGTCTGAAATTTCTGGCTCAGAAACTTCAAAAAACACAGAAAGTTTCTGATGCTTGTAAAAGAGGAAGAAATGGATAAAAAAAACAAAAAAGCACAGGTTACAGTTTTTATTATAATTGCAGTAATTCTTGTTGCAGCAGTTGCACTTTTTTTTGTATTAAGGGAGAATATTTTTGTAGGGCATTCAATTCCTGCTAGTATCCAACCAGTATATAATACTTTTTTATCTTGCGTTGAACAGGATGCTTTAACAGGAATAGATGTTCTGGAAAGCCAGGCAGGATATATTGAATTACCTGATTTTGAGCCTGGTTCAGCATATATGCCATTTTCTAATCAGTTGGATTTTTTAGGCAATCCAATTCCTTATTGGTATTATGTTTCTGGAAACAACATACAAAAAGAGCAAGTGCCTTCAAAAAATTTAATGCAAGAACATCTTGGGGATTATATTGAAAATGAGATAAGAAATTGTGTCTTTGAAAATTATTATGAGCAAGGATTTGAGATAACACAAGGAATCCCTAAAGCGAGTGTGAATATAAACGATAATACAGTAAGTGTTGATTTGGATATGTCCTTAAGTATTAGTAAAGGAGAAGACAGTTCAGTTATTAAAAATCATAAACTGAGTGTTAAAACAGAACTTGGGAGACTTTACAATAATGCGAAAAAAGTCTATGCTAATGAGCAGAATAATTTATTTTTGGAAAATTATGCTGTTGATACATTAAGATTGTATGCTCCTGTTGATGGTGTTGAAATTACATGCTCACCTAAAACATGGAATGCTGATAGTGTTTTTGATGATTTGCAAAATGCTATTGAAGCAAATACCCTATCACTAAAAGTTAAGGGAGAGAAAAATGATTATTTTGTAGTTGATGCTGGAACTGATTCTGATATTGATGTCAGGTTTTTGAATTCAAAGAATTGGGCTAATGGTTTTGAAGTAAACCCTTCTGAAGGCGTTGTGATGATGTCAAAACCTGTTGGAAACCAGCCTGGATTAGGAATTCTTGGATTTTGCTATGCTCCATATCATTTTGTTTATAATATAAGATATCCTGTTTTAGTGCAGGTATACAGTGATTCAAGTGAGGAGATATTTCAGTTTCCTGTAGCAGTTGTTCTGCAAGGTAACAAGCCACGAGAAGCTCTTGACTCTTCTGGCTCTACAATAGACGCTCCTGAATTGTGTAAATATAAAAATACAGAGATTCAAGTTAATGTTTATGACACAAAATTAAATCTTGTTGATGCAGACATTTCTTACGAGTGCTTCAGCGAATTTTGCGAGATTGGAAAAACTTCTTCAGGAATTTTAAGAGATAATTTCCCACAATGTGTTAATGGCTTTATTGCTGCAAGAGCAAAGGGATTTGAAGATACAAAATACCAATATTCAACAACAAACGATGGAAGTGCTGATATTATAATGGACAAACTCTATGAGATTAATATTAATCTGAAATTAGACAATAAAGATTATGGCAAAGACGCAATAATAAGCTTTATTTCAGACGAATCTTCAAAAACAATAGTTTATCCTGAACAGAAAATAATTGAGCTGAGTGAGGGGCAGTATGAAATACAGATTTATGTTTATAAAAACTCTACAATTAAAATAGCAGAAACAACACAAGAGCAGTGTGTTGAAGTATCTAAATCTGGTTTAGGAGGAATTTTTGGCATGAAAGAGGAGAAATGCTTTGATATTGTAATTCCTGAGCAGATTATTTCAAATGCTATTTCAGGAGGAGGAAAAGAAAATTATTATATTTTAGAATCTGAATTGCAGAATTCAAAGAGTATAGAAATAAACGCGGAAAGTTTGCCTGTTCCAACATCAATAGAGCAACTCCAGAGCAATTATCTTTTATTTGAGGAAAGAGGGCTTGATATAAATTTTAGGTAAGATAAGGATTAATAATAAAACAAACAAAGAAAAATGCTGGTAAAAATGAGAAAGAGAATTTATAATAAAAATGATAAAGGAAAAACAATTATTAGTAGTAAGAACATTGTTAGGTTAGTATTAACATTTTCTTTAATTTTTATTTTATTAATAATATTATCCAATTTAACATCAGCATACATGGATTCAAATCCTGCTTACACGCAATATAAAGGTCTGACTTCAGGATTTTTAACAGGCGAGTATAAACCAGATAGAAGTGCATGCGAGGCTGGACAGGATTTTATGATTCAAATAGCACCTTTTGGATGCACTCCTGCTGTTGTAAGGACAGATTTGCTTGAAGAGCAGAATGTCCCTGTTTTTTGCCAGTTAGCTGCAACAAAATTAAATCCTTTGATTGAAGTTGAGGCAATTGACAGCATATCTTTCAGGGGAAAATATCCTAAAGAAATCCAAGGAATTGGTTTTCATCCTGCGAATAGTGCTTTAGGATTAAAGAAAAAACTCA
>Ga0209542_10020879_pt1 | contig 10320 bp, 10 predicted proteins | sample RifCSPhighO2_01_FD_184028 | JGI IMG/M metagenome (GOLD analysis project Ga0209542, IMG submission 184028) | Soil microbial communities from Rifle, Colorado - Rifle CSP2_plank highO2_0.1 (SPAdes) (version 2) | ecosystem: Environmental > Terrestrial > Deep subsurface > Rock core/Sediment ...
CCGTTTCGTAAAATTCATAACGAAGTTTTTCTACTATTCTATTTGATTCAAGGGTATTACGCTTAAATACACTCCACACCAGATCATTGATAAGATGATTATGCGTTAGTTTATATCCAAGTTTTTTTGCCAGCACTTTTCCCACTGTCAATTTATCGACAGCCATAGCTCCGTACAGTACTATTATCTTACTTTGGTTTTTTTTCTTTCTCATGAATTTGTGGAACGGAAGAGGTGGGGTTTGGTCACAAGTATTCGCCTATTGGCGAATCTCGCGACCCACCTCGTCCCGCCTCTATGCGGACTCCGACTTTCAAATCCCACCTTCGTCAGTTTTTACCAATACAGATTGGTTTAAACTGTCGGAACGGAAGAGGTGGGATTTGAACCCACGAGGAGCTTTCACCCCTACCGATGTTCGAGATCGGCGCATTCAACCGCTCTGCCACTCTTCCATATGTTCATGTAATGTAGCAAACATGTAAGTCTGAGGGCAAGTTATAGTTATCTCCTAGGTTTCTTTTTTCTTTAATCTTCCTTTGAACATGATGATATTATCAAGATTATCGCTTTTAAGAGGAAAGCTCACATCTGACAGATTAACTTTGATACCCTCCAGTCTGGCCGCGGTAGATGCGACAAAATCATATGCTTCGCCAAGGCAACGCGTCATGCTCTTCATACCTTTTTCTTCGTCCTGGGTGTCCAAGTATTTGCCACCCAGAGTAATCTCCTTGACTCCGGCGTTCTTTAGAATAGCGACGAAGAAAGTCCATGTCTTTACCTTATACTTAGCCGATATCGTATCCATTATAGGAGAGCGCTTTGGATGACCTCTCTCCTTTTCCGCTGCCCAATGCCTATAATTTTCTATCACATGGGTATGTGCCGAAAATTAGGAGGACTTTGGCCATCTCCAGGTCGGAGAAAAAGCGTACCCATGCCCCCAAATGTCGGCATAAGCCACGCATCTCTATTTGGATTTAGGTCATGTGAAATACAGTGCGCGACGTATGCGTCCAGATGCTTTCTGTCTTCTAATATAAGAAGAGGTGGCCTGTCAGGATTAGTGAGGAGCTCGTTGATTTGTCTGTTGCATTCTACCAGATTCTTCGACAAATCACCTCCTTTTGCCAATTCCTCTTTATATGCTTGAGGTAATACTCCATACTCCTCGCAAAACGGATGCACTAGAATCTCAAGCTTTCCTTCGTGATCTTTTATCTCTTTAACCAGTAGGTCTAATTGCCCTTCTTTTGTTTCGGCAATGAAAGGATGCGCTTCGCCTTCGGCAAGAGTAATAAGATGGGTTCTCGACTGCAACTGCATTTCTTGACTCTTGAGTCCATCTGGATTTGGCTGAGGAGCTTCATTCATCATAGTTTTGTTATTATAAAGCATTTTTGCCATTCTCTCTAGAAACTGTTATAGTTTTTCTGCTTTTGGTATTTCCTTAAGCTCATAAGCTTCTAAGCTTTTTTGCTGACAAGCTCTTATGGCGGCCCTATCGTCTAGTGGTTAGGACAACAGGTTTTCAATCTGTTAACCCGGGTTCGATCCCCGGTGGGGTCATCGTTCTAAAAATCAGGACAATTTATAAAACTTTCTGCTTTTATTAGCTTGCTTTTGGGGCTATGCTGTATATCCCTTCAGGCTTCAGCACAAGAAGACCTTTCAATATACGATCGGGTAAATTTTCTCTGACCCACGCTTTTGCTTCCTCAAACTCCTCACCATTCTCCATGTATTTTACGGTGCCCTTTATCTGATAGCCATCAAACCCTTTCCAGCACACTAAAGCGACTTTCGGCTGTTCTAGGATATTGTCAAGAGTCTTTTTAAAAAAGTAGTTCATGAGTAGAATTTTGTTGTCTACTATGCGTACGGTTGAAACGGGCACGACATTTATGCCGTGTTTTCCCGTCGTCGCAAGCGCTTTGCTGTCAGCATGCAGTATCGCATCTATTATTTGTAGCGAGAGTTCCATAATTTTGAATAATCAATTAGTTTCATAGTCGATATGGACTTTAGGATTCGCAGCTGACGCAGAGTTTCTTTCTGTTTAGCGTCTGCGCGGCATTCATACTGTGCTGGTAGTACAACGTCTTAACCCCCTGCTTCCACGCTTCAATATAGAGCGCGTTCACATCCTTTATCGGTGTTCTCGGATTGATCATCAGATTGACCGACTGCCCCTGATCGATATAAAGCTGCCGTACTGCCGCTTGTTCTATGACCGTGTACTGGTCGATTTCTGCAAAGGTCTTAAAAATGTCCTTTTCTTTTTGCGTAAGAAAGGAAAGATGCTGGACTGAGCCATCGTTGTCACGAATGCTATGCCATGTCTCCTTATCATTCTTTTCCTTTTTTTTAAGAAGCTCCTCTAGGAAAGGATTTTTAATCGTTACCTTCATCTTGTCGATATCTTTTACATAACAATTCGACCAAACAGGCTCAATGCTCTGCGACACTTGGCCTAAAATAAATGCCGATGATGTCGTCGGAGCAACGGCGCAGAGCGTCGTATTACGACGACCATAACCGGCAAGGAGCGACGGCTCGCCGAAAAGCTTTGCAAGCTCTTTGGAAGCAGCATAGGCGCGCTCCTTGATTGTTTCAAATATCTTCACATTAAGCTTTGCCGCCTCCATGCTCTCAAACGCGAGCATTTTGCTCTGCAGAAGCGAATGCCATCCGAGTACTCCGACGCCAAGAGCGCGGTTCGCAACCGCAAAATTGTATGACCTTTCCATAAAAAGAAACGCCATATTGTCTTCTTTATTATCCGCATCCCGGAGCTGCTCAAGCTTTTGAATAAATTCTGTCATTACCGCATCAAGAAAATACACAAGCATCTCGACTGCGTCCGTATCCTTCCACACATCATAGTAGAGAAGATTCATCGATGAGAGATCGCACACAAACGACCATTTCTGCGATGAGGGTAGAAGCACTTCGCTACAGAGATTACTCCCATAGATTTTGAGTTTCTTGTCCTTATACACATCAACTGTGTTGTTGTTGACGGTGTCTGTAAAAAAGATATACGGGTATCCCATTTGCGAGCGCCGCTCTAGCACCTTTGCCCAGAGCGACCGCTTTTTGGCATCTCCCGCTATCATCTCTTTCATCCATTCGTTGGTCACCGTTACCGCATGTGTAAGCTCTTGTATAGGGTTGCCTTCGGTACCAATATCAAGAAATTCATCGGCATCCGGGTGCTCAATAGGCAAATAAGGAGAGAAATGTCCGCGACGCGTCGAGCCCTGGCTCACCACATTGACTATGCTCTCAAACAACCGCATGAAGTGTACTGATCCTGAAGAAACTCCGTTATCCGTGATATGCGCTCCTCGCTGACGAAGTGCTCCAAAATAGCCTGAAGTACCACCGCCAAACTTGCTCATCATACCAACCTCTGCCTGAGTGTAGAGAATCTGCCCCATATCATCACTGATATATGAGCCAAAGCAGCTGATGGGCAGTCCTTTGCGCGCTCCGAAGTTTGTCCAAACTGGTGTCGAGAGAGAATAGTACCCTTTTGACATATAATCATAAAATTTATCCGCGAATCCCTTGATAGCCAGAATTTCCTCAGCTCTGTCCACGATAATACGTACCCGTTCTTCTGCGGTCTGGCCTTCTTTCAGGTATCCTTTCGCAAGGAATTTTCTGCTATTTTCGTTTAGCCATTTCATAGGTGTACTCAAGTGTTTTAAAATAGGTCGTCCTCGGTAATGCTCTTGCTCCGCTTGTTGTAGTTTATAGAACGCTTCACGAAAAAGTCTCCGTGCTTTGTGCCGATGACCTCATCGTCGAACCACTCTGTTTCTTCAATCAACTTTTCGTTGATCGGAAAGATACGCGGTAGCCCGATAGAATAGAGCGAGTTATTAAATCGATTTTTGATAAATTCTTTTACCGTTTGGGACGGCATGCAATCAATCTCACCTTTTTCAAAAATCCAGTCCACGATTTTGCTTTCCGCTTCGTATGCCTCCTTGCACGATTGGACGATTGATTCATTATACGCGTCGTCAAACCATTCGGGATGCTCTTTTTTTATAAGATTTATCAGATCAATACCAAACAGCCCGTGAATCTGCTCTTCTTTTGATGTCGCCTCTATCACATTGGAAATTCCCTTGAAAAGATTTTTATATTTATTAAATGACATGATTATCAAAAACTGCGAGAAAAGCGATACGTGCTCAATAAAAAGCGAGAACAGCAGAATCGCCTGCGCATACTCCCGATTATCGTCGCTGCGCGCGTTTTTTATCGATTTCTCGAGATAGGCAATACGTTCAATGATAACGGGGATATCTCTTATTTTTTCAAACTCGCCGTTGAGTCCCAGTATCTCCAGCAGGTGGGCATAAGCGTCCTGATGACGAACTTCGCTTTCCGCAAAAGTAAACCCGACGGATCCGACTTCTGGCTTCGGCATCTTTTTATACACATCTCCCCAGAACGTTTTCACTGAAACCTCAATTTGGGCGATTGCGAGCATTGCATGCTGTATCGCGTTCCGCTCCGGCTCCGTCACGTGCACTTTAAAGTCTTGGATATCACTCGTAAAATTAAATTCGGTATGGATCCAATACGAATGACGAATCGCATCGACATATTCCAAGAGCTCCGGATACTCGTACGGCTTGAGATTGATTCGTTTCTTAAAAATATCCCGTTTGCGCATCTGCGCTCGGTGATCACGATATAAAATATACGCTTTGGCGACATTATGATAACCACTTTCCATGAGCGCAAGCTCAACACAATCTTGTACACGCTCAACAGTTACCTCATAAGAGGAATCCTCTTTATATGACTTTTCAAGCATGTTTACGACACTATTCGCAATTTTTGCTGGCTCACCCTCTTTGAATTCTTCCACAGCCCTCATAGCTTTCTCCACAGCGAGAGTAATTTTCGCTACATCAAAATCAACACGCGATCCATCACGCTTGATGATGGTTGTGAAATTGTAAATCTTGTCCACAGGTCCGATTGTTTTCATGGCGATCTATGTATTATAATATAGATGAGTATCTATGAGTAGAAAAAATCTGGGGACAACAAGCAACGAAACAAAAAAACCCGCCGCGCAAGAGCGCACATATCCGAGACCCTCTTGGGTCCCTCGCGCTATCTCAAGCGAAGCGGAGCTATGTCCGGATTGTTTCAAAGTCGTTGGTGAACGAAGTAGGTATAGCCTAGTCTGCATGCTCGGCAAGATGAAGGATGGAATGACCGTTGGTGAGATGACTAAAAAAATAAACTTGCGCCAACCGACGGTGACGCACCATCTGCAGGTATTGCATTCGGTCAGCGCGGTTGAAAGCGAGCCTCGCGGTCGCGAGCGTATTTACAAGCTTAATAGGCGCGCTCACTGCTTTGAGGAGTGCAAGATCCCTTATAAGTAGGCGGAATTAAGCATCTGCTCGAATCATCATATTATTACTAATTAACATTTATCAAGCATCCATGTTTACATACTTAATTTTTGAGATAATTTCCGGCACATTGGGAGCTATCGCTCTTATTGTGCTTCTGGTCCATTTGATACAGCAACCCGCAATCCACAATATTGTCAAAAGGCGAGGCATCTATATCCCGATTATTTTGGCTATTGTCGCGTTTTTCACCGGCCTTATTTCAAACAAGACATACGCTCCGGATTTTGCCATGCCCGCTTTCATGCGCTCACATGCTCCGGGAGGCATGCCCGCTTCCATACCCTTCGGCAAAATTATAGAATTCTTCAAATACAAAGACAGGTTTGAAAAAGTGGCCGATATCGGAGCAAATCCGACCCTGGTGCCGGCAAATCCTCAAGCGCCCGACGCGGACGGCATAGTGAGAATGAGCTTGACCGCGCAAGAAGTGATAGGCGAAGTCGCTTCCGGCATTTATTTCAATTATTGGACATACAACAAGCAAGTGCCGGGGCCGATGCTCCGCGTCCGCGAAGGCGACACTGTTGAGCTCACTTTGACCAATCATCCCTCAAGCCTTCATGACCACAATATTGACCTTCATGCTGTGACAGGCCCGGGCGGTGGCGCGTCAATCACTCGCGTCGCGCCGGGAGAGACGAAAATATTCAAATGGAAGGCTCTCGCTTCCGGGCTTTTCGTTTATCACTGCGCCACGCCGAATGTGAGCACTCATAATTCTCACGGACAATACGGATTGATACTTGTCGAGCCGAAAGAAGGTTTCTCAAAAGTGGATAAAGAATTTTATGTCATGCAGGGAGAGCTTTACACAATGGGTCAATTAGGCAAAAAGGGATTGGCCGCATTTGATTCCGACGCGCTCCTTGACGGCATACCGAATTACATCACATTCAACGGCCGCATCGAGACAACTCCGCGCATGCAGGCAAAAGTTGGCGACAAAATCCGAATGTATGTCGGCAACGGCGGCGTGAATTTGATATCATCATTCCATGTCATCGGTGAAATATTTGACACGGTGTATCCGAATGCAAGCATCGGCGGAGCGCTCGAGCACAACACTCAAGCGACGGCAGTACTTCCGGGAGGAGCCGCGATAGTGGAATTCACACTCAATGTGCCCGGTAAATATCTGCTTGTGGACCATGCCCTTGCAAGGATGAACAAAGGCGCGTGGGCGGTGCTTGAAGTCGAAGGAGCGAAAGACCCGGCTATTTTCGGAGAAGTGGTACGGTAAAGTAATAGTTATATTGATTAGGGCTTAATCCGCTGTTGAACACGTTCTCTCTCGCCCTACTGTGCGCCTTCGGCGCACAGTGTTTGAAAATGGGATAAGATTTGATACAGTGACGTAATTGTGCGGAGTTAGCTCCCCAGTAGCAGAGCGAAGCTCGCTACGGGGCAGGCAATTGGTAAAACAAGGGCGATTAGCTCAGTTGGTAGAGCGCATCGTTGACGTCGATGATGTCACAGGTTCGAGTCCTGTATCGCCCAAAAGTAAGCTGCCCTACTTTTACAGGATGAAAAAGGCGGAGCCATAATTTTGAAGCTTCAAAATTAGGCAGGCCGTGGTCGAGAAAATTTGCAAATGACGGCGAGCAAATTATTCGTGACCGAATCCTTTATCGCACACCACAAGTTACTTGTGGTGAATTTGTTTGGTACAATAAATACATACGTGATAAAATACTTTCATGATAAACAATAAAAAACTAAAAACTTGGTCTGGCTTTATTCAAGCAAATTTCCACTTTCTGACTTAGTGGGCAGGCTTTGATGTTCAAAGCTTGAAAGTCTGCCCTCCTGGGGCGGATTTTTTGTTCTTTCAATCACAAATAAAGGAGACCAAATGCAATACCTCGCTGTTGGTAATCGCTGTGCCGTCAATCTCAAATCTCTCTCGCTTCCGATACCAGAATCAGAAGCGTTAGATATACTTTTCAAAAAAGGGTTTGAAATAGTCGATGTAGACATCATTTCTCTGGCTCGGGAATGTATCGGCACTTCCAGATACCGTCGGGGAGCGAAACCGTCAGAAGCTCCGGCTATCGTAGATTGCTCAAGCTTAATGAAATGGCTTTATGCGATGCGGGGCATATGGCTACCTCGCAGATCAATACAGCAGCGGGAAATGGGCGAGCAGATATGCCCAGATTCTTTTGAGGCAGGAGATTTGGTTTTTGTTTCCGGCTGGATTGATTACTATGACAAGGATCCCGCGGACGGAGTGGGCCATGTGGGCATTGCTACCGGGGAAGACGGCGTCATCCATGCTGCAAATAAAAAGATGAATGTGGTAGAGAGCTCTCTTTCAAGCTTTGTCGGAAAGATGAAGTTTCGCGGAGCCAGGCGCTACATACCGAAAAGAAGCAGAGTGCTTACTCTGTCGGCTCCTCCTGACAGGCAAGTGGAGTCGGCTGACGATATCAGATGGATTATTCTTCAATCCTTGCCACGAAAGTGATGTAAAAGAGCGATTTGATAGTCGCTCTTTTTTTACCCCGTTAGAAGCTGAGCGCCCACAGCTGTTGCGTGGAGATGAATCTAGCTTTGGTTTTAGTGAACACGGTTTTTTGTTCCAGTATGGGCTTCTAACGGGATTTATTGGCGTGAATGAAGAGATAAATGTCTTCGAGTGCCTTCACGGCGTCGCCGGCCGCTATGTTGTTTTGATGATAAAGCCCGTCTGTGCAATCACCGGCTGCCCAGATGCCCGTTACGGATGAACGCTGAGTCTTAGGATCAACAATTATTTGGTTGATTTTATTTTTTTCAACAACTGAAACAAAATCAGTATTAGGTAAAAGTCCTATTTCAACAAAAATTCCGGTAACGGCGATTTCTTTTTGTTCCCCTGACAGTGCGTCTTTGTAAATAAATCCTGTCACGAATTTATCACCTTTCACTTCTATAGGCACGGCATTTTTGATTATTTTCACATTAGGATGAGACCCTACCTTTTCTACCGTGATTTCGTCTGCGCGCAATATTTCGCTTCTGTTCAATATATATATTGTATTGCAATAGGCAGTAAGCTGGGCGGCAGTCTCAAAAGCGGCATTGCCGCCGCCAATAACAGCCACATTTTGTCCGGCAAAGAGAGGCCCGTCGCATGATGCGCAGTAGGTCAACCCCTTGTGTTCATAGATATCGGCGCCCTTTGCGTCGAGCTTCCGCCTTACGCTTCCTGATGTAATAAGAACGGTTTTTGAGCTGAATTTCTCTCTCTTGTCCGTTGCCACTTCAAATCCGCCTGCCTCGCCGTCAGGCTGGCCTTCAATTTTGGAGACGGAAGAAACTTTTGAACCAGTTCTTATTTCCAAACTTTCTCCGGCATAGGTGCGTAAATGCTCCTCTAGATTTTTAGAAAGCTCAATTCCAGAAATAGAAGGCGTGCCTATCCAATTCTGGATATCCAAAGACACGGTGGATTGATTTTCAAATGAATATGTCAAAAACAGCGTCTGGAGCTTCTTTCTCGCTGCATAAACTCCTGCCGCAATTCCTGCCGGCCCCCCGCCGATGATAATTAATTCGTAATTCATGACGCTCTATTGTATCACACGTTTTTGAGTTTTTTCTCACTGAAAAGCAGTCTTATGCCAATGAGCGCGGGTATGAGGGATGCTACTTGATACGGATTAGGTATCTCAGAAAGAATCAAAAACGCAGTAATGAGTGTAAGAACAGGAGTGAATGAATGTAGGCCTTGAGCAATAGTGACAGAGATCCTCGTGATGCCTTCAAGCCAGAATATCTTGGAAAGCCCCGCCAGAAAAAATCCATTGAGAATCAAAAGAAGAATTATATTATTGGAAATATTTCCACCGATCCTTTCTCCGATAGCAAAAGAAATAATCAAAAGTAAGGGAACGCTGAACACGCTTCGCAAAAATAAAATTGTCTCGCTTGAAGCGTAAGTCCGGGCTCTTTTCTGATAGAAATTGCCAAAGGGAGCAAAAGCGGTGCCGAAAAATATTATGAATTCACCGATATTCAGATGCACAGTGTTCTGCGAAAGGGCAAGTATGGCTGCCAAGAGCATCAAAATTATCCCCAATATTTTCTGGCCATCGATAAATTCCTTTTTCCACACGTTGAATAAAAGGAATGTCCAAAGCACTTCTGACAGAGCGATAATGGAAGCACTTCCGGCCTCGGTATATTGAAGTCCGTAAAAATATAATCCGTAAAACAGCACGCTTATAAAAATAGCTGCAAAAAACGAATCTTTGAGAACGCGTCTGTCCTTTAATTCCTGCCATCTGTTGTTCTTTGCGACTAAGAGCAAAAAAAATCCGCCGGCGCAGGCGACGGTAATGCAGTACGAAATAATAGGCGGCAGCTCTGAAAGAGAAAGCTTCGATATGGTAGGAAAGAATGCCCAAAGCAAAATGCTCCCTAGAATATAGAGGCATCCTTTGGCGTAATGAGTCATTACTTAAGCTTTGAGCGGCGTAGAAACGCGGGCACCGCGCTCCATTCGTCATCTTCCACCGCTTTCTCTTTTTTATTCGCGGGAGACGTTTCAGTTTTCGTCTCACTGGATGCCGTTGCGCTTCCGAATACTTTACCTTCAAAAAGCGATTTTTTGGGCGCTCCGTCAGGAAAACCAGAAGCAACTACAGTCACACGCACCTCCCCTTTTTTTAATTTGTCGTCATGAACAGTTCCAAAAATTATTTTCGCACTGGAATCTGCAGATTCGGTGATGATCTTTGCCGCATCCTGTATTTCAAACATTGTGAGGTCATCGCCACCGGCAATTGAAAATAGCACTCCCTTAGCCCCATTTATAGAAACATCAAGAAGAGGGGAGTTGATCGCCATACGGGCAGCTTCTTCCGCGCGTTTATCA
>Ga0209542_10020880_pt1 | contig 10320 bp, 7 predicted proteins | sample RifCSPhighO2_01_FD_184028 | JGI IMG/M metagenome (GOLD analysis project Ga0209542, IMG submission 184028) | Soil microbial communities from Rifle, Colorado - Rifle CSP2_plank highO2_0.1 (SPAdes) (version 2) | ecosystem: Environmental > Terrestrial > Deep subsurface > Rock core/Sediment ...
AATTATAATATCCCTGATCCTTAAATCAACAGAAGATACCCCGATTTGGTATCCGATAGACGATCCATTAAAAAAATATTGGCTTGGTTCAATACCGGTATAACCCCAATTGTAATCGATTGACTCTCCCCAAGATAACGGTAAGTGCAGAATCCTTGTATCTTCTGCCAGTACTCTCTCTTTTAACCAATTATTAGCTTCTTCATAATAAGAAGGTATCGTAGCAACATATTTTCTCCCTTCACTGATAAATAATTTTCCCAGCCAAAGCGGCCACACTAATACAGTTAAACAGGCAATTGCAATCATTAGAAAAATCGGAATGAAATAACCTATCTTTTTGGATTTCAATATTCCGCAAATTTGCCTAATTCCTAAAGCAAATAGAAGAGAAAACGGTATGGCCAAGAGAATACCAACTTTTTCATAAGGATTTCTCAAAGGAGCAAGGAAAGGGAAAAAATCATAAGGAACTTTATTTAAAAATCCAAGAGGGGGATTTACTCCCTTAGAAATCACAAGAACTACTAATAGCAAAATAATTAAAAATCTCCAATGCGGTGATCTATAGTTTTTCCTAATTAGAGTTGTTGAGAAAACTATCAAAGTTGGTATCCAGGAAAGAATTATAAACATTGCACTGGAATAAATTTCTCCCCAATCTTTAACCACATAATGTATATACCTACTTAAACCTCTAAAAATATAAGAGGCTTCATGATATGGTTTAAGACCCATTAAGACATCTGAACCTTTTGTTTTTAATTCTTCTTGAGTAAATTGACCCAAGGCATAATTACTTGAAGCTAGAAGATGAACAATCCACCAAGCATTTGTACCTATCCAGGAAATTACTAGTATAAAATAATAAGTAAGAATGAATTTCCTTTTTGATTTATCTGTCCATTCTTTGCATAAAACTATAAGCAAATATATTGTCCATAATAACCATAGTGAAAAAACAAATCCTAAAGCACCAAAAACATAGGACAACAGAAAAGAAACTATATTAATCCATAATATAGAAACATATTTTTGAGTACTAATTCCCTTAACCAAAATCAGCAGAGAGAGAGGAGCCAAGAGCAACATAAGCATACCGTTATGTACCCCTCTTTGCCAAACAGAAAGAGAAGTTAGATTAAAAATATAAAAAAAAGCCGCCACAAAAGCAATCTTCTTAGAAATAAAAAAATGCTTAGATAAGAAGAAAATACTTATTGAACTTCCAAAAAGAATGGTAAAAAAAAGTATTTTTTGTGAAATATCGGCACTAATCCCAAGTTTATCGATTACTGAAAAAATAAGATAAAAAGGTTCTGCGGTAAAGACATTTGGATATGTATTCCCAGTTGCATTGGTATCTATCCATGAGTAGGATTGTACTCTTAAAGCATTTTGAGGCCGCCATAAAGGTATACCAACATCACCTCCTCCAACAATATAACCTTTTGGTAACCACATAATAGGCAAGGTAATCGATATACAAAAGTATTAAAAAAGTCTGTTTATTATTTATCATACTTGACAGCTATTAGTTGAGCTCCTAGTTGTGGAAAAAATAATACAAGAGGGAAGAGAAAGGATGATAAAGGCACAACTATTTTTTGCCAAAGGCTAGCTTTTTTGCTTCGTTCATAACTTTCAGAACCATATATCACTCTCAGTCCTTGTCCGAAAACTCTAAATCCTAATTTTTCTAAATCCTCTACCATCCATTTAGACAGATGCTTTTGGTGTTCATTACAGTCATATACTCCCTGATGACACTCACCGTTAGGGACAGATATTATAACTGCTTTTCTGGCAATATTTATGGACTTTTTAATTAACTTAATAGCATCTTCTTTCCCTAGATGCTCAATGACTTGAAACAAAAAAACTACATCAAAGCTTTTTGTCTTAAAATCTATATTAGTTAAATCATCTTTAATTAATCTTTTATAGTAGCCTTTCTTTCTACAAATATCTAAATAAGGTTTGTAAATATCGACCCCAGTAAATTCATATTTCTTCTTTCTATTTAATGTTGCCCCCCAAACCCCTGTCTCGCATCCTAAATCCAATATCATTAGCCGCCCAGAAGGAAGAAGTTTTCTTATAATAAATTCGTATGTTGGTGGAACAGTATCAGTAGATTTAATAATCATTTTGCTAATCCTAAAATATCAAAAATCTCTGCAGCTCTTTTAGTCCAGGAGTATTTTTCCATAATCATATTTCTTGCATCCATACTAATGGTATTATAAATAGACTTATTATTGTTTAATTGAACTATTTCACCTGCAAATGCCTTTTGATTTCCTATGGGGACTTTGATCATCCCCTGGGGATAGTAGAATGAATATGCTTGCAGATCAAAACCTACACAAGGCAGTCCAAAAGCCATTGCCTCGGCGGAAGCCATCCCACCGCTGTCATAAAATGCCGGATGTACTACTATTCTACTGCTCTGAAAGATAGAATATTTTTTACTCCCATCGTGAAGATAGCCAAACAGTTCAACATTATTTTTTAAACGAAGCGCTTTTATCCGCTTCTTTACATCTTTCATTAATGGGCCGTTTCCAATCATTGCTAATTTAGCGTCTGGAATATTTTGAGTTACCAACTTCCATATGTCTATTAATTCAACAACTCCTTTTTGAGGATGAAACCTTCCTTGAAAAACTGCCAAATATCTTCTCTTACTAATCCGTTTATGCATTTTTAAATATTGTGAAATAGCTACTGTATTAACACCTCCTAAAACAACTATTGTTCTGTTTCTTTTTGCTAAAACAGGGAACTGTTTCTTTTCTTCATTATTGTTAACTAATACAAAGTCTGCAAGCTTAGCAATTAATGGCTTTATTAATCTTTGGATAAGCCAATACACTAAAGCATTCAATCTGTAAGAATGCCTTCTTGTACCCTCTGAGAATCCTTTTATAGGATTAGGGGCAGTTTGAAACCATGCTGCAACCCAGTTTATCTTATTCCTTTTGCGAAGTTTAAGAATAAAAGCAGGCAATGAATCCATCCAAAACTCTGAAGCAGAATATATATAATCTCCATCTGTTACTTTAATACTTAATCCTAATTTGATCCCCAGAAATACTCTATAAAAATATGTAAAGATAAAACCTAATCTAGAGAGGTGACTTACTTTTACTAAATTAATATGTAAAAACTTGCCTCTCAAATTTTCTCGTTGACACATCAGCAAACCTTCTTCCCAAACATATAGATTCACCAACATCTTTCTACTCCAGCGACGGGCAAACTCAATAAATATTCTATCTCCTCCTGAAAGCCCTTCTCCTAATGCTGCTAATGCTATTATGTGTATTCTTTTTTTATTATTCATAAAGATTCATATTTTTCCAAAGATCTACATATTTTACTGAAATAACTTTTTCAAACCTTCCTTTTAATAAGTTATTTGGGTTGTCTTCTGTCTTCATCAATGCATATTCAATTTTTTCTATTTTTCTTAGTTCTCCAGACTGACATGGCAATTTTTTGCATGCATCTTCAAAGGAAATTTCTGTCTCTATATACATAAAAAAATCTCCACCATGGGCATGAGGAGGACCTACCAAATGATTTTGCTTTGAAAGTTTTAGTAAAAATATTTGTCGGAGTTCATTGAGATAAAATTTATCTAAATAAACTTTTTTATTAGTACCAATCATTGTTATTATTTCTTTTAAATTTACTTCGCTATCTGTTAAATTTTTAAATTGATCTCTAATTTTAAACAAAACTCCCAAATCATAAATCTTAACTGGCTGAAAAAATAAGGGGTTATTAATTTGCTGTATTCGTTCTGATGATAATCTTTTTGTTGCTGCGTTTTGAACAAAGACATAGTTTACATCTAATTCTTTTAAAGCATATGGGGAAAGGTTATTTACAGCATCATACCATTCCATACCATAAGCTGGATTAAGAATTTTGGGAGAAGAAGAAAAAAGGGGTACAAAAAGGCCATGTTTTGTATAAGCAGTGATATTCATATATGGGGCAATTGCATCAGTTGGGTAAGGTTCAAAGAAAATAATTCGTGATGGATGAGGAACTAGGCTCTCAATTTCTTTAAAAAGTGGACTGATAAGGTTAGATGAAAAATATGGATGTTCTCTAGAGAAAGCATAATTTAAGAATTTAGCATGAGAAACTAAAAATTGAGGTATTAAAAAGGTTATTAGGAATATAGATATAACCAAAAAAATCTTCCTTTTTTTTAATGTTAAATCTACTAGTAATATTCCTAAACTAAACATTAGCAATTGACTAGCTTCATTTGCAAAGCGTAGATGATTAGAAGGCCAAAAAGTGTTTATTAAAATAAAACTAAATACCATTGATAAAACACTTGCAGCTACAAATAGCAAACTAAGCCTTGACCCGATTATTGTTGCTATTAATAAAACTAAAAGGACAACAAGTCTAAAATCCAGAATATACCACTTTACGCTATTTACTTCTGCAGCTTTTCCATTTATATAATCAAGGGTCGAACTATAAAAACTATTTACTGTCAAACCAAAATCTTTACCATTCCAAGTGATATGTTCCCCTCTTTTATAGGAAAATTTTTGAAGTAGTGAATCATTTGATTCAATTAATAGTTTAAAACGAGACTGGGGGCTTGGAGTTAAAAATGAATCACGTATAGGATTTTGAATCAGTAAAAAAATACACAATCCAACGATAATTAATAAAACCAACTTCCATATTTCACCTACTAATTTATTCCTCAATTGATAAATTAGTAGAAAGAAAAACATCAAAATTTCTATTAAAAAGAATGTTTCATCAATTGAGAGTGAAAGAATTGATAAGGCTATCATTACTAAATAATTACGAAAGTTATACTTAATTTTAGTTTGGAGATGGTATAAATATATAAAGACAAGAAAGCTAGCCAAACCAAAGGTATAGAAATTTGAATACATTAACCCCGCAATATCTGATACCCCAGCCCCATTTCCTCCACTGAAATATTCATAGCTAGGATGTCCAATCAAATTGGAGAAGAAATTTTCAAAATTACCAATTAAAATAACTGGGCCTCCAAATAAAAAAATACCCAAACTAGCTGGTATCAAACTTAATATAGTTCTTGTTTTTTCACGCATCATTCCAGTTATAAATATTAATATTGCCGATATTATAAAAGCCGAAAAGAAGTTATGAATTGCTCTTATATCCATCGGTGCTAATGCTCTAATTGCACCCTCGATAATAAATGTTCCCTCATGATAAGTAGTTAGATAATTTGGTTGCCAAGGTAAAACAGTAGGATAATTTCCTCTAGTAAAGGAGGTTGCTATTCCCCAATACATATCTGCATCGGCGCCTACTTGAAACCCACTGGCATATAAAAACAAAAGTGACAAATAACTCGTTAATATTATTAAGGTAGTCAAATTTGCAAGGTTCAAATGTAAATTTAAAATTCCTCTCCATACTCTATATTTCAAATACTTAAAAAAGATATATAAACATAAACTAAAATACGACCAAAATGTAAAAATAATCCAAAATGGGCCTTTTAATAGATAAGAAACACAACTTAAAATAAGCAAAAAAACAAGCAACCCCACAATCATGCCACCCCCAATTAAAAGTAACCTGTTAAAAGTTCTGAAAAGAAAGTAAGACAAGATTGCCCCGTTAAAAGTAAGAGTAAGAAAAATCACAATTAAAATGATCATTTTTTTTATTTTACAGTATTGCCGTGACTTCTAACTTAGGATAACATTAAAACATTATCCTTTATTGATTAAATCTATGAATTCCTCACAAAACTTTCTATTTAGAGGTAAATCGGGATTCATATCTTTGGTTTTATTACTTTCTTTTCTTGCATATCTCTCTGTAAGGCAAAGTTTTAATCTTGCACAAGGTGGCGATGATTGGGGAATACACTGGTTAATATGGGGTATTTTTGATAAGTGGAATGAAGCCGTTTATTACAATCCATTAACATATTTTTGTACCTACTGCCCTCATTACTTTTTTCTATCAATAATAAGTAAATTTTTTGGGTATGAACATTTTTACTATTTCTTAGCTAATTTTATTGCTAGAGTTATTGCGGGGCTTGGAATCTTTTTTCTTCTTAAAAAGATAACATCAAACTTATTAATTGCAATACTAGCAAGCTGTTTCTTTGTTGTTACCTATATAGGAATTGAGGCAACAGATTGGGCATTTAATTATAATCATATTTTAGGAATCGCATTTGTTACCCTATTTCTAATTTGGTATTTTAAAACAAAAAATACTTTTAACTACAAAAACCTGTCTATCTCAGCCCTATTTTTTGCCGCAGCCGCCATTGTATCCCCTCCCAGAATGCATGGTTTATTACCTCTGTTGGTGATTGCTGAATTTGGATGGTGGATTATCGAGGGTAAAAAATTTAACGTTAAAAAATCATTGCTTAGAATATTGATCATGTCTATTACAAATTATGCAGTACTATATGGTATAAGCGACATTTATATTCTTATTAGGGATCACCTCCACTTTGAAATTGGTCCTTACTTTATAGGTAATGGCTACGCTGCTCATGGATGGAATGAAGGCAGAATGAAAGACGGTATCAAGCTAATGTTAACATGGTTCTCTCAAGGAAGATCAGATTTTATTGTTGATCCTATTGCTACATTAGGGAATTATGTAATGCCAGATATGCTAACTCCCTTGTTCGGGAAACCTATTTTAAACTTTTTTCCACCAATTACTTTAGTATATGGAGGCCTAACATATCTTATTGTCTATCTAGCAGGGATTAAGCCTAAAATTACATTAGCATACATTATTAGCATCTCTACCTGGCTATTTTCTATTTATTTCCTTTGGAGAGTTAACCTTAACACTTTCTCTTACCCACGGGTAGTATTTTCTATAATAGGCGGATTTACTATCATTTTATCTATCTATCTTTTTTTCATACTTAAAAAAACCTGGCCGATTATCGCTCACATTACTTTACTTAGCCTAGGATGGATGTTTACTTTCACTCTTTTTCCTTGGGTCATAAGCCCATATGCAATTATTAATAGTTGGGGAAGGTATTCTATCCAACAGGCTGCAGGTTTATCAATATGGATGGCTGTAATTTTTCTTATTGTAATAAATTCCTTTCGAACCAAGCGTAAATTTTTTGCCCTGGGAATTACTTACCTTGCAGTCTTAGTCTTTATATTTATGCATATTAAATTCTCAAATGATTATTTAGGATATGTCGCAACATACAGAAGTAAGGAGTTAGATACCCTGTATTGGAATATAATAACCAGTGAAACACAATCTCTCGATAAAAATGGATTAAATATTTTTTTGATGTTAACGGATCAGGATAGCTCCAATATCGCAGAAGCGATCAGATTTGGCTTTGGTGCAAGAAGCACTATCTACTTTGATATTACTATGAAAGATTTTACTCCCTTTATGGTTGTAAATGAGTATGAAAACATACTCTCAAGCGTTTATGATGGTAAATATTTACCCAAGCAGGGTCGACCATTAAAACCCACAACAATCAATAGGGTATTTGCCTTTGCTCTACAAAATAAACAAATGTATAACATAACTGACCAAGTGAGACAAAAACTTACTGAAGACTTGAAAGCTTTGAAAAAAGGTACCCGCCCACCCCCGCAAATAACTCTATAGTTTTCAAAAAAACCATCCCAACCGCATGCACCGGATCAGATACTACCAATTTCCAGTTTCTCAAATATGCCGGTCTAAATACAAAAAAAAATAGACTCAAGATGCTTAAAGGGTTATTTTCTAAATAAATACCAGATACGGAGGCATAATAGAATTTCTTTTTTATTGCTCTCCATAAAGTTAGTTTATATTCATTATGGTAAATAGAAGATTCAATTCTTCCTATCCTGTATTTAGATCTAATCCTTCTGGTTAAATCCCAGTCTTCACCTGAGACCATTTTCTCATCCCAACCACCCACGTTCCAAAAAGCTTTTTTTTCAAAAAACCTGGCAGCCTCTATCCTATCATCCCCCAAATAACATTTCTTTTCTAACTGTCTGCATTTTGCCCAAAAACCTTCCCCAATAGATTCCTCTGGAATAATTAAAGCCTTAATATCACTTTTCTTTATAAACCCTCTGCATTCATCAATCACATTTTTATCAAGCTTCATATCAGCATCAATAAAGAGTAAATAATCGCCTGTTGATTTTTTAGCCCCGATATTTCTGGCAGTTCCTCTTTCCTGGTGTTTGCCTAACTGAATAATTTTCAAATTTAATCCTAAGGAGACACCTGTTTTCTCGGCGACTGAAACTGTTTGATCGTTTGAACAATCATCTATTAGGATTACTTCTATATTTTTGTAACTTTGGTTTGATAGAGATTTAAGGCAACTCTCAATTTTATTTACCTCGTTAAATACAGGAATAACAACTGATATTTTAAAGTTTATATTTGCAGTTTTCATGAATGTAATGTTACTCTACAAACTACCATACTAGCAAGATTATGCGGCTAATTCATTTCAAAAGGACAATTTTCTGGGTTGGAGAGCTAATTTATACGCTTTGCAAATTCTGGATAAAAAATCCCCTAGAAACAAAAGCTATTTTGAGATTTATTGTGGAGAAAATAATAGCTTTTCCACAGTTCTTTTCCAGAAATGTTTTTATAGAAAAACATTCTCGGCAATTTGAAAGGCTTTTATTTCAAACAATTAAACTCTATAACAAGCATGGTAGGAATTTTAATCTAAAAAATATGAGATCTTATAAACAATTAGAACATAAGTTACCCAACAAAGCGCAGATTTTATATTTTCTGATCAGGAATACTAAACCTAATATAATAGTTGAGACAGGAGTCGCTGCTGGTGAATCTACCGGCCTCATTCTGCAAGCACTTAAAGATAATCGTAAGGGTATGCTATATTCAATTGATCTACCTTTTCAATGGTATATCTATGGTTCACACAAACTTCACCTTGATAGCTTGCCAGCTGGAAAAGAGTCAGGATTTTTAATACCAGGTGAATTAAAAAAAAGATGGAAACTTATATTGGGAAATACCCATGAGAGGTTACCAAACTTATTAAAACAATTAGGTGAGATTGATATATTTTTTCATGATAGTGAACATACTTATGAAACTATGTTTTTTGAATACCAAACCAACTGGCGGTATATTAAAAAGGGAGGCTTTTTATTGAGTGATGATATTTCTTATACAAAGGCTTTCAAGAACTTTTTAAAGAATAAGAGAGTTAAAAAGATTGTTTTCAAAGACTTAGGGATTATTTCCAAAGATTGATATGGCTAATTTTATACCATTAAATAACTATAGCCTCTTCATCTTAGATAAACTCATTGAAAAGTATAATCTCAAACCTCCTTTTTTAGATATTGCCTGTGGAACCGGATATTTATCTAAACATTTGGCAAAGAAGGGTTGGGATGGTACAGCAATTGATTATTCCGATAAAGCGATAAATATTACTAAGAAAAATTTAAAAGGAATCAAAAATGTGAAGATTGAGAAAAAATCTCTACTTAAGACTTTTGGTAAATATAATACTATTTTAATGTTTGATATTTTAGAGCATATCAAGAATGATATCTCTACTTTAAAAAAGACTCACTCATTATTATCTTATGGCGGTTATTTAGTCATTGCAACTCCAAGCAATCCAAAGGAATGGGGATATGATGATAATTTTTATGGCCATATCAGGAGATACACCGAGGATGAGCTGAAAGAAAAACTTATTAAAACAGGCTTTAAATCAATTATCTGTTATGATTATACTTTCCCCGTTTTCTGGCTTCTTAGGAGAATATACATGAAAATAAGTATTCAAAAGGAATATTTAGCCAGTATGCAAGAAAGAACTAATAGAAGTTCCTTTACCCCTTTTTGGAATATCTCATTTATTTCTAGGCTTTTAAATAATATGAGGATTGTTTGGTATCCTGTTTATTTTATTCAATATACTTTTTTTAAAAATTCTATCTCATTTGGGAACGGTGTAATTGTTTTAGCTAAAAAATGTGAATTATGAAGAATTTATTACTTTTAACCTTTTTCATCATAATGATTTCATTTTTTGGTATAGGTCGGAGTCTAGAGTTTGCTCTAAATGGTGACGATTGGCTTGCTCTTTGGAGATATATTAAGGATTTTACTACTTTCCAATCACATTTCGATATTAGAAATTACTCAAATGATTACAGTAATTATGCTTTTGCAAATATTATTATGGGTTTGGTATATAGAGTATTTTCTTTTAATCCATTTCCTTATTACTTAATCTCCTTATTCTTA
>Ga0209542_10020881_pt1 | contig 10319 bp, 14 predicted proteins | sample RifCSPhighO2_01_FD_184028 | JGI IMG/M metagenome (GOLD analysis project Ga0209542, IMG submission 184028) | Soil microbial communities from Rifle, Colorado - Rifle CSP2_plank highO2_0.1 (SPAdes) (version 2) | ecosystem: Environmental > Terrestrial > Deep subsurface > Rock core/Sediment ...
CTTGTTAGGTCTAAAATGAAAAGTATTCAAAATCAACCAAATCTTATAAAGTCTTTTTTTATTGGAAATATTTTATTCTAATCATCCGAATTATCTATAAGAAGATAAATGAGGCTACTTCTACCGAAGAGAAACGATTGTATGAACAAGAATTATTATTTGAAGAAGAACAATTAAAAAAACAAATTGAAAGAAGAAGTGGACCATCCCCCTATTTAATCAATACACCACGAGAAGGCAAATTATGTGAGATGGAAGATTATAGGAATAAAGAATTAAATGAACAGCAAGTTAATGATGGGGAAAGTTCTACTGATGATAAGATGTTTAAGAAATGGGATAAAAATTATTTTGAGGGTGTTGAAGAGAATGATTTGGACAAAGAAGAAAGATTAAATGAACAAAATAAGGAGGAAGAAAAACAAATGGGATTTTGGGGTTATGAAGACAATGAACTCCCAAAAGAAGAAGTTGTCGACGATGATATTAAAGATGGTATGACTATATGGTAAATTGGGATACAAATAAAAAGAAGGAAGAGTTATTTTTATTATGAAGATAATTTTAACAATCAAATCAAACAAAGGAATACATACAACACCAAAAGAAAATGATTTTATTGTTGAGAAGATTTTGGAGGTTGGTTCTTATTTGGAGAAAAAGTTCGGTGATGTCCAAATAGGTAATTGTAGGTGTTTAAATGATGGTGTTACACTTATACTCAAAAATTAATGTTTGGAGAGTATAAAACACCCCAAATTTGTTCTTAAAAGGACTTATAGGGAAGAGTTTGAACTCCCCTAGTGGTTTTCTATTAGTTTTTAAAAATTGATTGTTTTTGATTATATTTGAACCAAATCACTACTTATCATTTATCATACACTATAAGTGTGTATGATAAGATAAGACGATAAGTGTAACGTGATTGTTGATTATCAAAATGTTAAAAATGTTGATATGATAACTGATAAGGTGGTTTTTAATCGTATACATCATATTTTGCTATTTTTTCTTACTTTTTGTGTATTTGTAATTATTGAAAAATTGGAGTTCGGTGTTATTGATTGATAAAACACCCCAAAACAATCATAAAGGTTCATTAAAAATTATACAAAGGTGTGTATGGGAATACGAATGGACTGTATTCCTCAAAAGACTAAGAAGGTGATGGCAAAAGATTATTAAACTTTAGGATAGTGGACACTTTGTGCTACTATATTATAAAACTATTCAATTAACCTTTTAGCTAACTTTCTTCTCTCTTCGTATAACTTTTCTCTTTCATTAGCTAAAAATGAATCCTTTTCAAACTTCTTTATTGAGCCAATGACTCCTTTTAGATTATAATAATATGCGATAGATGTGCCCATTTCTACTCTGCCCTCTCCTTCTCCAACAGAATCATAGAACTCTTTGCATTCCCTCGCCTCAGCTACATTCACAATTGCCTCCACATATTTCTCTCTTGTCTTCTCATCCATAAAAAACTAAAAAAATAGAGGTTTATAAATGCTTCTTAAACAACTTCAACCCTCTTCCAATTAACCACATTCCAGAAAGATTCAACCCACTCTGCTCTTCTATTTTGATTTCTTGTTTATAATCTAGGAATTACATAGGATAAACCAATTCCCAAACCAAGACCCCCCACGAAAACCCCATACATCCAATTTGACAAGGCGTATAAAAAATCAGAATATTGCCCATTGCGATTTATGAGAGTTAGCCATCTTTCTTCATTCTGCATTAATTTTAAGGTACCAATAACGGGTACCCAATCAACAATTTGGTATTTCTTGATTTTATTCTCTAAATTATCTTTATCTTTCATAAAAATGTAGTAAAAAAGCAATATTTAAATATTGGTTGTCATATAGTATGACAACTATTGAACTAACAGATTTTATTAAATTTGGGTTTAATAGAAATGAAGCAATTGTCTATCTTTCTTTAATAAGATTTAGAAAAGCGGATGCTCGCCAAATAATTCAAGACACAAAATTTCATAAAAATATTGTTTATGATAATCTTGAGAAGCTCATTGATAAAGGACTTGTTTCATTTATTATAGAAGGAGGAAGAAAAGTATTTTTCATGTTAAAATCAAAAACAATATCTTCCTATTTTGAAGAACAAAAAGAAGAAATTAACGAAAAAATAAAACTTGCAAAAGAAATCGAAGAAAGAATAATAAAAAGTACGAAAAATATTTCTGAAAAACAAGAAGCCGAAATTTATAGGGGCATAAAAGCCGTTAAATCTTTTTATAACGAAACATTACAAAGCGGAGATTATTTTGTGTTTGGTGCTCCACAAGAATCAATAGATATAATGGGAATAGACTTCTGGAAAAATTATAATTTAAAAAAAACACAAAAGAATATTAAGAGTTATATGATTTTTAATCCATCTATAAAAGATTTTGGCGAAAAAATCTCAAATAAAAATACAAAAGTTAGATATTTCAATAATAACTTTGAACCAAAAACAGAAATTCATATTCAAGGAGATATCGTAGCAATCATTGTATGGATTAAAGAACCATTAATTTTTAAGATTAAAAATAAAACCGTATCAGAATCTTATAGAAAATATTTTGATTTCCTATGGGATTTAGCTACAACATGAAAAGAAATCAAATAGAAAGAATAAAAGCATATGAAACATGTGAAAAATTAAAACAAAATGGGTTTAGTAATAAAGAAATTATAAATCAAGTCATAAAAGAATATTCAATTCCCGCAGGAACGATTTATGATTGGCTCAAATATAATAAATCTCCATTTGGAAAAAGAAAAATCAAATATAACGATTCTTTATTTTATGTTTTGGGATCATTGTTAGGAGACGGCTGTGCATATTATTGGAAAAAAAGAGATAAATATATGGTCCATCTAGTCGGGGAAAAAGAATTCATCGAAAAATATTCAGATAAGCTCGCTAATTGTACAGGGAAGAAAATAAAAGGATATATCGATAGAAACAAGAATATTTGGAATCATAAAACATGGAATATCGAGTTATATCAATTGTTAAAGAAGGCAAGAGAGAAAAAAGAGATTATAATTAATCTTCTAAATAAAGGAGACTATTATAATAATTCAATTCAGATTATAGAGGGATTCTTCGATGCTGAAGGTTGTGTGAAAATAATTAATGAAAAAATAAGAAAAACTCCAAAAATATGTTTAGATATAACAAATGTTGATTTTGAGTTATTGGAAATAATAAAAAGATTATTAATGGATTCTTTGAAAATCGAAGCAAGATATTCGATTCAAAAAGCAGGTATATCGAAAAACGGAACTAAACATCAAAAAGCATATCATTTAAGAATATATAAAAAAGAGCACATAAGAAAATTTTTTGAAAATATAAAAACAATAAAACTTAAATCAGAAAAAATAGAATATCTTAATAATTGGTTAAATAATGGAAAGTAAAATTATTTATTAAGGGACTGTATAAATAATTCATTTACTTTTTCCCAGTTTACAACATTCCACCAATTTTTTATATATTCAGTCCTATTCCAGAAGTACTTAACATAGTAACTATGTTCCCAAACATCAATTGTCAATAAAGGATGCATTCCTAGAGTCAAAGGAGAATCCTGATTTGGCAAATTAATTATCTTTAATTTCTTATCCTTATCCATTACAAGCCAAGTCCAACCACTTCCAAACAAAGCCAAAGCACTCTCGCTAAATTTCTTCTTAAATTCATCAAACCCCACAAAATCTCTCTTTATTAATTCCAATATCTTTCCCTTGCATTCTCCGCCATTTGGTCCAATAACTTCCCAAAAGAAATTATGATTAACATACCCTCCTCCAAAATTCCTTACTCCTCCCCGTATTTCCTCAGGCAATCCATTCAAACCAGCAATTAATTCCTCTGCCTTTTTCTTAAACAATTCAGGATGCTTCTCCAAAACTCCATTGAACTTATCAGTATAAGTCTTATGATGCTTAGAATGATGTATCTCCATTGTCTTTGCATCTATAAACGGCTCTAATGCATTATACGTGTACTTCAAAGGATGTAATTCATATACCATATTAATCAATATCAATAAGAAGATATAAACGTTTCGTTAACTTTGTTTACGGACCTTTAATATTATCAGAAATCCCCAGTTCTAAGAGAATTTCTGAAATTTTAAACTCTTTATTTGAATAAATTATTTCTTCACATTGCTCTATCGCCCTTTTGCACATATTGTTCATAGAATCAAATTCCAAAGGCACATCTTCAACAGTTAATGAAGGACCATACCTTGCTTCTTCTCTTTTGTCAACGTCAGACTTTTCTTCTTTATCTTTATGAACAGTTATTCTATCTATAAATTCATCTTCATATTAGATTAAACCTTTTTCTTTTACATATTTTAAAAAAATAGCAGTAGATCTTTGGCTTCTGCTAGTAATCCCAAATTTTAGAAGGATAGCCAAAGCACAATAATAAAGAGTATAAAACCATGCCTCTGGAATCAGATAATCAAAACCATTTTTCTTGTATAATTCAGATAATTGAATATTCTGTTTTGCTTTTATAATATAAGTTTTTGCCATTTCATCGTTAACTTTTTCTATAAGCAAACCCTTGTGTTTTTTGCCTTTCTCTTCATCTTTTATTACACTTCTAAAACAATCTCTTACTTCGCTTTTTTCCATATTAACTTATGTGATTCTTTTCTATACCTACGGACTTAACAAGTTAATGCCCTACGGGGCAATTCTGCTTCCCTTCAAAAATCCTCTTTTCATCAATCCAATTTTGGATAAATTTACTTTACTCCAAAATTGCTAATAAACATAAAGTTGTTAAACTTTATATACAATAAATTAATCAATTTCACCGTTGGTATATTCGAAAGATATAAATAATTGAACATGCCATTTATATCTCTCGGTATAATTTAGTTTTTATTAATTTGACAAATTTTTCCTGACCAAATAAAATACTTCCTTTTTTAAGAGCCCCTATAAAAGCAGGGTTTTTCTGAAAAATTAATTCTTTCATAAGTTCTTCTTCTGTAAGGTTTATTAAATGGATTTTTTTAATCTGAGTTATTTGTATTTTTTCGATTATTTTATTTATCTCCATAAATTTCCCTTTATCTAGAACTATTCCAAGGATATCTATATCTCCTGCTTCTTTTGGAGAATGAAGTATACTACCATATAAAATAAGAAAGTCGGTTTTATCTTCTAACTCAGAAAAATTAGCTAACCAACGAGGATATCTTAGTGCTTCTTCTGTCAAAAGCATAATCAAGGTTTTATCTACTAAACGATTATCCCAATTTAATCTTACCAAATAAGTGCTTGTCTTTCCATTTCCAGCAGGTATAAGAAGTATAAGTTTATCTGATTGGAGTTTTTTTAATGTCTTCCATATACCCATTCGAGTATTTCCTATTTCTTTTGATAAAGAAGTTATAGTGTGTCCTATAGAAAAATCTTTTAGTAATATCTTCAAACATTCTCCTGAAGCCTTATCTAATTTTGCCATTTTCTGTATACTTTTAGTTTATAGTTATAAACTAATAGTTTATAGTATTTTTAAACCTTTTCATATTACTAAATCTTTAAATACTTAATACTTTTAAGTGTTATATGATAAAAAACACAATCTTAACAGAAAAAGCAATAGAAGTCATAAACAAAAAGCTAAAAGGAAAAAGTCTTACTCAACAAGATTCCAATTACTTAAGCAGATTTATAAGACCAAAATTAAAAGATATTCTCTCAATAAATGCAGAAAATCTTTTAAAAAAACTTGAATATAATCCAAAAGCGTTATCAATAGAAAGAAAAATAAAAAAAATAATGCTAAAAGAAATTCAAGATATAGAAGCAATAATAGTTTGCGGCTCAGCAATACAAACCAACTATAAAAAATATAATGACATCGATATAATCATAGCAATAAAAACCTCTCAAAAAGACAATTCATTAAAAGATAAAATTATAGAAGAAGGGAAAAAAGAGAACCTTAATTTAGATGTCCAAATATATGCAAGGAGTTCAATCCTTGCCCAATATCCAAGTAATCCATCCCTAATTTACCAGCTAAAAGACAGCAAAGTAATTTATGGAAAATTAAACATCCCGAATAAAATAGGACTCTCCAGTCTAGATCTAAAAATGAAATTAGACTGGAGTGAAGATTTAGATATGAATTCAAATGCAGACGAAATATACTTAGCAATCAGAAATGCACTGTTAGTCTCTTTATTAATAAATAAACAAGTAGATAATTATCAATTAAAACAAAATCTCATTTCTTTCTTAGGCCAAGATTTGTTAAATAAATTAAAAAACAATCAAGCCTCAAAAATAGAAAAAAAGTTATCATTAAATTATCTAAATACTTTAACAAATTATCTAGAAAAGGAGTTAAGTAAACCAAAATGGGAAAAAATAGTGATAGAGAATCTCTCATAAGACTAATTGTAAATACAGTCGTACATGAAATCGTCTTAGATAGGACTAACAAACCCGAGTCAAAAAACTTTCTCGCCTCAGAAGTTATCGAATACCGCAGTCAAACAGAAAAAACTGCAAAAAAGCATCATTGGAATATTGATGATAAAGCTCTCATCGAACAAAAAGCCCAAACAAAAGTTAAAGAAAGACTTGTATTAAAGTACTCTGATATTTCTTATCAAGAGCAAGATATAATAAATAAATTAAATTTAATCATAAATAAATTCCTACTTCTCTAAAAAAGTTATCTCTATTTATTTCTAAATTGGGTTTAATACCCCGCAGCTTGCTGCGCCAATTTAGAAATTAGAGATTGTCCCACCTCGCGAAACGAAAATACCCCTATGATAGCAAATTTTAGGCAATCTATTTATACACAGCTTCCAGCACTCGCACCTGCAGCTGCTACTGCATCATAGCCAAACCCAGGCCCAGGAGCTGTCGAACTCAATGTCTGAGAACATTCGCCAGGAGCAGTGTTAAATGCTCCACAAACTGCCTTCAATAACGAAGCAGAGTCTCTTCCGCTTGAGGATTCAGCCCCATTTATAACTAATCCAGGGCTTCCTGCAATACTATATTTCTCATTATCAGCTTTATAGATATCAAACTTAGGGAATCTTCCACTCAACCAAGATGCCTGGTCAGCTAAGTTCTTCATAACATTAAACTCTGTATCTGCTTTCTTTGTACAACTCTCCAACTTACTAGTACTTATCTTCACCTCACTCAAACAAGCTGCTCCGTCCCCTGCTTTCAAATAGCATTTCAAATAAGTCAAATACTTATCGTTTTGTTCTTTCTGAATGCAATATTGATTAAGTTGCTCCTTAACCTCTTTCTCTCCATGCATTGCATAATATACAAACTTAACCTCAAAATCAATCTTGCTCTTTAATAATTCTACAACGGGAATCATTCCCTTTTCAATTTGAGTCCCATATGGACATTCACTCATAACGAATAATTCAACTTTAGGTTTATCTGTTTTAGGAACTTCTGTAGATTGAGCTTGTTGGCTCGGAGAACTAGGAGCACTTGGATTAGCACCTGGATTCACACCTGGAGTTGTTCCAGTCAAAGAAATCGGGCTTGTTACTAAATATTTTCCATCTGTGCTAATATAAACAGGCATCTCTTGTCCATCAACTTTAACATTTACTTTATAAAAAACGCCCTCTTTTTCCATAGAAACAACTTCTGCTTGCAATCCTTGTTTAGCAACAAAGTCCATGAAGTTCTGTTTTGCAGTAGCTTCATTAACAACATTACCAGTTACGGCATTATTTCCTCCAAACAATAAAATACCTATTAAAGCCAAAGCAAGAACAACGCTCGCAATAATCCAAGGATTTTCTCTAATCTTTGAACCAGTACTTTTACTTGAATTAACAATAACAGGCATATCTACAACTGACGCCTTAACTTCAGTTTTTTGTTGAGTATTAATCTCTTTCTTTAAATCTACCATTCCAAATATAAATAATCACCCTTTAAAAACTTTTAGGCGACAAAGCCAAGGTTTATAAGACATAATAAAGTGACTTTTTTATGGAAGAAAGAAATGAGATTTATGTGTACGATGGAAGTTTCCTAAATGGAGAAAGAGAAAATGGAGGGAAACTCCTTCAATCTTTATATCATGGAATAGACGGACTTAATTTAATCGAAGATGAAGAAATAAATATTTCATTAAATCGTATGAATTTTTTAAATGAGCTCTCAAAAGAAAGAAAACTAGTTATTATTCCAGAAGTAATTAGAGAAGCAGAAGAACAATTAAGAATAGTCAACGGACAAGTTGATTTCTTAAGAAATGAATTTTCAATAAAACAATATCCAAAAAGAGAAGAAGACCAATTAGAAAAAGAACAGCAAAATGAAACATTAGGAAAAATCGCCACATATGTAAATGCACTCTATAAATTCATAAAAAGATATGAACCAAACAATCCTAAATTAAAGTGGGATTGCATAAACCAAAGACATTACGATTATTTTCTCCAAAAAGCAATCCAGCGTTCAAAAGATATAGATGTTAATTCATTAGAAAGCAAAGTAAAAAGTGGAATAAGAAAACCAGTAAATATTGGAGCAGAATTAGGAACAGATAAAAAAATAGTTGCAACTTCTTTTACATTAGCGTACTCTTCTCCAGTTATAATTTTAACAAGGGACAAAGGCATAGAAAAACTAACTCTGAGAATAAGTCAATTCATTGAAGGAAAAACCACAAGCCCGAAGAATCCAGTTTATATTGTAAATCCAGACTATGAAGATATTCATTCACAAGGAAAACAATTTTTTCCATGGATACGTCAAGATTTGCATATTGCGCAAACCATTTATTCTAGTTTGTAAGTAAATGCAAATCTTGACAAATTCGCAAAGAGAAGAAAAAATACACGTAGCCTTCTAACAACAATCTTTTAATAAACCACATTCTTCCAATTAACATGCCATACAATATTATTCTAGGAAGAAGCGAGTCAGATAAAGAAAAATTTGGTGATAAAGGACTCATTTATCTCGGCAAAGGTTATGTAAAAATGGGCACATCGACTTCTCTCTCAAACAAAATCTATCTGGATGTTGCTCGAAGTCATGTAATATTAATTGGTGGCAAACGTGGCAGTGGTAAATCGTACAGTTTAGCTGCCATCGCTGAAGAACTCTCTAATCTCCCAAAAGAGACCTCTCAAAATATTGCCTCATTAATCTTTGACACAATGGGTATTTTCTGGACAATGAAATACAAAAATGAAAAAGAAAAACCCCTCTTATCAAAATGGGACTTAGAAGCAAAATCTCTCCCAGTAAAAGTATTTATCCCATTCGGCAAAGCAGAAGAATACACTGAAAAAGGAATCCCCTTCGATGAAAAATTTGCCATAAAAATTTCAGAATTAGACGCGGAAGACTGGATTTCCTTATTTAATCTTCCAATAAATTCTCTCCCCGCAGTCTTAATCGAAAGAACAATTGATGAATTAAAAACTAAACTAGCAGAATTCACCCTAGAAGAAATACAAATGCTCATAGAACACGACAAAAAATCCTCAAATGAAGTAAAAGAAATAGCTTCTTCGTTATTCTCTGCTGCAGATACTTGGGGTATCTTTTCAAAAGAAGTAGAAGGCACAGAAATAAGTAATTTAATCTCAAGGGGTACAACAACAGTCTTAGATACCTCTGTTTATGCATCAATGGGTTCTTACAACATCAGAGCATTAGTAATTTCATTAGTCTGTAAAAAATTATTCAAAACAAGAATGGATGCAAGAAAAAAAGAAGAAATGGATGCAATCTCTCACGGCCAAGACTATCTTTCTTATAATGAAAGTAGAGAAGAACCCCTAATTTGGCTCTTTGTAGATGAAGCCCATGAGTTCATTCAAAAAGACACAATCACTCCTGCAACCTATGCATTACAACAACTCTTAAGAGAAGGCCGTCAGCCAGGAATCTCTCTCGTTCTAGCCACCCAGCAGCTAGGTCAAATCCATAAAGACGCCCTAACCCAAGCAGACATTGTAATTTCCCATAGAGTAACCTCAAAGCCAGACGTAGAGGCCCTAAATGAAATAATGCAGTCTTATCTTTCCAGCGATATAAAGAAAGAAATGGACGACCTCCCTTCAGAGAAAGGCTCAGCCATAATCCTAGATGACAACTCAGAAAGAATCTATCCAATTCGTGTCCGTCCCAGATTTACCTGGCATGGCGGTGAATCTCCTACAGCCGTGAAGGCGGAATTGAAATTATAATCAACTATTTCCTAAAATCTCTTCTTTTAAACCACTTTTCGGCAATTTCATATTTCCT
>Ga0209542_10020883_pt1 | contig 10318 bp, 11 predicted proteins | sample RifCSPhighO2_01_FD_184028 | JGI IMG/M metagenome (GOLD analysis project Ga0209542, IMG submission 184028) | Soil microbial communities from Rifle, Colorado - Rifle CSP2_plank highO2_0.1 (SPAdes) (version 2) | ecosystem: Environmental > Terrestrial > Deep subsurface > Rock core/Sediment ...
CTTGATGATTTTTAACTATATCTAAGACTAATGATTTATTGGTTATATCAAGTTCTGAAAAAATATCATCAAGAAGAACCACAGTTTTTTGTTTCAGTTTTTCTTCATAAATACGCATTTCATTCATGACGATCCAAAAAAGCGTTAATCGTTGTTCGCTTCTTGATCCATATTTATGGACATTCTTACCATCAATATATAATTCATACGTATCACGTTGAGGTCCGACAAGTGTTTTTTTTATAAGACGTTGTTTTTCAAAGGTATCAATCAGTGTCTTTTTTGATATCTCATTTTGGAGATACGTGAGCTTGAAATGTGTATGATCAAACAGAGGGTATTGATTGAGCCAGTTGGCAACTTCGCTTCTTTTTTCAGTGATATAGTGGGCTTCTTGAATAAGATAGGTATCCCAGAATATCAATTGTTCCTTGAGACGATATACATCAGTTATTTTTTCAAGAAGTTTGTTTCTTTTGCGTAATGCTTGTTCATAAAACCCCAGTCTTCTTTTATATGTTTTACTCATGTGACTGATAATGTGATCAAAAAAAACGCGGCGTTCGTGCATTTGTCCGTCAATGACATAGAGAAAACTTGGTGAAAATACTATCGCAGGCATACTGTGTATTGAATATTCATGAAGTCTTTTTTTTACTTTATTAAAAAGACATTGTTTTGTTATCACGGGTGTTGAAGAAAGTATGATTTTTTGTGTGTTTGACTCGCCTTTTTCGCTACTTTCTAACTCAACTGTTGCTTTTTGAGCTTGCGTATGAATAAGTTCTATTTCCTTTTCTTCTCTAAATCCATGTCCCCTCAAACAAAAAAAGATGGCTTCTAAAAGATTTGTTTTACCGACAGAATTCTTACCCGCGACAATTGTCAAAAAAGGATTAAAAGAAAAAGTATGTTGAGAAAAATTGCGAAAATAGTTCACGGTCATTTTTGTCAGACGCATACGGTTACTTTTTTCTCAGCAAAAACACTGTCTCAATAAATGAAGGAAGACGCAACCATGATTTTCGTATAATGCTTATATTGTCAAGCGTTCTAAACAAATTATACCAAAAACTTTGGCTTAATATGGATATGTCGGAAAAATCTTTGGTGTGCAAATAGGTTATCCATTTGTTTTCATGTGTATAAATTTTATGTAGAATCCATTTACGGGATACTCGCACTGTCTCGCTTACTGCTTTTTTTAGTTGTGGCCTTTCAATATGTTCTAACACATCAAATGTAGTAACAAGATCAAAAGAATTTTGAGGAAAAGGAATTTTGGATATGTTACCGTTTTTCAGATAGGGAATAATATCTTTGTGTGCAAAGGTGAACGCGTCTTCTGACACATCAATTCCATATGCTTCAATACCGAGTTTTCTTAAAAAATATACCAATTGTCCTATACCACATCCAACATCAAGACAATTTTTAGGATTTATAAGGAAACGTATGAGAAGCGCTCTATATAAATGAGCGAATATTTGAATCATTTTTCCAAAAAAAGATTCATAGCATGCGACTTTGTATCCACTTTTTTTTCCTACAAAATATTCTTTATCATAAAACGCATTGTCAACATCAACAGGGCTGATGAGGGTGCCCTTAAAAGCTTCTCCTCTCAGGATTTTGTCCAAATTTTTGAAATTTTTACCATTGGCAATGATGACACTGACTCCTATTTTTTTGGCTAACTGTGATGCGACAGGATCAAATGGAGCGTGTGTTCCTGGTAACCATGTGGTTCCCACCAATTTTTCAAATTCAGTCCATGTTGTTTTTTTGATCGGAATTGCACTCTTATCTTTTGCAGGGTCCGCGGTGTATACCCAATCAATATTAGTGAGATTGATAATCATTGATCCGTGATAATCGCGGGCAAGTATCACCGCGTCATAATCAGTAGACCACCCAGGCTTCCATCCTGCTCCTATCACGACTGATTCAGACCACACGATTAGGCGCTTGTCATAATTTTCTATAATGCGGGGATGGGCAATATCCTGAAAAATAGTACGGATGAGATGGGCATTTAATCGTGTTGCATGAATACCTATCCAGTCAAGATCTTCATGGGTTAACTCTCCAATCACATCCTTTCCAGCATTTCTATATGTTCGTGCAGCACGATCCCCTCCAACTACGATGAAAAAACGTCTTCCGCTTTTAATGTGTTTTCTGATAAAAAGATTGAGGGCGCTCAGAAAATGAGTGTCAATACCATCTTTTGAGACGATGAGACTGCCGCCTACAGAAAGTATGACTGTTTCCATATTCTTAAAAAAACCGCCTCATTGGCGGTTTTTTATGCAAGACATTCACATAAATAAATGCAATAAATGAGAGAAGTTTTGTGCAGACAAGACGCCTTTTTTGCATATTATATGAGTAGTTTATCAGTTTTTTGACAAAATGCAAGAGGACGTATACAATGTCTTCATTATGAGAAGAATACGACTTACCATCACCCTGAAAGAAACTCTAATCAATGACGTTGATATGCTTATTGATGGTGAGAAAATTCGTAATCGTTCTCATGCTATTGAATATGTGCTTCTTCAATCATTCAAACCATCAGTGAATAAGGCAGTTATTCTTGCCGGAGGGAAAGGTGAGAATCTTCGTCCGTATACGTATGAATTACCAAAATCAATGCTCCTTATCAAAGGCAGACCAATTTTAGAATATTTAATTCATGATGTACGAGATGCTGGAATACGGGAGATTGTCATTTGTATTGGACATAGGGGTGAAAAAATCAAAGAATATTTTGGCGATGGGGCGATATTCGGCGTCAAAATAACGTATTCTGAGGAAAAAATACCTCTTGGTACAGGAGGTGCAATTCAGGCAATTCTTCCGTTTATAAAAGATCAGTCATTTGTCCTGTTATATGGAGATATTATAGTTGATCTTAATCTGAAAGATGTTATTCAATTCCACAAAGATCAAGAAACTGTGGCAACTGTTGCACTTACCCCAACAGATAATCCATCTCCATATGGTCAACTTGAGCTACATGGACAATCAATCGTTGGATTTCATGAACGAACTAAAAAAGGAAAGTCAAAAAGCAACTTAGTAAATACTGGAGTATATATATTGAATAAAGAAATAAGCCACTATTTTCCCCTATCAAAAAAGGTGTTTATGTTTGAATCAGTATTGCAAAAAGTTATTCATAAAAAACAATTAGCTGGTTTTGTGTTTGAAGGACAATGGTTTGATATTGGGTCAGTAGTCAATTATGAACGTGCAATTAAATATTTTAAAAAAAAGTAACGCATCAAATAACTCCACTATTCAGTCCGAATATACGAACGATAATCTGAACAAGGACGTAGCTTACAAACAATAGGATAAACCCTATAATAGCAGAGGTTAGTTTTCCTTGCGCCCCTTTTACTTTCTCAGGATTTCCTCCAGACAAAAGATATTCATATCCTCCCCATACTAAATAGATAAAGAGTAATATTCCCGCAAACGGATAGATAAACAGTACGATTATATTGATAAGGTCTGCTAATGTATTTATCCCTTCCAATGGTCCTTGTATCACATTACCATTGATAATTATTTTTTGAACAATAAGATTTTTCATTTTTTTAAGAGATGTATCATTATTGTCATAAAAATAATAATACTTATATTGATTATAAGTGAAAATAATAGATATATGTTAATAGTTTTCATAAAAGAAGGTAATTGGTTTATCATAGATATATTTTCAGCGATTCGTGCAATATCAATATGAAATACATATATCAATCCGACCCCAATCACAAGAAAAGGTATCATATATAAAAAATCAACAAGATCTTGTGAAGAAGAAAACATAGTAGACGATACCGTAAAAATAACATAAATCATGAGCGTGTTCAGTAATAAATGGGTAGCGGGAAAAAGGTGAAATGATCCAATACCATACAATACAATCATGCCTCCTCCAAGCGGAGCTATCCCGACCAGAAAACCGCGGATAAAATCTTTCCGCTCGTATGTAACTGATCCTAATTTGATATAATTTTTTTGAAAAGTTGGAAAAATAGATACATCACGTACCCTCAAAAAAAGAATAAGAGCGGCAAAAAAATGACTCATTTCATGAATAATCGTACCCGGTAAGTAAAGAATGGCTATAATAGTAAAGTTGAATACGAAGGAAATAAAAAAAAAGAGCAGTCGTCTTTCTGGAGATAAAAAAAAGTGCAATCAACTGAACTATTGATAACAAAAAATATTCCATATTTTATTATGGGTTATTCATTTCTTGAGGAGGGAGAATGTCTTCAGGGACAAGCGTTGGCGAAACAGAGAGATTTGCCGGAGGAGTTTTCGTGGGAATAATGTCCTCTTGAACAGTAGGCTCTTTTGGTAAGATGATTTTTTCCTCACTTTTATTTTTTATCATCATAAAAAGAAGCACTGCGAATGCTACAGCGGTAATAAGCGCAATAAGCAGTAAGAAAAAATTAAGACCGTTTTTATGGGGAGTTGTATTTTGATCTTTGCTGACATACGTATCCACATTGATGGAAGTGTAATGTATCATATATTTATTATTATGAAAAAAAATAATGAAGATGTCAAATGAAAAACTAGTTAAGTTATAGTGTATAATTATTTACTATGAAATTATTAGTTACGGGAGGTGCAGGATTTATAGGAAGCAATTTTATTAGTTATTGGGTGAAGAAATATCCGTATGATAGTATAGTTAATTTTGATAAATTGACGTATGCAGGCAGTTTGGATAATCTTATTGAAATACAAAATTATCCCAACTACCATTTTGTCAAAGGAGATATTACTAATAGATCATTGGTAGATACGGTAATGAAAGAGACAGAGGTGGTAGTACATTTTGCCGCAGAAAGTCATGTGGATCGGTCAATACATGATCCATCAGCATTTATACTTACCAATATCGTTGGAACACATACCCTCCTTGAATCAGCTGTTGCACATCGTATCAAACGTTTTCATCATATTTCAACAGATGAAGTATTTGGATCGCTTGAGCTTTCTTCAAAAGAACTATTTCATGAAAAAACACCCTATAATCCAAGAAGCCCGTATGCGGCATCAAAAGCATCTTCTGATCATCTGGTACGGGTGTATCATATCACGTTTCAATTGCCGATCACAATCTCTAATTGTTCTAATAATTTCGGACCATTTCAATTCCCAGAGAAACTAATATCACTTGCTATAACTAATATTTTGCGTGGTAAAAAAGTGCCTCTATACGGCGATGGGTTATATATGCGAGATTGGCTATATGTGGAAGATCATATACATGCACTAGAACTGATTTTACATTCAGGTAAAATTGGTGAAACATATTTAATCGGAGGATTGACTCAAGATATCTCAAACAAAGACGTGGTCATGAAGATTCTTTCGTTGATGAAAAAAGATACAAGTAGCATTTCATACGTTGATGATCGTCTCGGTCATGATAGAAGATATGCGATTGATTGGTCAAAAATAAAGCATGAATTAGGCTGGCATCCACAGCATAATTTTGATACTGCTCTTCAAAAAACAATACGGTGGTATACTGATCATGAACACTGGTGGAAAACTAAATCTTCATAAAAGTCCTTTTTAATACTGTTTTTTTTCCATTTGATCCAACTACTTCAATAAGGACTGTATTTTCTCTGTTTACTAATGGAACAAATATCTTAAAAATATTTTCTTTATCTTGATAGACTCGTTCTCCATTGACAGTAACAATTGATTCTTTATTTGTTTTTCCTACCAGTTCTATTTTCTTTTCATTTTTGAATTCAGTACGCGATGGACTGATGAGAGTGATACGTGGTGGTGAAAAAAATAACGTGAGTTGATAGCCAAAATAGGTAATAAGTAGTATTATTAAAATAAGAGTGATTATCCTAAAGGTACGATGTATAGGTGGTGTAAAGTGTTTTTTTTGAATAACGTTTTGTTTATGAGCTGTATTTTTTTCCTCGTATTCTCTTCGGAATATACCCAGCAATTGAGTTTCATCAATTTTGAGAAATTTTCCATATGATCGTACCATGCCAACGATATAGGTACGAGAAGAGAACTGATTCCACTTACTGTGTTCAATCGCGTCAAGATTTTTACTTCGTATTTTAGTGAATTTTTCTACTTGTTGGATAGTATATCCTTTTTGTTCTCTTGCACTTTTCAAAAATTTACCTGTTGTGAACATATACTTATATTGTATCCTACAACAAAAAGGCGACCTGTGGATAGGTCGCCTTTTGAACATAACTTTTTTAACTTGTCTTATCAATACTCTCCGCCCATACCTCCCATGCCACCCATTCCTCCCATACCCGCAGGGCTTGGCATATCCTTTTTCTTTTCAGGAATATCAGTTACTAATACTTCTGTCGTCAGAATCATGATTGCGACAGATGATGCATTCTCAAGTGCGGTGCGTACGACCTTGGCAGGATCAACAATGCCACGTTTGTACATTGATCCAAATTCCAAAGTGATCGCATCAAAGCCATAATCCGCATCTTTTTGATCCTCTACTTTCCGTACGATCCATCCTGCGTCTGCTCCAGAGTTTTTTGCGATCATTGAGAGAGGTTCGGCAAGTGCTTTGTATACGATATCAACGCCGATCTTTTCTTCCTCAAAATCCATTTTGTCCCTCAAGGCTATCAGTGCTTTTCGTGCCTTAAGAAGGGTGATGCCGCCTCCTGCGACAATCCCTTCTTCAAGTGCCGCCTTAGTAGCTGCAACAGCATCATTGACTCGTTCCTTTTTCTCTTTGAGTTCAATTTCTGTAGCGGCTCCTACATTGATAACACCAACACCTCCTGCAAGTTTTGCTAATCGCTCCTGTAATTTTTCTCTATCAAACTCTGAAGTAGACTCGTCCATCTCACGTCTGATCTGGCTAACTCGTGCTCCTATTTTTGCTTTATTTCCTCGTCCGCCAATAATGCGGCAGTTTTCCTTATCTGCCCATACTTTATCTGCCCTTCCACAGACATCTACCTCAATATTCTCAAGCTTTTTGCCCAAATCTTCAGAGACGACTTGTCCACCAGTAAGGATAGCAATATCTTCAAGCATTGCTTTTCTTCTATCTCCAAATCCTGGCGCTTTGACGATAAGAGTATTGAACGTACCACGCAATTTATTGACGACTAATGTCGCAAGAGCTTCGCCTTCAACGTCATCGGCAATAATGACAAGGTTTTTGGAAACTTTCACAAATTTCTCCAAAAAAGGTAAAAGGTCTGAGACTGCAGTAATTTTCTTATCCGTGATTAAAAGGTATGCTTCATCTATTTCAGCAGTCATTTTCTCAGAATCAGTAACAAAATAAGGAGATGCATACCCTTTATCAAATTCCATTCCTTCTTTGTACTCTATCTCCATCTGGAGTCCCTTTCCTTCTTCAACGGTTACTACTCCATCTTTTCCAACCTTTGTGATTGCTTCAGCTATCATTTCACCAATCTGTTGGTCTGCCGCAGAGATGGTCGCAACTTGGGCAATCCCGGCCTTATCATTTAATGGAATTTTTTTGGCAGTATCCTTGATTTTTCCTACGACTACCTCTACTGCTTTTTTAATACCTCGTATCAGAATCATTGGGTTTGATCCTGCAGCTACATTACGAAGTCCATAGTTTACTATAGATTGAGTCAAAAGAGTGGAGGTGGTAGTACCGTCTCCTGCGACATCATTAGTTTTTGATGCGGCTTCCTTGACAAGTTGTGCTCCCATATTTTCAAATGGGTCCTCAAGCTCAATCTCTTTTGCTACAGAAACTCCATCATGAACGACACTTGGAGCTCCCCATTTTTTATCAAGGGCAACGTTACGTCCACGAGGACCTAATGTCGTCACTACGGCTTTTGCTAATGTATTTACACCGCGTGCAAGCAATTGTCGTGCATCATTTCCGTCTCTCATTTGTTTTGCCATATTTTTTTATTGTGTAATAAAAATGTATAATAAATTAAGCGACTTTCGCCATAATGTCTTTTTGTTCAACTAAAAGCAATTCTTCATGCGCGATTCCTGGTTTGAATTCAGTTCCTCCCCATTTTTTGTAGACGACTTTGTCTCCTTCCTTTACTTCCATGGGAATTCTTTTGCCCTGTTCGTTGTATGCGCCAGGTCCGACTGCGATCACCTCTCCTATTTGAGGTTTTTCTTTAGCAGAATCAGGAAGTACAATTCCTGAGGGAGTGGTAGCCTCACCCTTAAGAGGTCTGATGAGTACATAATCAAAAAGAGGTTTTATGTTTCTGTTTGATTTTTTCATAATATATATAATAAAATGATCCGATACATGATCGGATTTAATGTATAATTAAAAAATAAACAATACGATTTTAATTAAAATATTCATTTTGAGTGTCTAATGTATACCAAAGTATTATGCAGTTGTCAAGTATCATTTTCGTCTGCTAATTACTATAAGTGTTTAACTAATCATGTATGAACGATATTGATAATAAAATACAAGAAAGTATTGTATGGGAAAATCGTATTAAATCTGCTGGAGTACCGCAGAAGTTTGCTGAAAAACTAATAGCGCAAATACAGCGAATGACAAATGCTACACAGATAAATCAATGGGAATCTTTTTCGCGATATATTGATTGGATTACTACGCTCCCATGGACATATTCATCGGATGAGACTCTTGATATTGTTTTAGTAAAAAAAATACTTGATAAAAATCACTATGGTTTAGAATCTCTTAAAAAGAGAATACTTGAATATATATCAGTTTTGATATTGGAGAAGGAAAAAGACGTCGTGTCTTTTCATGCCCCGATTCTTTTATTTGTTGGACTTGCAGGTACTGGCAAAACAAGCGTTGTACGGTCAATCGCTGAATCAATAGGAAGGAAATTTGGGCGTATTTCGTTTGGCGGGTTATCATCCCCACTTGATCTGAGAGGTTTATCTAAAAGCCAACCCGAGTCTGAACCAGGACAAATCATTAAAACACTTCGTGAGATGCAGTGTAAAAATCCTGTGATACTGCTTGACGAGGTAGATCGCGTGAGTACAGAAAGTCGAAGTGCGATCATGGGAGTGCTTCTTGAGCTTTTGGATCCTGAGCAAAATACTCATTTTACCGATCATTATATTGATTATCCGTTTGATTTATCTCAAGTACTTTTTATTGCTACAGCCAATAGTGCACAACATATCGCCACAGCTGTATTGGATCGTCTTGAAGTCATACAAATGCCTTCATATAATGATCATGAGAAAATAATCATTGCTCAAAAGTATATTTTTCCTCGCCTTTTGAAGGAAAGTGGGATAGAGCAAGGGATGGTCACTATCAGTGACGAGGTGTTTGCAAAAATTGCGCGTCGGTCAGGATATGATCCGGGAATACGAAGTATTGAGCGGACACTTGAGATGATTGTGCGGAAAATCGCGTATCAATTAGTTGAGAAAAGGGGAAGAACATTTATCCTGACTGGTGAAAATATGCTTGAATATATTGAATAAATATTTTTAGGTATGTCTGTCTGCTATTTTTGATGCGCCAAAAGAGTCAGGTTTAATTTTGACCTCATACCCATTACTTCGTACCATGCCGACAATCTCTGCAATCATATCACGTGTGTCGCCGTTTCGTCCTATATCAACATGAATTTCAATATTGTATTTTGATATACCATTTTCGCGGAACAATTCAAAAATGGTTTCAGCAGAGACGAGAGATCGTATCGCTTCTTCATACATACGCTCTTTTAAGCTCATTTTTTTGGATATCATATCTCTTTTCCAGAAATAAATCCCTCCAGATCCTACTCGGTGTATGGCGATTGCCACCACAAAATCATAACCTGATCCATTTGTTTTTTGTGAGTCTGATCCGACAATGATGCGATAATGGGCATCTTTCTTTTCAGTCATGTAGGTTGAGATTCGTTTTTTTAATCCATTCGCATCAATCTCTCCATAACTTGGGCTTTGGTAAAGCATAAAAGTCAATTATAGCATACATAGGGCTCGTCCGCAAATAACTTCATAGGAATTTGCGGATACGAGCCCTTGTGCCGCATCTTGAACTGAAATAGTTGGTAATTTATTAACGGATGTGGCCATGAGGTCATTTTTTTGATATAATTTTGATACAATTGATGAGCTGTCGTAAGGAGGGTTGGCCGAGTGGCTTATGGCGCAGGTTTCGAAAACCTGTGGGATGTATCCCGCGTAGGTTCAAATCCTACACCCTCCGCCAATTTTCAGAATACGATTTTTGGGCGATTACTGCCTCGCCCTGGCTTGGGCTGACGAAATTTTTTACGGCGGG
>Ga0209542_10020884_pt1 | contig 10317 bp, 6 predicted proteins | sample RifCSPhighO2_01_FD_184028 | JGI IMG/M metagenome (GOLD analysis project Ga0209542, IMG submission 184028) | Soil microbial communities from Rifle, Colorado - Rifle CSP2_plank highO2_0.1 (SPAdes) (version 2) | ecosystem: Environmental > Terrestrial > Deep subsurface > Rock core/Sediment ...
CTCCCGCCCGAGTTCCTTCAGGGTTTTCTTTCGATAAGTATCATTATCGTCATTATCAATATCGCGCTTGCCGTCTTTAATCTCATACCAATCGCGCCGCTCGATGGTTCAAAGGTTCTCTTCGCGCTATTGCCATACCGGCTCTATTGGATCCAGCAATTTCTTGAAATGTGGGGGTTTATGCTCCTCATTTTTTTCATTATGTTTCTCTCGCCCATTGTAAGTATCTTGACGGGATTCCTATTTCAGATCATCACCGGTATTCCGCTATGAAACCAAAGAAAATCGCATTTACGGATCTTGAGATGACCGGGCTTGACCCGCTCAAACACGAGATTATTGAGTTTGGGCTTGTCGTTGCAGACGAAGAGTCGCTCGAAATTCTCGCGCGCTACGACCAAAAGGTAAAACCGGAACACATTGAAGCCGCCCAAAAAGAAGCGCTCGGGGTTGCTGGATACAAAGAAGAGGACTGGAAAGATGCGATCTCGCTCAAGGACGCGCTTGCTCAATATTCCGAGCTCGCAGAAGGCGCGCTTTTTGCCGCATGGAATACGCCGTTTGACTGGACGTTTCTCTCGGAGGCATACCGCAAGACGGAGATGAAAAATCCGTTCGATTATCACACGCTCGATGTTTTTTCAATAGCTCATGAAAAATTGCGCGCGGACACCTCGGTAGAAACTTTCCGCCTTTCGCGCCTTTGTGAACACTTTGGCATCCCACGCGAGCCGATGCCGCACCGCGCAATCAACGGGGCCGAACGAGCTCACGCGCTCTATAAAAAATTGCGGGAGTTATAGGAACCTCGTACGACCGAAGGAAGCGCGGGGAGGAGGTCATTTGGTGTCGTGTATTCTCAAAATAATGCGCGCGCATTATCTTTTTATGAGAGTTGAAAAAGTTGTCTCATGCTGACAATTTTCGTCGCTGAAGTATTGTATGTCAATTTTAACATCGCCACTTAATGGAACCGTCTGATAGACAAGCACAGTATTTGCAGTAGTACCGCCGCTATCTGGCGGTGGGGCCTTCTCTCCTATATTTTTATATTCGACAAGTGGCATTGCAAAGGGCCTTGGTAACACAGTACAAACAACAACATCGCACATCCCATATCCAATAAATGTATCATCTAAATAATAAAGTCCTTTGCCGGGTAATTCATTTGAAACTTTTTCCCATGAGTCATTTGTACGTTTATACATCGCCGCGTTATCCGTACAAGTCTCAAAATACCCGTCGATGTTGGTTAAAAAACTATTACCAACGACATTAATCGATTCGGGTGGCGTTAATGGTGTTGGAGGAATAGTTTGGATTTGCCAATTCTTAAAAATAAAATATCCGACAACACCAATGAAAACAACGATAAGCACAATAACTGCTATATTTATAAATCCTTTTTGATTCATATGATTAAAAAATTTTTCCTCGAGATTAAAACGTGGTTCGAGACCTGGAATCTTGAGTCAAGCAAGCGGTGTGGATAAGAGCGGTGACGACTTCCTTTTGCATAAAATTATTCGGCAAACATATCTATATATCTTTTATAGATATATGATTGGCCATACTTTTTATCTTTATCTTTAGGGGTAAGGATGCCTATCTCAATAAAGCGATTGATTACTGACTGCGAACCAACACGAGAAAAACCGGTCCATTTTTGGATCGTTGCAACATTGACGATTGGCTGTTCATAGAGCTTTGGCAATACCAACGCCGCGCTCTCCGAGGAGCGTTTACCAAGAGTATGGATTTTGAGCATGTCTTTTTCTCGCAAGGTTGTAATTTTTCCGACAATATCAATCGCCTCACCGGCAATTTCAATAACGCCACCAAGAAAGAAATCTACCCAGTCAGAGACGCTTCCAAAATGGTAGCTAAACAGCCGCTCATAATAGACTTTTCGATGCTTCTTAAAGTAAGAAGACAGGAACAATACCGGCTTTCCCAAATAGCCTTCTTTCCAAAGGTAGAACGTTATAAGCATGCGGCCGGTTCTACCGTTACCATCAAGAAATGGGTGGACTGTCTCGAATTGGGCGTGAATCAGTGCCGCTTTGATAAGGGGAAGAACATCATCATTGGAATGCATGAATTTCTCAAGATCATTGAGCGCCGTGTGCATGTCCTCGACAGGAGGCGGCACAAAGCGAGCATTATCTGGACGAGTACCGCCAATCCAATTCTGAGATTTTCTGAATTCTCCGGGATCGGAATGGTGGGTCGTTCGTGCCTTATCCATCAATTGCCTATGCAACTCTCTGACAAAACGGAGGGCCATCGGAAAATCATCCTGTTGTACCCGTCTCATTCCGTAGTTAAGTGCTTTGATGTAATGCAAAATATCATCCACATCTTCCGGTATATTCACGCTCGACTGCACTTCTGCTTCGATCGCATCAATCATGGTTGCCATTGTGCCTTCAATTTGGCTTGAGGACGCCGCATCTTTACGAAGGTACATGCTCAAAAAGAAATCCACATCAGGCAGTAGTTTTGTTATACCGTCGAGTTTACCGAGGAGGCGCGTTGCCTCATCGTTTTTTTTGAGGATTTTCGGATCAAACGCAAAGCCACCCTTGGGAGGAAATGGTGCCGGAATAAAGGCTTTGAAACCTTCTTTTTGCTGTTTAAGCTGGCCAATTTCTATGGATTTCATGTTTGCTTACATCTTTTTATTAATGTAAACAAAGTATACACCTTTGCTTACATTAGGTCAAGTACGCGGCAGTGGATTTTTAAGACGAGGCGATCGAGTGAACGACGAAACGTATCGGAAATACATTGAGCAGGTCGCAACCAAAAATCCACTGCCGCAGCAAAAATAGGGTTTTCAGACATGCTCTAGTTGGTGGATCAGGTTCTCTCCTCTATCTGCACCCGCCCATTTTTATATCCCCCCGGAGGGGATTGTCAGCCCGTGGCTGATCCGCCTTGGGCAGAAACCCCCCCCTCTTCTCCTCCTGCCCATCGGGGAATTGAATTGGAACGGAATTCTCCGAAATATCCGAGAGATTAAAGACCTTTTGACAGTCGTCCTCCCGGAGGCAGGCATAATTCCGGACTTTTCAACCATTTATGCCTAAACACATGGAACCTGTCTTTTACAACCGTAATTTTATCAGAAAAATCGGGATCATTCCAGACCACATCGGCTCCCAAAATAAATGCCCCGATTCTTGCCACGTGTGTGCCCTTGTTGCGAGCTTTGTGCCGAGGGTAAGAGGCTTTGCACCCATTGCGACACTGACGAGCCGTAAAACCAAATTTGAGAGCGTGGGACGATTTGCTTAACTTAAACAATATTAAGCAAATCACACCGAGTCATAATTGCTTAATCTGCGCCTTCAATTTTTTATAGTGCCGTTCGCGTTGCTTGAACTGTTTCTCCAAAAATGGAATCTGTGCATCTCGATAGTCAACGATTGTTTTCTGTTCCCCAATATCTCGGAGGCGTCCCATGTACTGAACGAGTTTGCCCTCGAACGAAAAAGGAAAGGCTAAAATCAGACAAGAAATTCCTCGAATATCTATGCCCTCACCAAAGAATTGCCCGGTAGAAAGGACGACTCGATAATGTCCAGACTCAATTTGTTTCAGCTTTGATTTTCTTTTTGGAGCAGAATCATCTCCTGAAATAACAATTGTCTCACACTTGCCCTTAAGATACATGGCCAAGATTTCAAGATGTTCTTTCCGTTCGCTTAACACAAGCAATCTTTTACCATCGCCAACCTTGCTTAAAATATCCTCAATGATCATCTGGTTTCTGGCGGTATCAAAACATACAACTTTGGCCAAAAGTTGAAAGTGGTCGGTAGTAAACTTAAACGGTATGGCTAAGGCTGTCGTGCGGATTAAGACCTCTGGTGGCTGATGTGGAAGATCGGAAAGCGCTGAAAAATCGGATGTTTCCATACGAGCGACAATGTCGCCGATGTAAACATAGATCAATTTTTCATCGTTGTGTTTTCGTTTCGGAGTCGCGGTAAGACCGTAAATATACTTTGGATTCAACTGGGCGATAACTTCCCGAAACGTAGCGGCTGGAATGTGGTGACATTCGTCAACGATGATCGTACCGAATTTATCCTTTAACTCTGAAAGATCGCCCTTGCGTGCCAAGCTCTGTAATAAGCCGACAGTTATTTGCTTACCCAGTTTTTTCCTTGTTCCAGAATACTGACCAATGTGTGCTTTTGTAATCCCTAAAAACGTCTGAATCCTTTCAACCCATTGATCCAGTAACTGCTTACGGTGAACAAGAATAAGGGCTGATAATTGTCTTCGAGCGATGATTTCTAACCCGATGATAGTTTTACCGCTTCCGGATGGAGCAACAATAACGCCTTGATCACATTCCATCGCTGTCTGCACAATAGGAATCTGCGCTGATGTTAGTTCTATTTGGCTCTGATAAGAAGTTTGTTCAAAAGAGGGAGTATTGAATCGTATCGTATACGCAGTATTATTTTCTTTAAGAAAACTAACAAGGTTTTGCAGAAATCCACGAGGCAAGGAAATAGCATCTCCTGTTTCATCGATCAGCTTAAAATACTTCTGTACCTTATAAATTGATTTCCCCAGCCTTCGCTTGGTGAGATATTCGGTATTAAGAAAATTAAGTTCTTCTTTGAGAAAATGAATAAGTCTAGGAGTAAGCTCGGATCGTTTTAGATCAATCTGATTGCTCACTAAAATTCCAAGCCCGCCACCAGTCGGTATATTTGCTGTCGGTTTGCCCGTATCTTCAAAAAGCAACTTGTGCGCTGAATCTAACTCAGCAATAGTGTGCTGTTTTATATTGTACAAGAATTGCCACTGATCAGAAAATGGTTTACCAGTCTCTGGATCAATAAACATTGCATTACTGGTTGCAATCGACATGCCTTGAAGTGGTAGGGCAATAAGATTGCCAAAACCTGCTCCAGTCAATGTATCTTGATTGGGAAATAAGCGATCAAAACTGACCTCTTTTTCAAACTCAGATACATGAAAGGCTTTACGAATTAGCTCAAGTGCGATTTGTCGGCTTTTGTAACATGGATAAGCTTCGGAAAAGAAAATCCAGACATGACCACCATTACCGGATCGGGATCGTTCAAGATATGTGGACAGGCCAACATCGGTGCAGGCCGCAATAAACGACTTGCTATCGGCTAACCAGTTCTCGCCATCAAAATCTGCGGCAATAAAATACGATGTATTTTCGATCAGTATTGGATAAGTCCCAATAACATGCTGGCCGAGGAGATGTTTTTTAACAACTTCTTTGGTTAGCGGTATAAGTTTCTTGTTTTCAAAATCTTTCATTGAGCCGCCATGCCGTTTATGCGCCATGAATTCATCCCAATTAAACTCATACGCAGGACTGTATCCAGACCGGCCGTCCTTTTCCCAGCGACGCGCATATACATCCATCCTTCCTCGGAACAGCGACATGTATAGCTCAAGTTGTTGTTCGGTAACAGAAATCATAAAAGTTACTTAGCTGGCTTCCTGCTTTCTGATGCCTTCTCTGGATCGGGCAAGGAAAGTAACAAGTCCCAAAGCTGACGTACGCGATCCTTCGCATCCGGCACTTCCTTATAAATGGCTTCAACCTTAAATTTTGGGTTCCTCTTTTTTCTCATTGTTTTTAGCCTTGAGCTTTTGCTCATATTGGTAGTCGAGCGTCATAACAAGAAACTCAGCTAACCGGTCCGAGAATATCTCCTCGGTTTTTTCCAAGGTTATGCTTTCGGGTAATTTTTTGAGCAGACGTTTCATTTTAATCTCCTTCACCATCTGAAGCAGGAAGGTCGTTAACATTTATGCAGAAAGCTGATTTGGGTTCTATAATCTTGAACTCAAATTTTTGATACAAATTAATTAATGCCTTTTGTCGCAAGTACCCCTCATTGTCCTCGTGTTCTTTTAGCCAAGCTGGGTTATTGGTAATAATTTTCTGCCTTCTTTGGTCATCTTGATTGAGATCAGAAACTCGAATAAAGAAAATATCATACTGACATTCCGTATCTTCGGGTTTATCTATAGGAGAATATTGATTTAATACACCAAAGCTTGATAAATCAGTGACGATCACCTTATTTTTTAGTTCTGCCTTTCTGACAAAAATATCCACCACTGGTACATTCTGCCCCGCGATTTTTAGAACACCCTTATAACCGTGAGAGGAATCCAGTTTCGTCTTTGGGCAATCTCTAGTATATCGGGATATGAATAAATCTGATTTTTGAAGCTGATCATACTCATACATATGATCCAAAGTTTGTAACACCACGGAGTCCTTAAGTTTATTTTCATTCAAGATTTTTTCTATCTCGGAAATAACATTTTGCTTTGTAACATCTCTTTTACTTCCAGCACCGGCAACCATTTGTTCAAAAACAAGTTGATCCTCAGAGCTGGCCATTCCCTGACCATAATTTTCACCCCAACCTGAATAATGAACATGCCAATCTTTAATAAAGGCCGCTTTCTCATCAATCTGGTTATAACCATAAGAAGGGACTTTTACCCCAGGAGTTTCGGATGTTAAGTCTTTGTAAGCGCCGAATCCTACTAGGATTGGGCGTAAGTAGCCAGACTTGTAGAATGATTCCTTAACTTTATTTCTAAATTCTTTTAGCTTATCCGAATCAATTTTTACAGTCTTCAAATACTCCTCTTCACTCTTTTCTTGAGCCACTTTAGCTTTTCCTAGTAATGTCTTCAATGCTGGAATCTTTTCAATAGCCGGTTGTGGAAGTATAAAATTCCACTGAGTGGGATTAGCGACTATGGTATCTAACATATTTATCAGGGTATTGGAGTTCGGCCTATCTTCTGCTAAATAAGCTAGGTATCTTGAATAAGGCAGAACGATTGAATTGATAGCTTCCTCTGCCAATCCTTTCAGAACCAAAAGAGTTTTAACGCAATACAGTCGATCCAGCTTGCTATGAAAATCAATAGACTGTACTCCTCCATCCGGAATCATTTCCCAGTTATCCCAATCCCAGAAACGTTCTGTTTCAAATTGACGAGAGGATGCGTAAAGTTCGGTCAACTCTGGTAAGGTACTCGGCAAGCGATTAGCAATATCAGTATAAAATTTTGCAAGAGCTTCGTCGCTTGGAGAATTCCGGTATTGTTCAAAAATCCAAGCAGATAATCCGAAGATGACCTGTCTCTTTTTTAACTGGATGTCTTTAGCCGCTTTTTCTTTTTCCTCCTGCACCTCCACCTTTTTACTTATAGCTTCTTTCTCGGTTGAATCTTGAGTCCAGTTTAAGCTTTGTTTGAGATGTTCTGCGCTTGGATACTCGTTGTGTGGCTCAAAATCGTGATAGAGTCCCGAGAACTTATTTAAAAATGCTTGGAAGCTCTCGAAGTCTCTTTTATCGAAAGCCGTCTTAAGTAGATTTTGAAAGGCAATAAATATTGGAATTGTAAAATCCTTATATTTTTTTATCGAATCGACATCGCTTGCCTTACGCTTGAGCTGGTATTCAATATAGTAATCGGACATTTCCTTAAGGTGACGCCACGATCTATCTACCATGAACTCTCGGGTATCCTCATTTTCTTCTTTTAATGCTAGCCAATATAAGTAACTCGGAAATTTAAGAAACTCCTGATAAACATATTGGTCTCCAGACTTAATTGCCCTGATCGCTATAGCCACTGGTAGGTAGGCCACGTCCCCAATAATTTCTTGGTCATGGCTTTGGGTTGCCTTGATATATATTTCTCGAATACTCTCCGATAGCCAACGAACTTCATTCCAGCCACCTATAATTTCACCTCTTTCTTTTCGTGCTTGTTCGTATGAATATCCGCCTCCGCAAGCATTCAGAGATTCAAGAAATGTTTCAGAAAGACTGATATAGGTTTTAACCAGCTCTTCAATTTTTCCAAGCTTCTTGTCTTCAATGGCTGTGATGAATTGGTCTTTTAAGCCGTCGATTTCGAGCTTTATCTCTTCGGAAAAATTATCCCGTTTTTTGATAACAAAAATATCTTTTACCAATCTGGTTAACTCTTTTAATACTTCGGGGTTTTTAATGACTCTTTTTTCTATAGAAATTAAAGTCTGATCTTCTTGATCAATCTCGTCTCTAAATTTCTTATGCAAGAATTGCCTATCCGCCAATAGGAATCTTGTTGCATTCGTTTCTGCAACGGCAGTCTCAGTTGATGCCGTAGTGTCTTCTTGTTTCGCTTTATCTTTATAGAAACTAAAGCCATTCTTATTTGCTTCCCGTTCAACCAGTTTTGCGAACTCATTGAGTTTATTTAATCGAATATCGGTTATAGTTCCAGCTTTGTCAGTGTAAAAAGAATGACGGGTCGTCTTCTCGTCAGAGTCGAGAGAGAAAGGATTATAGTCTAGCTCAATTTTTTCTTCGCCAAGGCTTTGCAGTAGGATGTTATTTCCAAACCTTTCTGAAATGGCTGAATCAATACTTCTCTTAACACGATCTTTCAACAACTGAAGTCGTTTTTTCGCAAAGCGTGACTTGCTCAAAAGCACTAATAAAAGCCTCCATAGTGAGGCAATTGTCAGTAGTGCCACTATCAGTGGTGTTAAGATCGCCCAAATATTAACGTCGCCCCAAACAAATATGAAAAATCCAACTATCTCGGCTACTGTCAACGGAAACAAAAAACTTTCTTTCAGTAAGACTCTTGCACGATCTTTTGTCTCATCATCTCTTAAGCTTTCTGCTATAAAAATCAGTAAGGCAAAAATGATAGCCCCAATACCGGCATGTATAGCAATTAAGTTTTGATAGTGATTACTATCAATGTATTTAAGCGGCTCAAAAATAACACCCAGTTTCGTAATGTGAGCTAGGAAAAATAAGATAGCCCCCACTATCAATACAAAAAGGACAGATTGCCAAGATGGTAGATATAACTGCTCAAAATAAACTTTTATTACGGACTGCTTTTCTTGTTTGCAAGATTTTTTTAGTTCTTGTTTAAGTTTATGTGTTAGAAGGCCTTCTGTATTTTTCTTATAGCGAACGAAGCCTTTATAAACAAGGGTCAAAACTACTACTCCTGCTATTGTTAACCATGTTATTTTTTGAGAAAAAATATATACGGCAAAATTACCAGCTGACAAAAGAATCTGCTGTAAAGCATGGGGGAAAGTGAGCTGGTTTGTTGTCGTACTATTCTCCATAGAGATTTTGTATCTTATCGGAAACTGAGCTCGTCCCAGTCGTTCCAATCACCACGCTCGCACTTCTCCCAGTCGTAGGTGGCCTTGCTGTTGATATGCCACGCCTTGTTGCGCTCGATGACAATATCCCCGAAAAGCTTCCTGTTTTTCTGGCCAGAGATATATGCCTGCAAAGCCTCGGCTTTGGCTTTGGTATAGGTTTTGCCGTCCCGATCACCAGATTCTTTGACTTCAAATATCCCAATACGGCCATCGGCAAGCTTTATAAGATAATCCGGATAGAACGTGTAGATACCACCGGCATATTCATACTTAATGCCAAAGTAATCCTGCTTGTTCTCGCCGTTCTTCCACCACCAATCAATCTTGGAAGCATTGTCGTTTAAGAACGATTCAAACTCACGCTCGGGCTTCGAACGATCCACGTTGAGATAACACGGTTCATAGGCGTAATTTTTTGTTTTTACGATCTCGTCCGTATACTCGTTATAAAACTGCTCTGACTGAAGCTCAAAAGGATATCGTTGTTCGCTTTCCTCAATGCGTTCCCGGACTTCCTGTTCTTTGACGGCCATGTAGCGTTCAATGGCAGTGGCAAGGATATGCTCAAAATAACCGCGATTTTTATCATGCATGAACACTTTTTGTGTCATGAGCATATTTTCTTCACCCCAACTTTTTGAACCAAGGACATTTTGAAACCAGAGATAAATAGCGGCTTTGACGGACGGCACCGAACGCTTAATGTTCTTGAAGGGTCCGAGATTGTTTTTGATGGTCTGCTCGAAAAAGACCATCAGCTCATCGGCCGCTACTTGAAGCTTGGCAAAACCCTCCGCACCCAGCTTGCCCTCAAGCTCGTCAAAACTTTTTACATCCAAGTGGGTATCAGCGATGAGTTCCTGCTGATATTTTCTGATATTAAGATCAACGCCTTTTGTCTCAACTTTCTTGGCATTTTCTGTAGGCGTATTTTTACTGGAAGTGCCAAAATATTGATCGGCCGCTTTCTCGAATACATGATGAAAGCTGGAAGTAACATCGCCGTAATCCGCCCGGGCCTTGTAATAGGACTCAATCTTGACCGGTTTGTAATCCTTTGTGCGCACGGCTCGCAAATGCTTGATGATGTTCGG
>Ga0209542_10020888_pt1 | contig 10316 bp, 8 predicted proteins | sample RifCSPhighO2_01_FD_184028 | JGI IMG/M metagenome (GOLD analysis project Ga0209542, IMG submission 184028) | Soil microbial communities from Rifle, Colorado - Rifle CSP2_plank highO2_0.1 (SPAdes) (version 2) | ecosystem: Environmental > Terrestrial > Deep subsurface > Rock core/Sediment ...
CCGACAACAAAGTTCGTCGGGAAAAATTTCGCTTTAAAAGAAGTTTTAAGGAAAATTGAAGTGCCCACTCCAGTCACCGCCTCTGGCGGAACCCCGCCTGAGGCGGTGGCACCAGCAGCACCATTTACACCTACACCGATTTCCCTTGATACCCTTAAAAATAAAGAGCCAAATAAAGATTTAGGATATTCCAAACCTGCCCGCCAATTTGCAGGCGGGGATCGCGCCGCTAGTCCGGAAGATATGAATAAGTTAAAAGATTTAATCACCGCCTCTGGCGGGACCACGCCACCTGTTAAAACAGCTGCTGAGCCACCACTTACACCAGGAAATATAAAAGAAGTGCCGGAAGACGTTTTGCGAAAAATTTTGGAATAAAAATATGGAAAGCGAGACAAGAAACTGCCAAAACTGCAAAAAAGATTTCATTATAGAGTCGGAGGATTTTAATTTCTATGAAAAGATAAAGGTCCCCCCGCCGACCTTTTGTTATTTGTGTAGAGCACAAAGAAGGTTTACTTATAGAAATGAGAGGGTTCTTTATAAGACAAAATGTGCTTTTTCTGGGAAAGATATTATTTCTATGTTCTCTCCAAACTCAGGAATTAAGGTTTATGAAAATGAAATATGGCAAAGCGACCAATGGGACCCCATGGAATACGGACAGGAATATGACTTTTCTAAACCATTTTTTGTTCAATTTTTTGAATTGCTTAAAAAAGTACCAATTAGAAATCTGGGGGTAGTTTTTGAAGTGAATAGTCCATATGTAAACCATGTGGGTAGCCCTAAAAATAGTTATTTAATTTTCAATGCCAATGAACCGGAAGATTGTATGTACGGTCACGGAGTGAATCAATGTCGCTGGTGTATAGACATATCATACATCTCTAAATCCGAGTATTGTTATGAAGGTTTTTGGCTTTCCCAGTGCTCAAATTCTATTTTTTCTTCACAATGTGAGAGTTCTTTTAATATGGTATTTTCCAAAAATTGCTCCGGATGTCAGGATTGTTTCGGCTGTGTAAATTTACGTAATAAAAAATATTGTATTTTCAATAAAGAGTACAAGAAAGAAGAATATTTAGAAAAAATAAAATCTTTTAATCTTGGTTCATATAAAAATTTGCAAAAAATTAAGAAAGAAGTTTACGAATTTTGGATGAAATTTCCAAATAAATTTATTCAAGGTTTTCAAAATACCAGTGTTTCCGGAAACTATATAGAAAATTCAAAGGAAGTTTATAAATCTTTTTTAATCAGGGAAAGTCAAAATTTACGTTATTGCCAAAATTTATTGGAACTCCCGGGGTGTAAAGATTGCTGGGATTATTCAATTTGGGGAGATAATAGCGAGCTTGTTTATGAATGCCATTCTTGCGGTATTGGTATTCAAAATATTAAATTTTGTGTATTGTGCCAGGAAAATGTGCATGATTTGGAATACTCAATGTTTTGCGTGCGTGGGTCTGAAAATTTATTTGGCTGTGTTTCTTTGCGCAACAAACAATATTTTATTTTGAATAAGCAGTATTCTAAGGAAGAATATAAAAAATTAGTTGAAAAAATAAAGCGTCAAATGGATGAGATGCCTTATGTAGATAAAAAGGGGAGAGTTTACAAATATGGAGAATTTTTTCCAGCTGAGCTATCCTCGGTATCTTATAGCACAACTCTAGCTCAAGAATATTTTCCTCTAGATAAAGAGAAAGCCAGCGAAGAAGGGTATGTTTGGGAAGAAGACCCTGAAAGAAATTACAAAATAGATATTGAAACTAAAGATATTCCTGATAGTATTATTGATGTTAAAGATGACTTTATTAATAAAGTGATAAGGTGTGAGCACAATGGGCAGTGTAATCAGCTTTGCACGACGGCATTTAAGGTGATAGAAGACGAATTGAATTTTTATAGAAAAATGAATTTACCTTTGCCGCGTCTTTGTCCAAACTGCCGGACATTTGAAAGGTTAAAACAAAGGACGGGTATCCCTCTTCATAAGAGAATCTGTCAATGTGCAGGCCGGGCTTCTTTAGATAATGAATATCAAAATACCACGTTGCATAATCATGGTATGATAGCTTGTCTAAATGAATTTGAAACTTCTTATACTCCCGATCGACCAGAAATAGTCTACTGCGAGAAATGCTATCAGCAGGAAGTTTATTAAAATGAAAAAAGAAGCGAACAAAACAGAAAATTTTTCTTGGCTGGATGTGCCAAAAGCGATTTGGTATTTTATTAAGGAAGATAGAGTAAAATTTATTTTTTCGTTTTTTGTGCTTTTGGGGATATTCTTTTATGATCTTGTACCCACATATATTGTGGGGAAAATTATTGATTTTTTCTCTGTTTATCAGCCTGGACAACCTCTCAAGGTCTTTTATTTTTATGTTATTTTTATTGGCATTACTTGGATATTATCTTCCCTTATTCGTCTTTATAGTAAAAGGACTTTAAATATTATTGGACAAAAAGCTCGAGCCCGTGCACGTATCTGGGGTTTTGAACGGCTTACTGAATTTTCCCTTGAATGGCATAATAAAGAAAATACAGGCAACAAGCTTCAGAGGATTTTTACTGGTGCCGAATCGATTACCAGTTGGAGTCGAATTATTCGAAGAGATCTATTGAAAATTATTGCTAATATTGTAGGGGTTGCTGTATTCTTTTTATTTATAGATTTTAAATTTATTATTCTTATTGTCATTTATACAGTAACTTTTCTATATATTGAGTTTACCTTTAGTAAGAAAGTTTTCGCGTTAAGTAATAAATTTAATAGATTAAATCAATCAGCTGGCGGGGTGTATATGGAAAGCGCCAACAACATGCTCTCTATCAAAGCACTGGGAGGAGAAAGCGAAGTAGCGGAACGTGTTTTTGATAGAGAAACACTTTCCCGTGACGTTTCTATAGAAAAAGCTAATGCTAATAATTTAAAATGGCGAATTTTGCAATTTGTAAACGGCATTACCGTGAGCGCCTTTCTTTTTCTTACCGGATTTGCTGTATTATATCAAGCTGTAACCTTAGGGATGATTCTTGTTTTTTATACTTACTTCCGTAAACTACAGGATTCTTTGACGGATATCAGTGATTTACACGCGGATTTAATTGATCTTCGTTCCGATCTTGGCAACATGATGCCGATATTCAGGGAAACAGAATTTATTAAAACCGGCAATGAATCTTTTCCAAAGAATTGGCAAAAAATAGAAATCAAAAATGCAGTGATGGACTATGGTTCGGGGCAAATGGGACTGAAAGATTTTAATTTAGAGTTAACAAAAAACACAAAGACAGGCATTGCCGGGTTGTCCGGCTCAGGTAAATCAACGTTGGCAAAAATTATTTTAGGATTATATGCTTTAAAGTCAGGGGAGTTTAAAATCGGCGAAAAGAATTATTATTCTATTTCCCATAATGAGACCTTGAGCAATATTACCGTTGTGCTTCAGGAAACTGAACTTTTTAATCTTTCCTTACGGGATAATATTACGATGATGCGTGGAGAGAATACCGAGCTTTTAAATGAGGCAGTTCAAATTTCCCAATTGAGTGAAGTAATTAATAAATTACGGGAAGGTCTTGATTCAATGATAGGGGAGAAAGGCTATATGCTCTCCGGTGGCGAGCGGCAGAGGCTCGGCATTGCCCGGGCCATTTATAAAAATGCGCCGATTGTAATATTGGATGAAGCCACGTCTTCCCTTGATTCGGAAACGGAAGGAAAAATAATGGAGAAGCTTTTGGGTGTTTACGGCAAAGAGAAAACCTTTTTAATTATTGCGCATCGCTTGGGTACTTTGAAATATACTGATAATATTGCTGTGATGGAGAGAGGGCGGGTGGTGGAAGAGGGAAGTTATGAAAAGTTAATGAACGATTCTAATTCAGTTTTTTATCGGATGAACCAACAAAAAGAACAAAATATTAAATCAATCTAGCTACTTTATCAGACTAAAGTACTTTACTTAACTAAAGTAAAATAAATGGAAAAGAAAGAAGAAAACAGAATATGTCAGAATTGCAAAAAGGATTTCGTAATAGAGCCCGAGGATTTTAATTTTTATGCAAAGATAAAAGTTCCCTCGCCTACTTTTTGCCCAGAATGTCGGTTGCAGAGAAAGCTTGTTTGGCGAAACGAAAGATCTTTGTATAAAAGAAAATGTGATGCCCCAGGCCACGACGAAATATTAATATCAATGTATTCTCCAGAAGTTAAAATTTCTGTTTATGATCAGCATTATTGGCACGGAAATGAATGGGATGCCTCTTTGTATGCCCTAGATTATAATTTTAAAGTTCCATTTTTTGAGCAATGGAGTAAATTGTTTTATTCTGTTCCCGCCCCAAACTTGCTAAATATAAGTAATGTCAATAGTGAGTATTGTAATTTTGCCTTTGATTCTAAAAATTGCTACTTAAATTTTGCAAGCGACATGAATGAGGATACGGCTTATTTATATCATTCGATAGAAAATAAAAAATGTTTTGATATGTTAGGGGCCAGAAAAAATGAAAACTCATTTGAGTTGATTGATTGCGCTAGGTGTTACGGTAGTGAACATCTTACCTTATGTGAGGAATGTATAGATTCTAAGTATTGCTATGACTGCAGAAATTGCCAGAATTGTATTGGCTGTTTTGGTTTGAGAAACGCAAAGTTTAATATTTTTAATAAGCAATATACACGTGAAGAATATGAAAAAGAAATAGAAAATCTATCCTCCGAAAGCCATCGCAAAGAAGTAGAAGATAAATTTTCAAAACTCCTGCTTTCTTTTCCAAGGAAATTCTCCAATTCTAAACAGGCTGTTAATTCCAGTGGAGATTATTTAAATCACGTCAAAAATTGCCAAGATTGTTTTGATGTTGAAGGGCCGGCCGAGGATTCTCGTTTTGTTACTTATGGGGTTACCGGTATTAAAAATGTCTATGATTCTTTTGCCGGGGGAGTGCATTTTGAAAACTGTTATGAAGTTATCAATACAGGGCTTCATGTTTCCAATATTTTCTTTTCGGGTACAACTTGGGAAAGTTACGATATTACATATTCTTACTTTATGAAAAATTGTAAAGATTGCTTTGGCTGTATAGGACTAAAAAACAAACAGTATTGCATTCTGAACAAACAATACACAAAAGAGGAATACCAAGTCTTAGTATCAAAAATTATTGTCCAGATGAATGAAATGCCCTATATTGATGCTCAAGAAAGAATCTTCAAATATGGGGAGTTTTTTCCTTCAGACTTTTCTCCCTTTGCCTATAATGAAAGTGTAGCGCAGCAATACTTTCCCTTAACCAAGGAAGACATTCTTAAACAGAAGTATAAGTGGAAAGATCCAGAGGACAGAAATTATAGTATTGATGTAAAATATACAGATATTCCGGCTGATATTCAGAAAGTTGACGATTCTATGATGGGAAAGGTAATACAATGTTCCCATCAAGGTAATTGTCAGGAACAGTGCACAGAGGCATTTAAAATTATTCTAGAAGAATTACAATTTTATAAAAAGGTAAATTTGTCCTTTCCTAGATTGTGCCCAAACTGCCGACACTATCAAAGATTCAAAAAGCGTAATCCTTATAAACTCTGGCACAGGTCTTGCATGTGTGGTTCGGCAGGCTCACCATCTACGACAGTAAATCATGGTCATATGGGGAAATGCGAAGTAGAATTTGAGACATCTTATGCTCCCGATCGGCCGGAGATAGTGTATTGTGAAAAATGTTATCAGAAAGAAGTGTACTAAATACAATATTTTGCAAAATGACAAAATATTGATAAAATAAAACTGTATGAGTTTGCAATATAAAAAAATTGAAAGAATAGTCAAAGGATTTGCAAATCATAGGCGAATTCAGGTATTAGAACTTCTGAGTAAAACTCCTAATTTATCAGTTGACGACATATCTCAACATTTAAATGTTGGATTTTTTACTATTTCAGATCATATCCGCAAGTTAGCTGATGCTGGATTAGTTGAGAAGAGATATAAGAGTCGTTTTGTATTACATAATCTTACAAGTCGAGGAAAGTCTATTTTGTCATTTTGCAAAATGTTTAAATGAATAATCAAAGTGAAAAAAGAATATGCCAGAACTGTCGCGGGGAGTTTATTATTGAGCCGGAGGATTTTAATTTTTATAAAAAAATAAAAGTTCCCCCGCCGACTTTTTGCCCAGAATGTCGGTTGCAAAGACGTATGGCTTGGCGCAACGAGCGTACACTTCACAGAAACAAATGCGCGAAAACAGGCAAGAGTTTGGTCAGTTGCTTTTCCAGTGAATCTCCATTCTTGGTGTACGAAAGAGATATATGGTGGGGAGATCAGTGGGATCCTACAGCATATGGAGTAGAATATGATTTTTCAAAATCTTTCTTTCGTCAGTTCCGTGAACTTTTAGAGAAAGTTCCTCACCCCAATCTTTTCATCGGTAAATGCGTCGGTACTTTGTATGGGAATTATATCGGTGAATTTAGAAATTCATATTTGATATCAGCGTCTTGGGCAGGAGAAAATGTAGCTTACGCATCACGCTCAAATGCCTGTAAAGACTGCATGGATATGTTTACTGTTAAAAACTGCGAATTTTCTTATGAAGATGTATCTTCCGCAAAATGTTATGAGACTTTTTTCTCACACAATGCTGATTCATGCACCAGCTCTTATCTTCTATATGACTGCAGAAATTGCATAAATTGTTTCGGTTGTACGTCGCTTCGCAACAAATCTAATTGTATGTGGAATGTGCAATTTACGAAAGAAGAATATGATAAAAAGCTTGCAGAATTAAATATTGGGAGTTTTAAAAATTTTAAAAAGGCAAAAACACAATTTGAAGAACTGAAATTAAAAGCCACTAGAAGATTCGCAAATATTGTTAATTCTACTAATGTTTCCGGAGATGATATATTTCACGCATCCAACTGTCATTACTGCTTTGCCATACAAGACGAAATGAAAGATTGTAAATTCATGATTAATGCCGTAGATGGCCTTAAAGATAGCTATGACGGTTATGGTACTGGCGCTAACACAGAATTGCTCTATGAAGGCATGGATTCCGGCGTAAACGGGGCTAGGCAGCTGTTTGTTTTGACGGTTTGGGAATGCTTAAACGCTGAATATTGTTTCAACTGTCATGGGTGTAATAATATTTTTGGTTGTATCGGTCTTCGAAATAAAAATTATTGTATTTTCAATAAGCAGTATTCTAAAGAGGAATTTGAAAAATTGCGGGGGCAAATTATAGAGCATATGGGTAAAGTACCCTATGTTGATAAAAAAGGAAATAAATACGGCTATGGAGAATATTTTCCGTTAGAAATTTCTCCTTTCGGTTACAATGAAACTGTTTCGCAGGATTATTTTCCACTTTCAAAAGAAGAAATTTTAAATAATGGCTACAATTTCATTGAGAAAGAAAAACCGGAATATTCGGCTACTCTACTGGCACAAAATTTACCAGATCATATTAAAGATGCTAATGAGAGCATTTTAAATGCTGTTGTTGAGTGTGAGTCCTGTAAAAGGCCCTATAAAATTATACAAAATGAACTTATTTTCTTGAAAAGATTTAATCTGCCATTACCAAGGAAGTGCTTTGAGTGCAGACATCAAGAGAGATTTAAAAAAGTTAATCCACCAAAACTCTGGCACAGGTCTTGCATGTGCGAAAAGGAAAATCATTTTCATGGCGAGGGGAAATGCGAAGTAGAATTTGAGACGAGCTATGCTCCAGAGAGACCGGAAATAGTGTATTGCGAGAAGTGTTATCAGGCTGAAGTTTATTAAGATAAGACTGGGAAATTACCTATTTTTATGCTAAAATAGTTAGAGGTATGGATACTAAAATAATTATTTTAGATCATAAAATTAGTATGGAAGAAGTGAAGAAATTGGCAGATTTTTGGTATGGAACTATAATAAAAGGTGCGGTAGACGTAGAAGGAAATAGAGTTGCTTTAGGTGGTGATTATCATATTGAGGACTCTGAGTTATTGAGTAGCACGGGCTCTAAATTTGAAGATATTTGGGGTTTCAATATTCGTTTTGAAGAAAATCCTAATGGAGTATTGGAATTTGATTCCATGGTCAATATCAAGCCAAACTTCGGTAATCGTTCTAGAAACATAAGTAATGATGAAATAATTAAAAAAGCCACAAAAGTTATTTATAAATTTATTGATCTAAAATAATTGATGGAAAAGAATTCACTATTTTATATGGCAAATCTGTATCCTGAAATTGGCAGACTTTTTTCTTTTTTTGATTCAAATAAAATTAAGGCTGCTAATAATGCTCAAATTCGTGCGCTCAATATTATTGACCAGATTCTATCTTTTAAAGATATTAAACCTGCAGGGAGGGAAGAATGGAATGTAATTAAGAATTTTATCCTGGGTTATGACAAGCTAGATACATACGAGAGAGGTATTTTAGAAAAATATGCCGAGCCTTTTTCTTATAAATTCATGTTAAAATATAACTAAAATTATGCCTAAGCCGAATCGAGTACAAATAATAAAATATGGTCCGCCGCCGCCGGAATTACCCGTTTTTGGTAAGGTCAAGCCGGAGGATGTGTCTTTCATCGGACGTACGAATTATGTCGCCGCATTGGAAGAAAAGAAATTTATTTTCGGTATTAAGCGTGTAGACAGACGTAGGCACTTATACATCATAGGCAAGTCCGGAGTCGGCAAGACCAAGCTTCTTGAGTTAATGCTCCGGCAAGATGTGACTTATGGACATGGATTGTGCCTGATTGACCCGCACGGGGATGTGATAGAAGCTATGCTGGATTTTATACCCAAAGAGCGCATTGAAGACGTCTGCATCATAGATCCTTCCGACATTGATTTTCCAGCTTCTTTCAACCCGCTTTCCAATGTGGATCCGATGTTTAAGTTTCAATTGACGCAGGGGCTGATTGAAGTTTTCCAAAAGCAATTCGGCGCGAATTGGACGCCTCGTCTTGAGCACGTTTTTCGTTTTACTTGTCTGGCGCTTCTGGACTATCCGCATGCTACCATGCGCGGAATGATATCAATGCTGACCGACAGAAATTACAGGCAAAAAGTAGTGGAGTATATTACGGATGATATGGTAAAAAGATTCTTCGCCATTGAATTTGCCGATTGGTCGGAAAAATTTGATACTGACGCCATCATTCCCCTGGTCAACAAGCTTGGGCAATTCCTCTCCGACCCGCTTTTGCGCAATATCTTTGGACAAAAGCAGAATAAAATTGACATGAGCAAGCTCATGAATGAGCGCAAAATTATTTTTATCAATCTTTCCAAAGGCCGCCTGGGAGAAGAAAATTCATCTTTCCTTGGTTCTATATTTTTAACCAAAATAAAACAAGCCGGCATGGAGCGCGCGAGTATTCCTGAGAAAGACCGCGTGGACTTTTATCTCTACGTGGATGAGTTTCAGAATGTCGTTACGCAAACATTTGAAAATATCTTGTCGGAAGCCAGAAAGTATGGATTAAATTTAACCATTGCGCATCAATATGTCGGCCAGATTATCACAAAAGTTCATCAAGCCGTGCTCGGTAATTGCGGTAGTATCATTACTTTTCGTGTTGGCGGAGAAGATGCGGTTAAAATGAAGCCGGAGTTTGCTCCGCTTTTTGACGTGAAAGATATGATCAACCTCGCGGTGGGAGAAATTTATATTAAAATGACGATTGACGGCGAATCTTATGATCCGTTTTCAGCCGAGACGCTGAAAGTTCTGCCTGCGACCCACCCTTCTTTTAGAGAGGAGATTATAGCGGCATCCCGCAGAAAATATTCAATATCAAAAGATGATGCGGCGAAACTTATTGCCGAAGAAGAGGCCACTATCATTCGAAGTGCCGAAGAAAAAGCCATTATTGAAAGCAAAGCCAAGAGAAAAGATAAAGAAAAAGGAGGAAATAATGATCAAGAAGATAGAGAAGAAAAAATTAAAGCCAAGGCTTCACAAGAAGCTGAACCCATGATATAAGCTCGGTGTTCTAGTAAAAATTCTGGCGCCTTCGCCCTCGGAGGCAACAGGACAGGGAACCCACGACGCTGAGAATTTTTCTAGAGCACCTTTATATGCTTGACCAAAAATTACTACTGGGTATAATGTTTATATGACTAAAGACTATTACGAAACATTAGGAGTAAATAAAGGCGCGTCCAAAGAAGAAATTAAAAAGGCTTTTTATAAATTGGCGCACAAATATCATCCCGATAAAAAAGGTGGTAATGAAACAAAGTTTAAAGAGGTAAATGAGGCTTATCAGGTCCTTTCTGATTA
>Ga0209542_10020889_pt1 | contig 10316 bp, 7 predicted proteins | sample RifCSPhighO2_01_FD_184028 | JGI IMG/M metagenome (GOLD analysis project Ga0209542, IMG submission 184028) | Soil microbial communities from Rifle, Colorado - Rifle CSP2_plank highO2_0.1 (SPAdes) (version 2) | ecosystem: Environmental > Terrestrial > Deep subsurface > Rock core/Sediment ...
AAGGGCGCCTAGAACCTGCAATAAAATAACCAGAATTGCACCCGCCATAACCGCAGCTATTAGAAGCTGAAAAACACTAAACGCCTGCCCTCTTGAATTCATGTGTAATGCTAAAGCATTAACCAATATATATTTGTTATCCTGATTCGGATTCGTCTTCGAGCGCGGTTCCGAAGGAGAGTTTGCAACAGATTTCACAGGAGGAGCTCGCGCATGTGCTTTCCGGATTCTTTTTGTTGTTGCAGAGTATAAAAACATCTGTTACAGCAGCCTGTTTTATTTTTACGGAGGTCAAATTGATTTCTATTGAGGAAGAATCGCTTGGGGCGAATTCAACGCATTCCGAATCCAATCCCATTGATCTGCCAATGCTTGAGGAAGTGTATTGTGTATCGGTCTCAAACTGGATGTTTTCTACAACAAGAACCCTTCCGGTCGGCTGGCGCACCGCGTTTTGTAAGCCCGTAAAAAACCTGCTGTTGCTCACATCCTGACCCAATTGTTCGAAATAATTTATCGAACCAAGAATTATCACAAGAACAAGGAGCGCGAAAATCGCTCCTATTAACATGTTAAAGGGCTCGAAAACCTGCCCTTTTTCCGCGAACAATTTTATATCACGCCCAGGAAAACGTTTGATGCAATCATGCTCAACACAAACACAATAACTGCAATCGGCATGTATCTTCCAATATTTATTTTCACTAAAAGATCGTTGTCTTCCTCTATTTTTGTCGTGAAATATGTCATTATTATTACGAGTTCGAGGATGTAAAGTGCTACAATGAAAATGAATTGCGAGGGAGATGCTATTCCCGCAATTGCTTCGGGAGAAATAAAACTTGAAACGCTTAACCCTGAAAATGTTCCGCCTGCTCCGCTGCCCTCAACAACATTTGATGATTGTGAAGCGCCAGAAGCAGCAAGAGATGCAAGTGTTATGATGACAATTCTTTGCAACGAGGTTGTTATTCCAAGTACGATCGGAGCAATAAAAATCGTCATTGTTTTCATTGTGTTTGTTATTTCGCTCACAAGGATTTTGAGGGTTTGATTTACTTTTTCGGAATTCTGGAGTTGGATTGAAAGCGAGATCATTGTACGCGCGGCAACATTAACCCCCAATTGCACGGAATCAATCAGCATTCTCATTGAACCCTGTATTATTGTTGAGGGAATTTTTGCAACGCTCCCCATGTTTTTGTCGAACACAGCGGCTTCAAGCGGCAAACCCAAAAGTTTTATGTTGTCAAGCGTTCTCGCAAAAATTGTTTGGGATATTTTGAAATCCGGAAGAAATTCCTGTACATGCTTCAACGCATCCTCTATGGGTTTGTTTTCTCCTAAGCGCGAGGCAATGATGTAAAGAGAATCCTTGAATTCGGATTCCATTTCCTGTACTTCGAGTTGCACTTTTCGCTTGAATTTGTTTGCGGAATAAAGAACAATGTAAAACACAATTGAAATTGTTATGAGTGCGCCGAAAATCAAATTATTGGGCGTTGAATCGTTTTCGCTTTCGGAAAAAAATAATTGTTCTTCAGACTTGATTTTTGCCGCGGCTCTTTCTACCGCCTCTTTTCTTTCATCTTCGGTTGTTGCGTTCCTTATTTCCTGTTCAAGCACTTGTGTGTAACGCCTGCCATTGTCTTCCGGGTTAACGGAAAAATAAGTTGCTTCTCTTCCCGCAGCGCTTAATATTTCTTCTTTTGAACGATCCTCGTTTATGAATTGCGAAATATTTCTCTCATCGAGAGTTTCGTTTTCATACAAGAATTTTGGTGGAAAGCCTTGTGTTGAAAGGAAAAATGAAATCAAAAGTCCGAGAACAAGCACGGCAATTCCGGCAAACCTTGCATCCATTTTTATTCCGCCGATGTCGGCGCTCCATTTTGGGGGAAGCCCGGGATAATTATCCGGAATAATGGGAGGAGTGTAAGTTGGTGGTCTTGTTTGGATTAGATTATATGCAAATGCGATTGTGATTCCCGGGATGAGGATATTGTAAATGAGAAAGAGAACCATCGGATTTGCAAGCGGTGCTCCTGAGAATGAAGAACCTACTGGAAGAATTATTATCAACAGTAATGGAAGCAGAACCCCAATGTAGAAGAGCATTGTGCTTGGTTGGGAAAGGTTTCTTGCATATTGTTCCATTTTGTTCCTGATTGTTTCAAGGAGTTCGCTCATTGTTTGATCGAGAAGCGCGTGCCTTTTTGCTTCGGAATTTTCTATGACGGAAGCACGCACGCGCATGAGGGCTTTTTTGAATTCCTCGCTATAACGACCCCATCTATATGCAAGCGCGTCAAGTCCTTCGCTGATGGAATTGTAAAATCCTATTTGTGTGTTCCAAATTAATTCCTTGAATTCTCTTGCAATTTTTCCCCTTCCGTGCGAAGCGGAAAACTCAACTGCTTTTTCAAGGTTTGGAACGAGCTTGATGCTCATAACCATGTAACCCATTATTTCCGGAACATAAGTTAGCGCGAGGGTTTGCTCTTTTTTTGCGGCAATGGTTGGATAGGTTTGGAAATAGTAAATTCCGGCCATTGCAATTAGGAGGAATGGAAAGTAAGCGTAAATTAGCGCCATAACGGAATCTCCCGTGATAGTGCCAATTATTTCGTAGATTGGAGAAAATATTACAATTGTTCCGATAATGAGTGCGCCAAGCAATGCAAGAACGGCAAACACGGTTGTTGCGGATGCAAGTTCTGCCGGTGTTAGCTTCCAATTCAGAAAGCCGATTGCTTTTTTGTTTTCATCCGTGAATTTTGCATTTTTTCCCGAGCCGGAGTAAAATGCGGCGAGTTTTTTGCATAATCTTACAAACGGAGGAAGAGGTTCTTTTACGAGTTTTTTTTCTCCTTCCTCAAAATCAGGACCGGAAACAGTTATCCTGCTGTAAAGGTCTCCGATGCTTGCTTCTCTTAGCGGATTGTTTTTGATGCGACTCGGCATTCAGGAAGACCTCTCTTTGATTCTTTTCACGAGATTTTTTCTCACCCAATTCTTCCATTCTCCAAGAACTTCATTATGATCTACAGCACCGAATTCCTCGAGGTTATCTTCTTTCAAAAGAAGGAGTTTGTTTGTTGCGGAAATAGTATTCTCGGCCTCGAGAAGCTGCGGCATTTTGAATTCGTTTTTGAGTTCAACCAAAAAACTTTTTGATTCGGCGTTCAATCTGATGTTTTTCCAAATTTGGTCGATTGTTAAACCGCTAAGATCGCTGACTTTTGAAAACAAATCGCTTTCCTTGAGATTATCTTCGAGTAATTCCAATTGGTCTTTTTTCGCATTGTAAGTCATTAAATCCAATAATCCGCCTTCCTCTTCCGGATCTGTCTGCCAGTGTTTTTTTACTTCCGTAACCTGCACAACTCTTCTATGGCGCTCAAGCGAACCTTTGAATCTTATCGGGCGTGCAACAACAACAATATCCGTTGCCTTGAAAGAAGTATTTGGAACGCCAAGATCGTTCACTATTCGATCCCAAACTGAGTATGCGGAATCGCCGTGAATTGTTCCCATTACAATGTTTCCCGCCGCGCCAACTCTCATTGCTTCATAGAGAACTTTTGCTTCACGGCTTCTAACCTCTCCGACAACAAGTGCCGAATCTCCAAGTCTTAATGCTGTTCTGAGTGCATCTTCGGGCGCAACTTCATTGCTTTCTTCGGTATCGGCTCCTATCGGGCTTCTTGTTTTTAATCTTTGAATGTTGAAGCCGATGTTTTTCATATAATTTACCGGCAATTCCAATGTGTCTTCCTGAACAATGATTCTGGAATTCTGAATTATTTCAAGCATGAGCGATGTCATCAAAGATGTTTTTCCGGAACCTCTTGAACCTGTAACAACGAGGGTTGATTGTGAATCAATGAAAAAAGAAAGCAATCCCGCTCCGAGAGGGTTAATGTATTTTACATCAATGAATTGCGGCAGTGTCCATGGAGTGGTTTTGTGCAATCTGAAAGCAAACGCAGTTCCGTCAGGACTCAAAGGATTTGTTATTGCGGCAATTCTTGTTTCCATTTCCGGAAGATCTGTGTCAAGAACAGGGTGGGCTTCATCGAATGGCCGTCCTGACATCGCTCGAATTTTTGATACAAATGAGTCGGCTTCTTCCTCCGTGTAAATAATGTTTGTTTGACATTGCCCCCATTCTGAATGCACAAGGTAAATTAGTTTGCTTCCGATTGGAGCGTCAATGTAAATGTCCGTTAGTCTCCTGTCCGAGAGAAGCACTTCCAAAACTCCATAACCAACGGTGTAGCGCGCTACAACCTGGCTCAATTCTATTATTTCCTCGTTTGAAACCTGTATTCGCTCCTGCTTTGCAATGTCCTTGATTGTTGACTGATAGATTCTTTCAAAGTACCGCCTGCTTTTCACAAGGTCCGAGAGGGATGCTTTTCCGGGTTTGTATGATGCAACCAATTCTTTTGTCTTGCTCAGCAAAAAATATTTTTGCGGAGAAAGTGAATATTCGGGAAGGTTTATGAAATACATTTTTTCTGTTTTGTTCGGGTGCTTGAAAATTTGTACTGTTGCATCCATTACGGAGTACTCATCCAACAATTCGAGCTTTTCTTCATCCCCAAAAACAAGGCGCGAGCCAATGAAACTCGGTTTCACTTGTGCTTCGAAAAAACTCCTATAGAGTTCGGCTGATTCCGGAATCGATTCGAGTTTTGAGAGAAGCGCTTTTGCTTTTTGGATTAGTTCCGTTGTTTCGAAATCGCTTTTTAATTTCAACAAACTGTTGAGGTAAATTTTGGGCTGTTTTCCTTCGGGAAGTTCCTGAATTTTTTTTCGCTCTTTCGCAATTTCTTCAAGGAGCATTATGTATGCGCCAATTGGATCATAGAGAATTTCGTCGTGGGTTATTTTTACAATCGCGTTGTGGCGCCTTCCAAAATCTTTTTCATCTTCCTGTTCCACATTTCCCAAATGGGCATAGCTCCAGACGCTTTCAACTTCGAATTTTGAGTATAGGTTTGCTATTTGAGTGAGCAATTTTGTCTGTGCCTCATCGTAAACCCTTTCATAAACTTCCGCGAGAACAATTACATCCGCCTCAACTTCAGTGAGAACCTTGAGAACATGATAGCGTGCGTTCCTGTCATCTGTTATGGATGGAATGTAAAATACGTCGCGCGCATCAATTACAAGATAGCGTTTTCCGCCCTCGTCCTTAACCGTGTATGGCCCTACCTCAAAACCGCCGATTTTCATTTTAAAACCCTTATACTGATGTTTAGGCGCAAAAATAACGGTAATGTTATTATTATACTTAACCTGAATTTCTTGAGATTGATTAATAAATCGTAAAAGCGAATTGGTTAGTATGAGTGAAACAGAAAAACGGGAAAAAATAATGAGGCGACACATGGATATTGGAAAGTCTCACAGAAACAAGGCGGGCATGCATTTTTTCGGCTACAATACTCTCGGAAAAATCTTTTTTTTTGCACCGCAAGTAAGAAAATTTTTTATGAAAAAATCCGACTCGCACAATAGGATTGCGCAGGCGCACTTTCACGAACTTGAAAAACTCGGGAATGAAGTGAAGGGGAAATGAAAAATTCTCAAAGGAATTTTTCCGAAAAAGATATTCTCCAAACCGGAAAATTTTTGGCGGGAATTGCGGCTTTTTTTCTTTTTTTCTGGTTTTTATTTTCCGCGCTTCCGCTTGAGTGGTTTGAATATTTTTACGCTTTTTTTTCGCTGGAATTTTTGAAAATAATTGGCTTCATCGGATATTTAGGAAACGGAGAACCGATTCAAATTTTTTTGGAAAATTTTCCCGGAGTTATTGAAATAAGTTTTCTCTGCACGGGACTTTTGGAACTCTGGATTGTGTGGAGTGCTGTTCTTGCAAGTTTTGGAATTGAATTGCGAAAAAGAATTCTTGGAATTGTTGCCGCAACAATTTTTTTGATTGGATTTAATTTTTTCAGGATTCTCGCGACAATACTTATCATCGCGTGGTTCAATCTTGAAGCAGGGGATTTGGCGCATGGAATTCTTTTCAAAGTATTTTTGTTTTTCTCTATTGCGGGGTTTTATTATTATTGGTTTAATTGGGCGACGAAAGCGAAGCACGTGTAATAGCTTAAATATAATGAAACCCCCAATTTAAAGTGGATTTCTTATGGATGTTTATGACGTAAAATTGTCCAAGAGTTATCAATTCACTTTGCAGGCAAAGAGCAGGCGCAAACACGATCTGAGACCCGGACAGAAAATCAGGGTGATTGACATGGATCGAGAAATAATTTTGAGCCCTAGGAAAAAGGGCAGCCTCAAGAATTTGGCGGGAAAATTCCGAATGGGAAAAAAGTTCGACATAGTCAAAGAGCACGACCTAATCATTTCCGGGTTTGATTGATGCCTTTGACACAGTAACCTTGTTTGCGGGTTTTTTTTCAGATGAAAAACGCCATGCAAAAGACGGAAAAATAAAAAATGCGGTTTCACAAAAAGATTTTCAATCATCATTTGTGTTTTTTCTCTGCACAATGCTGGGCATTTTCAGGAGGATTCCTTTGTTGATCCAAATGCGCGAGAGTTGTCTGAATCTATAATAGCACCAAACATCAACAACTAATGCCGTGAAGCCCGTGAGGTAGAGGAGAAATGCCATCTGGAAGTTCCACTCGGAATGGAGTGCGATTCCCTGCAGTATTGTGAAAAGGCTGAATGCGGAAAGCACGATCATTGCGAGAACGTAAAACAGTGTGCTGATTTTGAGATACAAAAAATTAACCATTTGAAACCACGTTAGAGATTAAAATAACGATTGTGGTATAAAAAACTGCCTCTCAAAAAAATTTTGGGAAAAAAAGCCAAATATGAAAAAAAATGCCGTTTTTACGAGCGGATTATTAAATTACATTAATATATTAGTTGACCATTACTAAATACTATTAAAGGGGATTAATCTTATTACCGTAAGCGGTGTAATGAAATGGGTATTTCGGAGCAGATTGGGGGAATTTACGGCGGAATCGAGGACAAGTTTTATTCCGCAATGGATTTTCTCAGCGATCGCGGAATCCCGGTTTATGCTGTAATTGACCCGCTCGAAGATAGGGGAATTCCGGCTTTTCCTGTTATTTTCACCTCTCTTTTGGTTTTGGTTTTTCTTGCATACGGTTTTCTTTTCCTTTCAACCAGCGAAACGTCGGTTGTTCTTTCAATAACCGATGATAAAGGAAGCTCTTTGAGTGGAGTGGAACTCACGCTTAGGGATGAGCAAGGGCATATTATTGAACTTGGTTCCACAACTTTCCAGAATGGCCAGTCTGTAAAAGTTCCGCGCGGAACAGGAACACGACTGGATCTTGAGGCAAAAAAAGTAGGTTATGAACCTTCTTCGCAAAGAGTTTTCTTGAATGCCGCGGAAACAAATGTTGATGTTGAATTAAACCGAATTGTTGTGCAGCTCGCGGGCGCAATACGATTGGTTGATTCCGAAACAAGTGCGCTTGTACAGGATGCAAAGGTTAAGGCGAAAATTTCCGAAACAGGAACAATAAGTTGTTCGGAAACCTCAAAGGGAATTTACTCCTGCCCCGGGGTTATTGAGGGAGATGCAACAGAGCTTACTATTGAGCACGCGAATTACGAACAAAAAGTTTTTTCCACAAACTTTTTTTCCACAGAAACAAATGAAATAGAGCTTGTTCCAAAGGCTTCGGCTTCAACGGGAAAATCAAATTTTATTGTAAGGGTTTTTGATTTTGATTCAAAGCAAAGGCTTGGAAATTATAATCTCAAAATTTATGATGCGGTTGACAATGAGCTCATAACACAGATAACGGAAACCGACAATGACGGGCAGCACATTGAAAAGATTTCAAAGGGAACACAAGTAAGGGTTGTTGTTGAACATGAAAGTTATTTGACTTATGATTCGAGCGTTGCACAGGAAAATATTACGCTGAGGGGAGAAGAAGAACTCTTGGATGTTTACTTGAAACCCGGAACGAATGCGCTTACTGTTGGGGTTCTTGATGCAACCGGGAGACCGATTACAAACATGGATGTTTTACTCCATAATGTTTTGGGCGAACTACTTGAAAAGAAAACTACAAGCCTTGCAGGAGAGGTCATTTTCGAAAATCTTTCCGCGGATGAAGTTTATTATGTTTCAAGCTGGGGAGAAAATTTTATTCCAAAGCGCGAAGAAGTTTTCCTCACAGAATCGAATAGAGCCGGCCTTAGGATGGAAAGGTCAACCGCAAACAATTCAGGATCACTTGTGATTTACACGGTTGATGAAAAAAGCAATGCGTTGAATGATGTTACATTGAATTTTTTCGAGGACACAAACGAAAGCGGTTTGGCTCCATTGGGGATTCCGGCGCAAAAAACAGATGTTACGGGAAAATTCAGTTTCCTTGCACCGTTGAATGTTAATCTTGTGGTAAAGGCATCAAAAGGAAATCTTGTTGGAGAGGATGCGAAAACAATTCTTGAAACATTCAACAATGAAATGCTCATAACAATGGCGCCGCCCTTTTCAAGCGTTACACTTACGGTTTTGGGAGTAAACGGTTCGGAAGTTGCATCGGGATTTGTTTCAATTGTTGGAAATGAGAATGTTCTTTTTGAAGGAGATTATGAGAAAGGCGGAGTTGAATTCAACCCTGGGGAAAATAAGTATGTAAATGTTATTTTTACCGATGATGAAGGAAATATTCTCGAAGAACAAGTGTATGTTGAAAATCTTGAGAAAGTAAGTGTTTCTCCAAAAGCAAAAACAAGCGGTTCAACAAATCCGGAACTTGAATATTTGGGCGTTTTTAATATTGATGGAACTCCCGCAAACGGCCTTGCAAAGGGAATCGATTATTATTTGAAATTCAGGGTTGGTTTTGCTGAAGGAACAACAAATAATGGTTTGCATGTGCGCTTGGGAGATGACAGCATTAGGTTTGCGGATTCGCAGGATGCGGGAATAACAGGTTTTGCTGCTTCTGGCGCAACCGGCTTTTACGGAAGAAGTTATTCTTCTTTGCCTGAACCGGGGTTGGAGGGAATTGATTTTTCAAATGCGGGTCAAGAAGGTTCTTTCAACAAATTTTTGGAACTTTATTTTAATTCCGGCGGAGAAAAAATAGTTAAAGTTAGAGTAAAGGCAAAAGATACCGCGATAACCGCCAACATTGATGTTCATTATAGGGCGTGGAGCAAGGTTGCGAATCTTTTTTACAGAACACCGCAGGATGCGGGACTTTCTCTTGAAGAATTTTCCGCAGAAAAAACATCTTTGTACGCGCAAACCGAAAGCAAACCAATTAAAATTTTGGAAGCAAATGCTTCTTGCTCGAACAAACTTTGCGCTTCGTACAAATTTGTGAGAAATGATGGTTCTGAATTCAAGCCGAATGATTTCAAAGCGGTTCTTGGACAGGTTTATGCATTGGAAATTAGCCTTGCACCGGAGCTCGGAGCGCAGGTTACATTGAAGGCGTCTACCGCTAAAACAACTCCGAAAATCGGTTTCCAGGGATTTACAATAAATGATACAACGAATTTCCCGGATTCGAATTCAACAGACACATCGCTTGATATTGCAAATGTTTCCGCGCCTGAAGGAGAGGCAACGAATGTGAGACTTTATTTCAAACCAAGATTTGTGGAAAATAGTTCTATTACACTTCAATTGATTTCCGGGGAAACAGTTATCAATGAACAATTTTATTTTGAAATTTTCGAGGAGAAAGCACTAACTCTTACAACAATTCCGAAAAATGTTGTGCTTGGAGAAAACTTTGTTATTGTAATAGAGGATGAAGATGGAGCGGAAATCGAGGATGCGGAAATACTCCTCAGTTCGGGAAACGGCGAACACCTTGAAACGCTTTCCGGAAATGGTTCTGCGAACAGCGGGGGAAATGGACGCTATTCAATCGAAAATACTTTCGATGCCGGAGTATTGAGATATGAAGTAAGCGCGCCAAGACACAGACCTTTGAGCGGAACAATCGAAGTAACAAAAGAGGGTGTTATAGAATGGCAGGATGCGGAAAATTTTATTGTTATTCCGAATGGTTCGGTGAATTCTGAAAAATTCGCGAATCTCATAAATAATTCAAAGCAGAACATCCAGGAAGTATCTTTTGAAATAGAGCAAATCGGTTCTTTCCCCGAGGGAATGAGTGTTGATGTTACGCCGCTTTCAAATCTTCCCGCGGACTCCTCGCAAAGAGTGATAATTTCTGCGGAATACAACGGAGATAGTGAAAGAGCACACGGAGAAGCCAGGATAATTGCAAAGGGAAGAACCGAAACAGGTT
>Ga0209542_10020890_pt1 | contig 10315 bp, 7 predicted proteins | sample RifCSPhighO2_01_FD_184028 | JGI IMG/M metagenome (GOLD analysis project Ga0209542, IMG submission 184028) | Soil microbial communities from Rifle, Colorado - Rifle CSP2_plank highO2_0.1 (SPAdes) (version 2) | ecosystem: Environmental > Terrestrial > Deep subsurface > Rock core/Sediment ...
AACAGGAGTAAATCCCTCGGAACCGCCATTCACCACAATGGCCGACCTTTGGCTTACCACGCCCACCACGCCCGGATCATAACCCTCCTTGCTCAAACGATAGCCGCTGTCATAGAAACTTATTATATCGCCATCCTCCGCATCAGGTGCGGCAATTGATACCGGTGCCGCAACGCCGGCTGAAATTTCATTGCCCGACAACGGAGACGCAACGGGAAACGCCGGAGAAGCCGGAGCGGTTTGCGAAAATAACTGCCGCACGCTTCCCTCAATCGCCGCGAGCGATTTTTCAAACGATCTGGCATATACTCCGGCATTGGGCAAAATAAACCGCGTCTGCATCCGATAAAATCTATACTCCTGCGACAAAATCATAAAATAGGTGCCCAGAACAAAAAATACCGCCAGTGCCGCAAAACCGGAAACAAAAATACGCAGGAGTGAACCCCAGACTGTCTGAAAACTCGGTTTTGTTTGGGACAGTCTAAACCATCCAAAAATACGCAATAACGCCCCACCACCCCGCCGGAATTCGCGGCTGATTGTCGGATGCGCCGAACGCGAATCAACGCGTGACTCCGAAACCACTAACACCTCATCTTCGCTAGCCACCTGTCCCCTGATCTCCGTTTCCTTTAAAAAACCTTTATTTTGCGGCGCGGAAACGTATCGGGTCGTATCCGATATGGTATTGGATTGAGTAATGGGGGAATGACCATTTTTTTTCGCAAATTCCTGGCGAAGCGCTTGCGACTGTGTCTCAATGTAATCCAGTACTACCTTACGGGTGGTGTACCAATTTCTGCCGATTTTTTGAGCCGGCAATTTTCCTTTACGCGCAAGCAAACTTAAATACTCCTGGGAGTAAGGAGTGCCTTCGGCCGCCTCGGCAAGCGTTATATAATTTTTTTCAGGTTTATCCATGAAAGGGATAGTAAATTATTTTCCGGACAATGCCACGCCAAGTGTGGCGAAGCCGACCTGCCTACCGGCAGGCAAGAAAACTTTTTTATTCGTTAGAATATATTTTTGATTATGCATTGTCACACTTAAACAAAAAATTTTTAGTAATAATCCGCTGATCTCATAAAAATTTTATCCGATTTTTTTGATATTTATGCGGTATCGGATGCGTCCCATAGCATATCGGATGCTGGGGATAACCTATTAGTAAGTTTAGCATGGAACAATGGATTTCTTCGGGAATCATTGTGGATAACTCGGCATTGACGATAGGTATACGTTGGAACAAAATATAACTATAATAAATTACCCATTGATAATGATATATTACATTTGATAAACATTAATAAATCGCATATACCAATTTATTAATGTTTATATATGTCGCACTATGGAGAAAAAATACCTAACAATACAGCAGGCGGCAGAATTATTAAGTGTCACCCCCTTGACACTCCGCAATTGGGACCGAAAAGGGACGCTCGCCGCATACCGGAATCCGGTGAATAATTATCGGGTATATCGCTCGGATCAGATTGAACTTTTCTTGCGCAAAATTGAAAATTCAAAAAACCGCCGTAGCGGAAGAAAAATTGATATATCAATGGCTGTTTAATTTAGACGCGGAACATTTCTAAACAAAAATTCCCTAGAATAAACTACCCCGATGCAAGCATCGGGGTATCAGATGGTAATCCTTCGACTTCGCTCAGGATATTTTAGCTTCCGTTTGTATCCTCGTGGCAAGCCGCGAGGTATTGTAGCTAAAATAAATTGAGGGAATTTTTAATTTGACTTTTTTATTTTTTGAGCATATACTTGATATCGTACCTTGATGTATTGGGTGATCGCTCCTAATAATACAAAACATTACTTGGGGGAGGAAAGTCCGAACACCTCAGACAGTCTGAATGGATAACGGCTAACAGCCGCCATGACCGGGAAAGTGTCACAGAAACAATACCGCCGATCGTCATCAAAAAGACCCTAAAGGTTTTTAGGATGAAGGAGGCAAGGGTGAAAAGAGTGAGGTAAAAGCTCACAGCGCGTACCGGCAACGATACGCGGTGAAAAACTCCTATCCGGTGCAAGGTAATCCGCGATTGCGGAAAATCCGCTTGAGCCAAACGAGTAATCTTTGGCCCAGATAAATGATCATCTCCGCAAAAATATAAAAATTTTTGCGGAACAGAATTCGGCTTATAGATGCATCAAGGATAGCAAAAAATCGCCTAGGCGATTTTTTGTTGCTAAAATAATTTTTTCTGTTCTTTATCCAGCGCTTCATTCACCATGCGATCCGCTTCCCTATTTTTTTCCCGCGGCACATGAAAAAACCGCACTTCGGCAAAATCCATTTTCAAATTCCATACTTTAATAAAAAATGGGAACAGCCGCTCCTCTTCAATCTTGTACTCCCCCTTTAACTGGCGGGCTACAAGTTCACTGTCCAGGCGAACTTCAACCGCAAATTTAGCGGTCTTCTTTCCGCCAAAAATTAGTTTTAATTTCTGCAACGCCAAAATAACGGCCCTATATTCGGCTTCGTTGTTAGTCGCATTCCCGATGGCTTCGCCGTAACTTTTAATAGCGTGACTGTTTGAGTCCTTAATAACAACCCCGATAGCCGCCGGACCGGGATTTCCTCTTGCTCCGCCATCCGTATACACTATAATTTTGTCCATATTCATTCGCGCTCAAGGATAAAAGCAAAAGGATAAAGGATAAAATTTTAGCTTTTAGCTTTTAGCTTACTGGAGATAGCCAACCCGCCTTAACCAGTATCCGTTTTCCCACTCCCAAAGAATTTTAGCCGCGACAAACGCCTTGGTATCATTATAGAAATAAGGAAACTCCCGAATCTCAACCTCGCCCCGCAGCTCTCCCCACTCATGCGCGCTTTCGGCGCAAAGCACGAAATTCGAATTTCGAAATTCGAAATTATTTCGAATTTTGGATTTCGAATTTCGGATTTTGATTCTTCCTCCTTTTTCACGGAGCATCGCGCCGCATCGCCCGCATAGCTTGTTTTGGTCTATTCTTAAAATCCAGCGCGTCTGGACGTCCTGCGGAAGCGATAATGTTTTTTTAATCTCAAACTCCTGCAGAGCCGATATGTAGGCCGCGGTCTGCAAATTGTATTCCGGCCAAAATCCGGTTGAGGTTTTTATATCCAACACCCCGAATTTTCCGTCAACCATGGCCAGCGCGTCCACGGTTCCGGCATAATGGTGCCGTCCGGACCAAATAAGGCGCTCCACAAATTCGGGATGCAGTTCTATTTTTCTCGCGGCATTAAACTCCTGAAAAGCGTTCACGGCCGGAAGCACTTCTTCGGGAATAGGATCCTGGCTTCCGGTAAAAAGGCCCTGAATAGCCCGATGAAGTTTGGTCCCCTCTTCCGCGGACTTATTTTTAATGTCTTCGGCTGATGAATAATCCCCGACTTCTTTAAAAAAAATATCCAGGCCGGGTTTGGCCTTTATATCAAGGATCTTGGTCACCCGCGGCATCCAGACGCCATTTACTTCATAACCGCATTCCTTTTTAAAATGATTGGTGTCGGTATACCTCATTTTTTTAATACTTCCACCCCCGGCAATTTCTTTCCGGCCAGAAATTCAAGCATTGCGCCTCCGCCGGTAGAAACATGTGAAAATCCCTTTAAAACGCCATAATGTGCAATAAGCGTTACCGTATCCCCTCCCCCCACTACGCTAAACGCCCGGCTTTTGGTAATTGCGCGCGCAACAGCCACAGTTCCTTTGGCAAATTCTTTGCGCTCGGCAAATCCAAGCGGACCGTTCCAGACAATAGTTTTAGCGCGATGAATAAGCGTGCAGAAATTTTTAACCGTAGCCGGACCAATATCATAGTTGACTTCGTCCCGGCGAATATCACCTATTTGGACAATCCGCGGGCGCGACCCAGCGCTTAGCGCAACACAAAGATCAGCCGGAAGATGCAAGCGCGGATTTGAAATAATTCTACGAATGGAGTTACTTTTTTTTGAGATACCGCGTTTATTGATAAATGGAATAACTGGATTCACCAAGGCGCCGCCAACCAAAACATCATACCCTGTCTTTAAAAATCGTTCAATCAACGGCAGTTTGGTTTCAAGTTTCGCTCCTCCCAACACCGCCACCGCCGGATATCGCGGAGCGCGGAACAAATGGCTTAAAACCTTAACCTCTTGGGCAAAGCGCAGTCCGGCAGCTGAAGGCAGCAGACGAGCAATCCTATCCACAGAAGCATGCGAGCGGTGGGCATTGGCAAATGCATCATCCAGGTATATATCGCTCCAGCGCGCGAGACGGCGCGCAAATTGTAAACTATTTTTTTCTTCCCCGTTAAAAAATCTTAGATTTTCAAAAAAAAGAATATCCAGCGAGCGATCTTGCTCCGGATCAAACGCCCGGGGATCATCAATAAAAATAATTCTTCGCTTCAGCGTCCGGGAAAGATGCGCCGCCACGGGTTTTAATGACATATGCGGCACTCGTTTTCCCCGCGGCCTTCCCAAATGCCCCATAAAACGGATACGCCCCCCGCATTTATCAATGTATTGGATAGTCGGCAAGATGGCCCGCAAACGAAAATCATCCTTAATTTTTCCATCTTTAACCGCGACATCAAAATCGCCCCGCACCAGAACCCGCGTGCCGCGAGAAATCCGCATGTTTGACAATGTTTTTAACCGCATTGCTTTATGCTATAATGAAACCGCATAATAATCAATTTTAACGCCTATTCGCAAGGTATTCCGAATATGGTATAATGAACTACCCCGATGCAAGCATCGGGGTATCAGATGGTAATCCTTCGACTACGCTCAGGATATTTTAGCTTCCTTTTTGTATCCTCGCGACAAGTCGCGAGGCATTGTAGCTAAAATAAAAAGAGTAAAATATGAAAAAAATACATCGCATCATTATAGCGCTATCCGCCGGCGCAGGCGTCATTATAATGAGTTATTTAACCTATCTCCATTATGCGGGGGGAAGTAATTCGTTCTGCAATTTAGGCGAGGGGCTTTCCTGCGACATTGTAAACAAAAGCATTTATGCGGAGATCCTTGGAATCCCTTTCTCGGTTCTCGGGCTTTTATATTTCTTGGGAATAGCGTGGACAGCCTGGAAACGCTATGATATTTCTGCGCTAAAAGCAGTCATTGTGCTTTCCATAATATTCTTGGGTCCCTCATTATATCTTACCGCCATGGAAATATTCGTAATTAAAAATCTTTGCATATTCTGCGAAATTTCAAAAGTTCTCATGCTTATTATTATAGGGACCGCATACCTGGCCGTGCGCCATATTCCTCCCAAAACCGGATCTTTGGCCGCGGCCGTAATCGCCGCGATTCTGCTTGCCGGATTCACGTATTTAATCCATGCTAACGCCGGTCCGGGAGAAAAATACAATGAATTTGCCCAATGCCTAGATAAAAAGGGATTTATCATGTACGGCTCCATAACCTGTTCGGCCTGCGCGCGCCAGCGCTCTCTTTTTGGAGACGCGTTTGAATTTATCAAAGAAGTGGAATGCGACCCGCGTAATCCCCATCCGGAAACCCAGCGCTGTATTGAAAAAAATATATCCCGTACTCCAACCTGGATACAGGAAGATGGAACCGGGAAAGAATTATTCAGATTTGAGGCGGGAGTGCAAAGTTTGGATAAATTAAGCGAAGCATCTTCCTGCACTTTGCCGAAATAAATTGTAGGCGTTAATCGCGTTGTTCACACTTTGGAAAGCGCGGTTCCCTCGTCCCGCCCTTTACCGCTCAAAAGGAAACCTCGCCTTCATTTCGCGGACAAAGGGCGGAACTCGACCGCGCTTTCATACTCCTCCACCCTGCTTTTTGTATATATATGCGGGGTCGAGTCACTCACTTGGGGGAAAGAATCGGAAGTGCCGCTGTAAATGAGTAGTGGGAATTTGGAAAGATCCACGGAGCGGCACGGACGCTTAGCGAGGCGGAAATAAATAAAAGAAGAAATATGCGCCTCGCCGAGCGTCTTTCCACCAAGTGAGGGACGAAGGGGTACCCGCAACACATTTTTACAAAAAGCAGGGTGAAGAAGTGTAACAAAATGTAAACAACGCGAGTATTTATTACAATAAAGATATGATCCCGGAAAATCTTACCTTGGGAATAATTTTGGGCGCTGCGCTGGTGGACTCGATAAACCCCTGCGTTATCGGGGTACTGGTTTTTTTGCTGGCTTTTATGACACGGGTATTCCAGAGCCGCACCCGGATGCTTTTGGGCGGCTTGCTTTATTCATTTGTAGTCTATATAACATATTTGGCTCTGGGACTTGGCGTTCTTCGCGTTGCGGTATCCATTGGATTTTCTACCGCATTTTACTGGATAGCGGCCGCCATTGCCATTGTGGCGGGACTTCTTGAAATAAAAGATTATTTCTGGTACGGAAAGGGATTTACTCTGCAGATGATGCCCGGAGGCGCGGCGCGTCTGAAATATTATACGTCCAAAATCGAAGAATTTGAGGCCCAACATCCCAAAGCCGCCCTATTGCTGATTGCGGCGCTTGGCATATTCGTGGTTTTGGTTGAACTTCCCTGCACCGGCGCGCCTTATTTCGCGATTTTGGCGCTACTCGCGCAAGGAAGTTATACCGAGGCCGTGCCCCTGCTCCTTATCTATAATTTCGTATTCATATTGCCGCTCCTGGCCGTCATACTTATCGCCTATTTTGGCGCGGCCTCGGAAACCATTGAGGCCTGGCGGCAGAAACATCGCGAACTTATGCGACTCATAATAGGAACTTTCCTTATCGCGCTTGGAGTGTATATGGTATATACGCTGGGTATATAAAGTAACTCGCCACCATGCTTTTCGCTCAATAGTTCCGGCACGGACACAATTTTGCTCGGTAATACGATTTTGAAACACGGACGATTTCGTCCAGCGATGAAATCGCCTAAGGGTCGAGCCGAATTCTCCAACTGCGGTTGGAGACCATGCAATTCGGCTCTCCCATTGTTTCAAAATCGCATCACCTCGCTTTAAATATATTCGCGTCTTATTATATCGGAAGAGTATAGTGGACTCGTTTAGAATATAATTTTTAATGTAATGGATTGGTACCATCTCTCGCTTAACGAAATAAAAGAAAAACTTGCGACTGACTTTGAGAAAGGGCTTTCAACTAATGAGATAGAAAAACGGCGCGCGCAATACGGGCCGAACGAACTCCCCAAAGGCAAGAAGCTCCGCTGGTGGGAGCTTCTTTTTCGGCAGTTCAAAAGCCCCCTCATATTTATACTGCTTATAGCTGGAGCCGCCACTTATTGGCTCGGAGAGTTGATTGATACCTCCATTATTTTGCTCGCAGTCAGCGTTAATGTTTTTATCGGCTTTGGGCAAGAGTTCCGCTCAAACCGGATCTTTGAAAAACTGCAATCCATAATATCGGTAACAACCCGCGTGCGAAGAAACGGCAAGCTGAATGAAATAAATGCGCAAGAACTGGTGCCGGGCGATATTATATTTTTAACAATGGGCGTTAAAATTCCGGCAGATGCGCGGCTTACCGAGTCGCACCGGCTGGAAGTTGACGAAGCGCTCCTTACCGGAGAATCGCTTCCGGTTAAAAAAAAAGCGCTTGATATTAAAGCTGACGACATTCCTCTGGCAGACCGAAAAAATATGGTGTATGCCGGGACCGTCGTCAGCGAAGGCAATGGAGTGGCACTAGTTGTGGCCACCGGAGAAAAGACCGAACTCGGACAAATCGCCAAACTTACCGCCTCGGTTACGGATGAACAGACTCCCCTGCAGGAACGTCTGTCGCGTCTTGGAAAAACTATTGCAGCCCTGGTAATATTGGCCGCCTTAATAATTATCGTAACCGGAATAGCCGAGGGAAGAGGATTGGTTGAGATGTTCACCGTGGGAGTGGCGGTGGCGGTTGCCGCAATCCCGGAAGGACTGCCGGCGGCGCTGTCGGTAGTATTGGCTGTCGCATCCCAAAGAATATTTTCCAAACAGGGCCTGGTAAAAACGCTGATTGGCGCCGAAACCTTGGGCTCCACCACGGTAATTTGCACGGATAAGACCGGAACTTTAACCGAAGGAATTATGAAAGTAGAGGAAATAGCAGAGGCCGGAGATCTAAACCGAGCGGCGCTGGCCCTAGCCCTGGCTAATGAGGCGGCAATAATGGAAGACGGAACAATAAAGGGAGATACAACGGATAAAGCCAAGCTGGAATATTTTACGGAGAACGGAGGGGATCTTGAAAAGACTTATGTAGAACTCCCGCGCAAAGCATTGCTGCCTTTTGACGCGGTGGAAAAATATATTGCCTCATTCCATCAAGAAAATAATGGCTCCTGGCGAATTTTTGTCACCGGATCCCCGGAAACCCTGATTAATCGCTCCGTTTTATCGGATACCGAAAAAAACCGCCTGCGCCATCTCGTTGACAGCCGCGCGGATCAGGGATACCGCATGATCGGCATTGCCGAACGAATTTTAACCAAAACCGCCTGGGACGATATGGATGATCCTCAAACGCTTAAATCCCAAATTATAAATCTCTCAATTTTGGGATTTGCCTGCTTGCGCGATCCGATCCGCGCTGAAGTCAAAGAATCGGTGGCGGAGAGCAGACAAGCCGGAATACGCATTATCATGGTAACGGGTGATCATAAACGCACCGCCCGTGTCATTGGCAAAGCACTTGGGTTTAACGATACGTACGAATCAATCATGGAGGGATCAGAGCTTGACGAAATATCCGAAGAAAAACTCGCCGAACGGATACGAAGCGTAGAAATATTTTCCCGCGTATCGCCCAAGCATAAAATTCAGATCGTAAACGCTCTGCGCAATCAAAAAGAAGTTGTGGCTATGACCGGAGACGGAGTTAATGACGCCCCGGCGTTAAAAGCCGCCGACGTGGGGTTGGCGCTGGGTACCGGCACCGATATTACCAAAGAGGCGGCGGATCTCGTGCTCCTTAACGATAGTTTTTCCACTATTACCGCCGCTATCCGGGAAGGCAGAATTGCTTTTGACAACATGCGCAAAGTCGCCGTATTCCTGCTTATGGGATCTTTTACGGAATTGATCCTAATAATGTCTTCCCTGGTCTTAGGAATTCCTCTACCAGTAACCGCAGTCCAAATTCTTTGGGCCAATATCGTGGAGGACGGGTTCCCGAATTTTGCCCTGGCCTTTGAACCTGGAGAAAAAAATGTAATGAAACGCAGGCCCTTCAGACGCCAAGAACCGATTTTAAATAAATTTGGGATGCTATTTATTCTACTACAGGGACTGGTAACCGATTTATTGCTTGTGGGTGTATTTCTTTGGCTTTTCTATGCAAGCGCGTATTCAATTGAACACATCCGCACGATTATCTTAACAGCCCTGGCAACCGATGCTTTAATTCTTGTATTTGTGCTGAAAAACCTGCACGAGCCACTCTATCGCATCCAGCTTTTTGACAACAAATATCTGATATTTGCCGTATTCCTTGGATTTTCCGCCATGTTTGCCGCCATATATTTACCGCCCCTCCAACGACTGCTTGAGACAGTCCCCCTGAGCGGCCGGGACTTACTGTTTATCTTCGTTCTTGGGGCGATAAAAATGGGTTTTGCTGAGGGTATTAAATGGTGGGTTCGCCAAAAAGACCTTGCGCCAACTGTCGCTATGGCATAAGATAAATTCATGGCAGAGGAAACAAAATTATTCAAATGTACAAAATGCGGCAAAGAAAAGAAGCACAAAGACGGAATCTACGTTCTTGAAGGAACTACATTTTGCTGTAAAGCATGCTGCGGCGATCCAAAAACCGAAGAATACAAAGATAAAAAAGACAATGTATGCGAATTTTGCTAGAACGCCGAGGCCTGTGAAATTATTTCCCCGAATTCCTGCGGACGCAAACTGGCGCCCCCGACCAGCGCCCCATCTACTCCGGGTAAAATCAAAAACTGCCTGGCATTTTTCGCGCTAACCGATCCTCCGTAAAGCATTTTAACTTTATCAGCATATTTTTTGCCGTACATACGGGATAAAATGCCCCGTAGATATCGTAGGGCACGCACTGCACTCTGGGGCGTATCGACCTGGGCGCCCGGCATGGTTGAAATTGCCCAAACCGGCTCATAAGCCACTACTACCCGCTCTAACTGCGATTTTTTAACGCCCTTAAGGGAGTTTTTTAATTGTGCGCCGACAAGCGCCGGAATTCTATCTCCTTTTCGCTTCCACTCGCCAACGCATAGGACCGCTGATAATCCCCCGCCTAAAATCGCTTTTATCTTTTTATTTACCATCTCGTCCGTTTCTCCCAGGGTCATACGC
>Ga0209542_10020891_pt1 | contig 10315 bp, 10 predicted proteins | sample RifCSPhighO2_01_FD_184028 | JGI IMG/M metagenome (GOLD analysis project Ga0209542, IMG submission 184028) | Soil microbial communities from Rifle, Colorado - Rifle CSP2_plank highO2_0.1 (SPAdes) (version 2) | ecosystem: Environmental > Terrestrial > Deep subsurface > Rock core/Sediment ...
TGTCGGCCGCCGCTCCGTAGGTTTCCTCGAGCATTTCCACCAGATCTTCCTTGCTCATCAGGCTGCCGCCGGAGAAGGGATCCAGCACCACCTCGCCTTCACGGGTGGAAAACTTGACCAGGAAATGGCCGGGGAAAGACACGCCCTTGAGCGGCAAGCCCAGGCGCCGGCCGACTTCCATGTAAAGGATGGAGAGTGTGATCGGGATACCGCGCTTGCGGTCCAGCACTTCGTTGAGAAAGCTGTTGCGCGGATCGTCGTAATCGTCGGTATCCCCGGAGAAACCCTGCTCCACGAACAGGAACTGATTGAGGGTCACCAGGGTATCCTCGAGACCGGCCTGCGCGGGCAGCCTCTGCTGCACGCTCGTGGCCAGTTCATCGAGCTGCCGCAGGTAGGCGTCCACGTCCAGCCCGGGGTATTCATCCATCGCGATAAGCAGCGCTGCTTCCGCCAGATTCATCTCCTGCTCGGAGGTTTTAGCGAGTTTGGCCAGACGTTCGTGCATTCGTGATTCCATGATCGGCCGTTCCGTGACGGCGGGGTTGCCCTGACACTCAAAGATAAGAGTAGCAGACGCATGCAAGAGTAAACGGCGCACGGGCCGGTGGAGAAACGCACGGCCATTCATGGAGTTGAGCGCTTCCTGGCGTGAAACCGATAAGGGGAGTAGGGGTGAAACGATTATCCGGGACGCATCGGTACGATGGCGATTTCCGCGGTATTGTCGACCATGGTTTCGGGCACGGCGAACTGGCGATTGATTGTTACTCGCACCTTATTTTCCGTTAACACCGCTTCCCAGTTACCCCCGCGTGTACGCAGCCAGGCGAGCAGCGCACGCACGTCAGTGACGGATGCGGGCAGGATTACCTCCTCGGAGGAAGATCCGAGTTTGTCCACGAGATTTGCGAAATAAAGAATTTTTGCCATTGGGTGTTTCAGGACAGCATCAGTTCAGCGTCGTTGTGCCGCAATTTTGTCAGGAGACCCGCCGAATGGTGTCGCGATACGGCAACTTTCACCGGCGGTCCGCGGAATTTTTCTGGCCGAAACAAGGACCTGCGGATTGGCATATAAAATGCACGCCTAATCAAGCAATTATAACAAGAAAGTGCTGGGACAAGCGGTGAAGTTTCTAACTAGCCGGCGAATCCGGCGGCATGAGGTGGGGCACCTGGCGGCATTCAAGCGGCCGGGCGATTCGTCTTTCAATCAGGATAGGGATGTTCCGAGGTAAGAATGAAGTGCACCCTGTTCTGATCATCGAGATGTCCGCGACGCTGCAGCATGCCGTGCGTCGGCTGCTGAAGGCGAGTGGGCATACCGTCACCACCGCGAGAACCTACGAAGAAGGTCTGGAGCGGCTAAAGGACCGGAATGCCGTGCGCCAGTACGCGGCGGTGATCTTCGGTCATCCTGCTGAACCCAGCCGGCATGCCAACGAACTGCTGACGCGCCTGAACTTGCCGGATTACCGCGATCTCCCCGTGCTGGTGCTGGCACACGCCACCGATTCTTCCATACTCGACTGGACGACCCGACGCGCACGCACGGCGTTGCTGTTGTGGGACGACCATGCCGATTGCGTCGATTGTCTTTCGAAGTTGCTGACGGCCTCCGCGAAACGCGAGCGGCTGGAATCCGATACCCAGCATATCCGCGTGCTGTTTGTCGATGGCTCGCCCACGGTGCGGGCTTCCTTCATACGGCTGATGACGCGGCACGGCTATGAAGTCGACACGGCCGCGTCCGCCGCCGAGGCCATGGAGAAGGTGAAACAGCATCCGTACGATATTGCCATAGCCGATTACTCCCTGCCCGACAGGAAAGGTGACGTCCTGTGCCGGCAATTGCGCGAGCATCCCCTGACGGCGGATATTACCGTCGCCATTATCACCGACAGCTATCGGGAGGAAGTGATTCGGGACTCGCTCGAGGCCGGGGCCATGGAGTGCATGTTCAAGGCCGAGGCCAGCGCCCTGTTTCTGGCGCGCCTTGCCGCCATGAGCCGCGCGGTGCGTGTGCGCAAGCGGATGGCGGCGGAACATCAGCGGCTGGCGGGTATCCTGGGTTCCGTGGGCGACGGCGTCTACGGTGTCAACCGCTCCGGGCAGATTACTTTCATCAATCCCGCCGCGCGCAATATCCTGGGTTATGGCGATGAAGACCATCTCATCGGTCGTTCGGCGCACAAGTTGTTTCATCACACGCATGAAGACAGGACCGCCAATCCTTCGGAGGATTGTCTGCTGCAGCAGGCCTACCGTGCCGGCAATGAACTGCGCGCCTGGTCCACGGTGTTCTGGCACAAGTCCGGCATGCCGATCCCGGTGGAATGCACGGTGTATCCGATGCAGATCAAGGGGCAACTCGAGGGTTCGGTGGTGGCGTTCCGCGATATCACCGAGCGACGCATCCTTGAGCGTGAGTTGCTGTGGCAAGCCAACCACGACCCGCTGACCAAGCTGTACAATCGCAGCTGTTTCGAGAAGCAGCTGGAAGGCGAGGTCAGCCGGTTGAAACGCAGCGAGGAAGTGAGCACGCTCGTCTACCTCGACCTCGACCGCTTCAAGTACATCAACGACACCGCCGGACACGCGGCCGGAGACCGGCTGCTCGTGGAGATCAGCCAGCAGCTGCAATCGCGCCTGCGCGATTCCGACATGCTCGCACGCCTCGGCGGCGACGAGTTCGCCATTCTGATGCACAACGTGGACCGGGAAAGGGTTTTTGCCACCGCGGAGAGCTTCCGCGAGATTCTCGACCAGTACACCTTCATGTACGGCAGCCGCAACTACAAGGTCAACGGCAGCGTCGGGGTGGCGCTGATCGACCGGAACACGCCCTCACCCGGCGATGCCCTCGCCAACGCCGACATCGCCTGTTATATCGCCAAGGGCAAGGGCCGTAACCAGACGCACCTGTACTGCGCGGAGAACGACCAGAAAGTGGCGATGAACCTCGATCTCGGCTGGTCGGCGCGCCTGCAGGATGCCCTGCGCGACGACAACTTCGTGCTGCACTATCAGCCGATCCTGGCGCTTGCCGGTCTGGACAGGAGGGAAATCACGGACCAGACGGCCAACCTCTGGCGGCAGATGTCGCGGACATCCCCGCATATCGCGCCGCACTACGAAGTGCTGGTCCGGCTGGTGAACCCGCGCGGCGAGATCGTCTATCCGGGCGTCTTTCTGCCGACCGCGGAGCGTTTCGGTCTCATGCACCAGATCGACACCTGGGTGCTCACGCATGCCGTGAAAAAGCTTTCGGAACTGAACAAGCTCGGCGGCGATGCGACCTTCACCATCAACATCTCCGGACATTCGCTGGATGCCGAGAACCTGGTACCGGTATTGCGCGCGCTGCTTGAGAAGTATCAGCTCGCTGCTACCTCACTCGTTTTCGAGATCACCGAGGCGAGCGCCATCGCCAATATCGATGCGGCCAAAAAATTGATCGATGAATTGCGCGGTTTCGGCTGCCGCTTCGCGCTCGACGATTTTGGCAGCGGATTCAGCTCCTTCTTTCACCTCAAGCACCTGCCGGTGGATTTCGTGAAGATCGACGGCCAGTTCGTGCAGGGCATGGGCACCAATCCCGCCGACCGCGCGATCGTCGCCTCGATCAACGATATCGTGCATTCCTTCGGCAAGCGCACCGTCGCCGAATTCGTCGAGAGCGCCGACGTCCTGAAGATGTTGCAGGACTCCGGCGTCGATTACGTGCAGGGCTACTATATTTCACCGCCCTCGAGCGACCTGCCGACGATCGACCTGCGCCGTCCGGACGCCGTCGGCCACGCCTGAGAACGCCCGGTTAGGGCGTGAAGCACTCGAGGTCGCCGGCGAACGCCACGGGTCCGGCGAAGTGTTTTTTGATCGAATCCAGCGCTTCGGTTTCGTTTCCGGGCGGTCGCGGTGACAGCACGAGCTGTTTCACTCCCGCCGTCTGAGCGAGCCGAGCCACGGCCGAGGACGGCATGGTTGCCGGCGCGGAGAGGTTCATGATCAGCAAATCCGCGTTCTTGATCAATCGTTCCAGACTGTCGTTGCCATTGTCTTCGCTGAAGGCGATGCCTTTGGTTCCCGCGTCCACGCGCCAGGCAAGCGCCGGCGCCGATCCATGCGCGACGTAAACCGCCGATGTGCGCAGTCGTTCGTTGGCGAAGGCGGAAAGGATGTCCGGGTCCGGCGCGCGCCGGGCGCCGAGACGGCGGCGCTCCTCCCCGACATCGCTGGGCCGGAGCTTGTAGCTATCCTTGGCCAGCGGATTCAGGAGATTCCCGAGATAGCGGTACGCGCCGCGGGTGTTATCAAACAACGCGCGCACGAACGTCACGGTCGAGGGCATGAACTTGTTGCCTGAAGGACCGTACAGCGGAAGCGGCCGGCCGCGGTTCTCCGCCAGCGAGGAATCGACCAGGACTGGCAGGTCGGCGGTGCGGTCGACGTGCAGGCGCGTCAGCAGGATGACGTCGAGATCGGCGACGTTCGCCCCGGCCGCGCGGAAACGCAGCGCAGCGCCGGCGCCGATATCGATCAGCGCGCGCGGCTTGCCGTCGAGCCAGACGAGGTAGGCGCCTGCGGCGCGCTTGCCGGGTTCCGGCCCGCCCGGGCCCAATGCCTGGACCTGCACCGGCGCCGTGCCGCAGGCTGGGGCGGCGACGGCGGGCATCCACGCGCCGCTCAGCAGGACAATGACGATGCGCGCGATCAAGCCGGCTCCATGCGCTGGATGTGGTCGAGGCGGATGGTCAAGGTTTCGCCCGCGGCGGTGTGACAGACGAGAAATTCTTCATGATTGACCGTTTTGAGATCGAGCGGCAATACCACCCGATCGTAGTGCACGTTGGCGTCATGCCAGCGCAGATGCAGTTTCTGCCGGTGCAGGATGGCGATCTCGTATTCCGAGTAGCGCGCGCAGGCGATGGGCGCGTACGGGTTTTGATCGCGGGGCTCAGTCATTGTCGCGCCGCGTTTCCAGTTCCGTCAGTTCGCCGTCTACGTCGACCTCGATCCGGAACACGATCGGGCGGCAGCAGACCTGGCAGTCCTCGATGTATTCCTGGCTGCCGCCCGAGACATCGATTTCGGTCTCGAACGTCTCGCCGCAGTACGGGCACTGCACGCTTTGCTGATTATTCACCGCACGAGTTTATCAGTGTTTGCCCGGCCCCCGGACAGGTCCCGCGCGCCCGCTTGCTTCGGGCCGGGGGAGTGCTTATGCTGGGTGAGAACAAAAGGAGAACATTAATTGGGCAAGCGAACGAGTGGAGCGAGTAGGGCTACCTTTATGCCGACTGACCGTTCCCGCCAAGTGTACGACTTCGTCCGCGCCTACACCGCGCGCCACGGCTATGCGCCCAAGCTGCGCGAGATCGCGAGCCACCTCGGTATCGTTTCGCGCGGCGTGGTCCACCGCCACCTGCGCGCGCTGGAGCAGGAGGGCCTCATCCACATCGAACCGGACCGCGCGCGCGGCATCCGTCTGTCCAAGGGTCGGGCGGCCGCGACGCGGCCATTTCGCGTCCTCGGCTCCGTAAGCGCGCCATCCCTGGCGCACTTCTCGTTGCCCTTGCTCGGGCGCATCGCCGCCGGACGTCCGATCGAGGCCATTCCCGGCGAGGATGAAATCGATCTCGCCGAATTCTTCGTCAACCGCGACCGCTTCGTGCTGCGGGTGCAGGGCGATTCCATGATCGAGGACGGTATTCTCGACGGCGACATGGTGATCGTGGAAAAGCGCGAGACGGCGGAAAACGGCGAGATCGTCGTGGCGCTCATCGACGGTACCGAAGCCACGCTCAAGCGCCTGCACAAGAACCGCGACGGCAGCGTGACCCTGCGACCGGCGAACAGCCAGATACCGCCCATGCGCTACCCCGCCGCGCGCGTGCGTATTCAGGGCGTGGTGGTGGGGCAATTCCGCTCTTACCGATGAACCATGGCTCCGCTTACCTGTTACTGGCCGCGGGCTATCATTCACATCGACATGAACGCCTTCTTCGCGTCGGTCGAGCAGCGTGATTTTCCGGAACTGCGCGGCAAGCCCGTCGGCGTCACCAACGGCGAGGTCGGCACCACTCTGATCACCTGTTCGTATGAGGCGCGTGCCTTGGGCGTGAAAACCGGCATGCGCGTGTACGAGGCGCGCCGGCTGTGCCCTGGCCTGATCCAGCGTCCGGCACGGCCGAAGGTTTACGCCGGGATTTCTACGCGCATCATGCACGCGCTCCAGGACATCAGCCCCGACGTGGAGGTGTTCAGCGTGGACGAGGCGTTCCTTGACGTCACGCACTGCCAGCGCCTGCACGGGAGCCCCGAGCATATCGCGCATCTGGCGCGACAACGCATCCACGAGATCAGCGGCGGGCTACCCTGTTCCATCGGCGTCGCCGGGACCAAATCCACCGCCAAGGTCGCTTCCGAGATGCAAAAGCCGCATGGCTTTACCGTCATTCCGCCGTGGGAGGCGCGCGAACGGTTGGCGTCCGTGCCGATGGAAAAAATCTGCGGCCTGGGCCCGAACATTGCCGAGTTTTTATCGTTGTACGGCGCGCGCACCTGCGGCGACGTCGCGCGTCTGCCCATGACCGTGCTCGCGCGCCGCTACGGCGTGACGGGAAAATATCTGTGGCTGGCGTGTCAGGGGAAGGATACGGAGCCGGTGGCACCCGACGTCGCGCCGCCCCAGTCCGTCGGCCACGGCAAGGTATTGCCGCCGCACACGGCCGCGGCGCGCGTCATCGAGATCTATCTGCGGCACATGTGCGAGAAAGTGGCCGCGCGCCTGCGCCGCTACGACATGCAGGCGGGCCGGCTGTACATCGGCCTGCGGCTCGAGACGCCAGGTAGCCCTACTCGCTCCGCTCGTTCGTCCCGCCATAATGAGGACATCGGGCAGCTGTTCACCCTGCCGTACGGGTCTCCCGATGGCCGGCGCCTGTTCGAACTGGCGCAGAAATTTCTCAGGCACCGATGGCACGGCGCGGCCGTGACCCACGTGCAGGTCACGGCGTTGCATCTGCGTTCCACCTCCGGCCAGCTCGAGTTTTTTTCCGCCGACGATGTGCAGGGATGCACAAGCGTCGCGGGTGCGGGATGCGCAGGAGCGGCCGATACGCGCGCACTCAACCGTTTCAGCACCATCGACCGCATCAACGCGCGTTACGGCGAGTTCACCGTCGCCCCGGCGACGCTGCTGGAACGCTCGACCATGCCCAATGTCATCGCGCCCGCGTGGCGCCCGGACGGACACCGGCAACACATCCCGGACTGAGCGGCTGGACGGAATTTCCGGTTATGCAAGCGATCTGGTCCGCCAGGGCCCCAATAAAAAAGGGCCAGCGAAACGCCAGCCCTTTTTCAACCAGACGTAAGATGCAGCGCTATTTCTTGATATAGAAACGATACACGCCGCGTGAATCTTCGGTCATGGCGAGCAGCTTGTGGCCCGTGGTCTTGATCCAGGTATTGACCTCGAGCGGCGATGCCTGGCAGTCGCTGATGAGCTTGATATTCTGGCCGGCACGGATCTGGACCAAGGTCTTGCTTGCCTCGAGTACCGGCGTGGGGCAATGAGTTCCAGTAACGTCCACCGACCTTTCCACCGGCCAGGGGTCGCCTTTCAGGATAAAGAAGCCGAAGCCCCTGGGCCGTGTCCGGTCGATAAACAGGACCTGGTTGTTCGTCTGTTTTGCCCAGACATAAAGATCGTCTTCCATGCTTGGATAGTCGCTGATGAGCAGAAGCACCTGGCCTTCCTCCAGCTTGCGCATGGCGCGGCGCAGCGAGGGGAGGGGTCCGGGGGAAGCCATTTCCGTTCAGATCCAGCGTGATCTGCGGTTTCATGGCGGGCATGTCATGGGTTTTGGTGGTCGCGGTCATGTTGACGCCTCGTGTCCTGGAGATTCCAAAATTAATGATTATTGTGCAACGGGTATGCCAACGACTGTTAGACCGATTCCACTGTTAGACCGATTCCACCGCTGCGCGCCAGGGAGAGCGAAGCGACGGCGCGTAGTCCCCGGTAGCCGAGCTTCGCGAGGCGTAGAGTCATTATTGTGGCGGTTCTCAGCCGCAGGACGGCCGGGGCCTGCGCAGCAGAACAACGCGCCGTGTGCCCGAGTGCGCGAGAGGGACGGGGAAGTCCTGTCGCGTTTAGCGAGGGCCGGCGCACAACGCGCTTTGGCCGCCGGTGGGGCGGAGTCAGCCAGCCAAGATGGTCTATCGAGACAGGCCTCTGGCACGGAACTTGTGCCGCTTTCTGCGTAACATCTGCATTTTGGGGTGCCCGTATGAATCCGATTGTTCTCCTTTTGGACGACAGCAGGGAGAATCATGTGTTACTGCCACGGATGCTCAAGGGACTGCCCGGAATGGAAATCATTCAGACCGTGTGCTTCGCCAGCGGTGGCGAGGCACTGAACTGGTGCCGCGAAAACGAACCCGACCTGTGCGTGGTGGATTACAACATGCCGGGCATGGACGGCATCGAGTTCCTCATCGAGGTTCGCAATCTGCCCCGGTTCAGGGGCATCCCCATGGTCATAGTGACAGGTTCTTCCGACAGCAACGTGCGGCAGCGCGCGCTGGCGAAGGGGCCAATGATTTCCTGACGCGGCCGGTCGATCCGGACGAGTTCCCGCGCGCGTCTCGGCAATCTGCTGATGCTGCGCATGAGCCTCGTCAATCCGCTCGGTCGGGTGGAGCGGCTCGCGCACGACGTGGAACTGCTGGCGCGGCAGGCGCTCGAGCGCGAGCACGAACAGATCATCTTCAAGCTCTCCCAGATCAGCACCTCGCGCGACAAGGAGACGGGCAACCACATGCATCGCGTGGCGCACATCTCGCGCCTGATCGCGCAGGAGCTCGGCCACGAGGCCCAGTTCTGCGACATGATTTACCTGGCGGCGCCCATGCACGATATCGGCAAGGTCGGGATACCGGACAAGGTTCTGCTCAAGCCCGGCAAGCTCACTCCCGAGGAATGGGAGGCCATGAAGACGCACACCACCATCGGTTACGACGTGCTCAAGGATTCGAGTTCATCGCTGCTGCGCATGGGCGCGGACATCGCCCACTCGCATCACGAGAAATACAACGGTCAGGGTTACCCTCTGGGACTGATGGGCGAGAAAATTCCGATGGTGGGGCGGATCGTCGCCGTGGCGGACGAACTGGATGCTTTGCTATCCGTGCGTCCGTACAAGCAGGCGTGGAATTTCAAGGATGCCCTCGAACATCTGCATCGAGAGCGTGGCCGGCATTTCGATCCCGGTTGCATCGACGTCATGCTGCGGCACATCGACACCATTCTGGACATCCAGAAGAAATTCGCCGACGAGCCCGCTGCGCCTGTTTCCGACATCCACCCGCTGCGCCGCGGGGTTGCCTAGTCCCGTTCCAACCGATTATCGCGGCGCATGCAGCCGTGTTGATGCGGAATTCCCAGGGTCAGGAGGGCAGGAATAATGTTGGAACGGGACTAGACGTTCCTTCGAAAGGCCTAACGCGCCGGCGCCGGCAATGTCTCTTCCGCTGGTTCCACTTTCCCGTATTTGTGTTTGTACCACATCAGCCCCAGGCGTTCGCGCAGCGCGCTGCTGCTTAGCTGCAGGCCGTAGGCGGTAGGGAAATATCCCAGCGTCTCGCGGTCTTCCTTGTTGAGGGTGGTGAATCCCATGGGCGCGGGAATGGTGTCGACACCGAGGTTCTCGAACACCCATACCGCGCGCGGCATGTGTGCGGCATGGGTGACAAGGTAGACGCGGCGTATTCCGGCTTCCACCAGGAGCGCTTTGGAATATATTGCATTTTCATAGGTATTGGCCGATTTGTCTTCCACCCATCTGGCTTCCACCTGGAAATCGCGTGTCAGCGCTGTCTGCATCAGCGCCGCTTCCGCGACCTGTTCGCCGTAGGGCGCGCCGCCGCTCACCAGAATCGGCAGCCCCGTGAGGCGGTGCAGGTGCGCGCCATAGCGCAGACGCTCCAGCGTCCGCCGGTTCACACTGTCGCCTTCGCCATATTCCGCCGCATCGGTGTAACGGCCGCCCCCCAGAATGACGATAGCCCCCGGCGGCGGTCCGGCGTCGGCCGCGGTGGTGAGCCGCAACGGCGGGAAACGCGTTTCGATTCCCTGCATTAACTGATGGCCGGTAAGCGGCAGGCTCAGGATCAGCAGTGCCGTCAGGCTTAGCGCAACAATGAGGCTCCCCACGAGCAGCCAGCGGATCTGGATGAGAAATCCCAGCAGCGCCAGGACGATAATCACGCCCGGAGGCAGCAGCAACAGCGCCTGAATCTTGGGG